>Ga0214921_10002726_pt1 | contig 28158 bp, 26 predicted proteins | sample LL1505_MetaG_FD_177992 | JGI IMG/M metagenome (GOLD analysis project Ga0214921, IMG submission 177992) | Freshwater microbial communities from Lake Lanier, Atlanta, Georgia, United States - LL-1505 | ecosystem: Environmental > Aquatic > Freshwater > Lake | place: USA: Georgia | collected...
AATACAGTAATACAAACGTAAAAGCTGTAGCTGCGCCCAACTCTTTCACCTTATTATGATGAAATCCGAAAAAAGTATCAAATGGATACGGTATCAATTCAACCAAGTTTCGCGCAAAGTAGATAAGTATACCATTCGTCCAAATAAGTAATATTAGTCTTAACGTACTATTAATTAATGTACGTTTATCTTCTTCTTTATTGTTAAATTCAGTTTGAAAACTTGTAATCAAGTTTGCAACGATTGCACCTAATATAAAGTAGATTGTCGTGATAAATCCAATATCTATCATTTTGTTTCCTCGAATTAGAATGTCTTGTAACGCTGGCATTTTTTTTGCGGGAACAAGGGGTTTTGGTGGCGTAGTATCTATAAAATCTTTTGTTACATTTTTATACCACGTTGATTCTCTTATCGCGGACTGCATTTTATATACTGCACTATATTATTTATTCGCTAACTTTGTTAACTTAGTATACAAAATTGATATAATAATATTTTTCATATTATTATATAAAACATACAAAACATATACAAACCATATAACCACATGTCAAATTCCTCGCTTTCAAAACTAATTCAAGAATACACCGCCACTTTAACACTATTTGAACAACAAGGTCTCACTATTGCTAAAGACCACCTCGGTCCCTCTTTTGATATGAAACGAAGTTCCGGTTTTGTTCGATGGAAAGATGCGCGTGATGCCAAACCATCCGGAACATCCGGAAAATAAAGTAAATATTGTTATTCTTTGACATCGACAGGTTTTTTCCCCATTTCGCGAAGATGTTCATATACTCCTGCCAGCGCTTCTTTGTATCCACCAGTATGATGGTATGGGATTCCATGCTTCTCACACAAACTTTTTACTATCGGCTGAATATCGCGCAAGTGACAGTGATTTATTGCGGGGAATAAATGGTGCTCGATTTGATAATTCAATCCGATTGACGTATAATAATGCGGATAATGGTTCCCGAAATTGTTCGCGGTAGTAACCTGATGAATATACCAATTTTTATTCTGACCTTTTATGCTATCTTTCTGTAAATGATTTACGGAAGCATTAAATATAAATAAATATGATAATAAAAAGTATGGTAAAAATATATGTTTAAAAGCATAAAATGGTGTCCATGTTTGAAAAGGTAATATAAAAACTAAATATATATATAAGATAATATCTATTAAATTTAGTAAATATAATTTTAAATTTACCCGTGATATGTGTAGACATTTATTAAACGTATTTGTAAATAAACATTCTATCGGTTGTAATAATGATAGCGATACAAAGACAAGTGATGCCATTTTATAATACCATTTTTCTTGTCCTGTATGAAACGGTTTCCATTCCGTATTTACAATATACCTTACACGGTTATTTCTTGTATCTTTTTCTAAGAAAGATTCGTGTGCCAAGTCTGGGTCTTTATTGTGTATATTTGTATAAGGATGATGCCCTATAATATGTTGATGTAGCCAATAATACGGGCTCACCATAATACGGTACATAAATTGTATACCTAGGTTTATGCGCCAGTCGCTCGACACTGCAAAATGGCTACCGTCGTGAAACATTGCACCTGACATCCAGTAAAGTGATGGGAACATGATGACGTTTAACCAGCTCCAAAATATGCTTTGCGAATATAGCATTGTATAAAACGACCATGCGGATGCTGTCGTGAATGCTCCCCACTCACACCATCGTTGCGGCGTTGCTTTTGTGGCTTCGATAAATGAAACACCGCGCTCTTCTGCTTTTTGAGCGAAATGTTTCTTCACTTTGTCGCGCAGTTCTACTGTAAAGTCGCTTTTTGCGGTTTCTTCCCAATCAAAAATTGTGCCGTTTTCATTTTCGCCAGGGAGCAGGTAATTTTCGCATTTCTCTCGCTCTTCATGCATCTCATACTTTTTAAGGATATTGTCCATCATGGTGCGGTCACTAAATGGGTGGTGCGATTCGAATAAGGCGGTCGCATCACGGCGATTGGCAGCCATAATTGCGACAGGTCCACCGGGATGAACGAAATTTGTTATGTCGTAATACTTGTTATGAATCTTTACAATTTTTCTTAAAGGCTCTTTCATTTTCTGGCGATTTGTTAAAGATACCGGTTTGTCTTTATAATATTAGTCTATATACTATATTACTCGCACTATATTTAATATTTATTTGTTAATATTAAATATAATTTGTGGTGGGTACCCTTTCGATGAGATATATTAACTTCTTTTAATAACATTTACAAACTTTTTCTTTGGTTCGTGAGTGTGTCCGTGCTTAAAATTACGAATACTGTTTATAATCTCCATCTCTTTGTTAAATAGATGCGTCCGGTTATCTTTAATCTCGCGAACATATTGTCGATTCTTTCTTGTTTTATTGCCACCACTTTGGGATATTGGTGCTGGCGTTGCTGGTTCTGTTTTGGGTGATTCTGGTGTTGCTGATGCTGTTGTTGCTGCTGGTTCTGTTTTGGGTGGTTCTGCTGCTGTTGCTGCTGGTTCTGTTTTGGGTGGTTCTGTTGCTGATGCTGCTGGTTTTTTATTCTTTCTACTAAATAAATCAGTAAATTTTTGTAACCCACTTTTTGGATTTGCTGATTCCGACGGAGATTGTTGTTTGGTACTACTTGGTGTTGGTGTTTTTGCCACTCCTGCATTCCGCTTACCATCCAACTTTTGACCACCAAACCCTTGATTATATCTTGATTGATGTTTAAGTGCATCTAAATTTCCGTCGGTTGTTCCTGCATAAGCTAGTTCCGAAGAACTATTGGCAATCTTTTGCGCTATTTCACCAACACGGTTTAAGTCTCCTATTAACTCTACTAATATACGTCTATCGTCATTAGTTAAGTTTTCTTTAGTTAGAATATCTTCAATATGTTTTCTAATCGCATCACCAACCTTATTAACTATGTCAAGATTTTTATCATTTTCATCTATAATTGTAGATATATTTTTTGTTAAATTATCCATTGCCAAAGCTGTAGGTAGTTCTTTTTTTTTGCTTTCAAACAAATTTAAGAAAAAACTTTTCATAATATTGCTAGGCGAATTAGCTAGAGCTACTACTTGGGGGTTTGATTCTTGTTTACGTTTATTTTGTTTATCTGCTTTTTGTTTTAATTGTGCGTCACGTTCTTCGTTTGTTTCTGCTTTTGCTGGTACTGCTTCTGATAGTGTAGTTGCTGGTGCTGCTTTTGGTTCTGCATACGGTGATGCTGCTGCTTCTGGTTTTGTAGACGGTTGTATTGGTCCCCCAAAATCGAACCCCATATTTGTTGATTTAAATGGACGTGTTGTTGCTGGTGTTGGTATTGCTTCTGCTGCTTTTTCTTTATCTTGTTGTGCTTTATTTACTTCTGGTGCTGGTGGTGTTGCTGCTGGTGGTGCTGTTGCTGCTGGTGGTGCTTCTGGTGCTGGTGGTGCTTCTGGTGCTGGTGGTGCTTCTGCTGCTTCTGCTGCTTCTGCTTCTCTTTGTGCTTCTAATTCTTTTTTTTGTTTTTCTCTTAACTCTTGTAGTTTTGCTCTATTCGCGTCCTCATTAAGAGGTTGAACAGCTTCTTTTTCGGTAGGTCTATTTAGCATTCTGTTTGTAGACAATATCGGGTTTCCAGTTCCAAGAGAGGGGTTATTTCTGGCATTATGCACAGCAGTATCTCCAGACTCACCCTCACCCTCACCCTGACCCTGACCCCCTCTCTGCACCTTTCTTGTTTTATTTTTTTTATTTTTATTTTTATTACTAATACGTCTATTTTTTCTTAAATATTTATTTTTTCTTGTTTTATTCATTTGTTTTTATTGTTGTTGTTGTTGTTATTATTATTTATATTATAATAATAATAAAAAATATCATAAAGTATTTTACGTTCCACTAGTTCGTATTCATATTCATTTTTTTAAAACTAGCAAAGTCGATATCATTCACCCTCTTCTCTTCTTCGCTCCGTTTATCCCCCATACTCTCAAGCACTTTCTTATCCAAGCACGACTCCACCTTCGCCTCGCTATATTCTTCGATTTTTCCCCTATATGAATAACGATTCGCCTGTTCCTTAAGAATATATATCTTGTCCTTCTGTTTATTATGTACCTCCCCCTTACGATTATATGTCTTCAAATTTGCAAATATCTGTTTCTTCTTATTCTCCTTCTCCTTCGTCTCATCCACACCTCCATCTGCGGCATTCTTCTCCTCCTTCGCTTTAATTTCCTTGTATTTTTGTACACCCTTTTCGTATTCTTTTCGAATATCAATATACAGCTTTTTACAGTTATATTCAATTACATACTTTCTCGCAACTGTTTCTAAATAATTATACGGAATCTCTTTTGTATGCGAATGATACACAAACGTCCCTAGTTTTGAACTATAATACATCAACACATCACCCCTCGGTGTAGTCTCCGTTATCGTATTTAAACTCAGGTTATTTACAAATTCCTCCGTTAATTCCTCCTCCTCCTCTTGTTCGCCCATCTCGCCCATCTCATCAAACTCTTCAAACCATTTTATTTGGTATGCAATTTCTTTTTTTGCTTTGTCGTTGCTATTTTCGTTGTTGTCGTCATCTTGCTCATCCTCGTCTTCGTCTCCAAAATCATATAAGTTTCTATAGTATCGATTAGAACAGCATGAGACGTAATATATACCATATAAATAAATCGTCGATACAACAAAGAATAAGGAAAGATTATAATAATAATTTAAAATATCTCCCGATTCTAGTTCTTGATTTGCATTTACATTATAAAAACTATCTTGGGAAATAGTAACATATTTGGAAATATTAAACATTGCGTCGAATAGGTAAGCGTGAATAAAAAATGGTTGTATGTTGTTATATTACCTTGCAGGTAGTCTCTATATTCTTTTTTTATAGTTTTTATAGTTTTTATAGTTTTTATAGTTTATTTCATGCCTCCTGTGTACATATTAGTCCATCTTCTCTTTCACTTGTTTCCGTCTTTGTTCAAATAGTTTTTGTATATCGTCCGGCATATCCATCACCTTAATCCTCTGATACGACTTATTCGCATTCTCGGGATGCAAGCACACCAAGTACATGTCGCGTATCTTCGCCCCATATTTGCTCTCAAGAATCGCCTTATATGTATTCAGCTGCAGACAATAGTGCCAGTAGTTGGTATCTGGAATATGTTCGATGACAGGATTCTTCGAGCATTTTCTGTCCGTCTTTTTGATTTCGCGGCATCTTTTCCAGTCATATATGCTGAGCGTTCCGTCGTCCTTGTTTCGGAATACCATATCAATCGAGCCAGAAATGCGCAGTTCTTCGTGAAATATGGTCCATTCGGTTCGGTATGCCTCCAAGTTCGGATAGTCTTCTACAAACTGCTTGAAATATTGGTACTCGATGTTTGGGTTATCGCGTGGGCACTGGTTATAGAAGCACTCGATGTCGTAGTGCATGGCGGTTCCGGCTGCGGCGGCTTCATCGCGATTCTTGTCCCACCCCGCCTTAATTTGGTCAGGCGTTTGTCCATAGTATTTGCTTTCAGCCCATTTCTTGGAGCGCATCATTGACCGAATAATGGCGTCGGCGTCGAACTCCTCAAAGTGGCTGTGATTCCAGGTTGTGACGGAGGTGTATTTGACTGAAGGGTCGCCGTCGATTGTATATCTATGCGGCACAGGATCGAACGTAATACGCTTGTCACGTGGGTGCGCATTTAGGCGCGCAAGGTAGTCGGGTTCTGGTAGTGTTTCCATTTTTATGTTTTGGTTGTCTTGATATCTATATATGAGAAATATTTATATATCAATTTTGTGTTTTTGTTTATACTTTTATAATACTTTTATAATACTTTTATAATACTTTTATAATATTATTATAATATTATTATACTCTAATATGATGTTCAAAATATTATTGTATTCGTATAATATATACTAGTGTTAAAAAAGGTGGATTATAGGGTTGTCCTCCCCCCGTATTTTGTGAAGTTGCGGTTATACCTGTAGTATTATTGTTTACTGATACTCCGGTAGTATTTGAAAGTATACTAATACCTGTAGTGTTGGTTGATGTTTGTTGGTTTATAAAGGAAAAAGGTAAAGAGACAGGTATAAGACCTCCGAAGAATCGAGCAAAAATAGCTTGTCGAACTAAATCAGTATGCGAATGACCTGTATCGGTAATAGTATGAGAATGAACAGGATTAATTGGTGTTACATGGTTATGTCCAGGATCATTAATATTTATTGGATGGTTATGAGCAGGAAGGTTATTTGTAGTAATGGTCGTTGACCCTCCTGTTGTGTTCACAGGATTTGTCCCAGAGCATAAAATAAACCTATTTCTTAAATCTGGTGTTGTTATACTACCATATGTTGTTCCGTCGCATATCGCCCAATTCGGTGGTGGTGTTATACTTGACCATATAATTATTCCACCTATAGGAATTTCTAGTGAACCTGTAGGTCCTCTAATCCCCGTATAACCCGTATATCCTGTATATCCCGTGTAACCTGTATATCCTGTAGCTCCTCTAACTCCCGTATAACCCGTATATCCTGTATATCCCGTGTAACCTGTATATCCTGTAGCTCCTGTAACTCCTGTATAACCTGTATATCCCGTATATCCCATGTAACCTGAACCAGTAGGTCCTGTGTTTCCTATCATACCTGTAGGACCTCTAATCCCGCCATATCTAATATCATTTATATATGCTTCGTCGCTTACAATAAAAGGAACTCTTGCATAATTTGCTCTTTCCGTTCTATTATATCCTCCTACTGTTTTCCAAGATGGTCCTAAATATGATGACATTGATAAAATATATATTATAATATTATATTTGATTCTATAATATTATTTAGTAATGTAAAATAAATTATGATATTCTCATAATAAAAGCTAATACATAGTAAGGGGGTAGGTATGGTTGACCTCCACCAGTGTTTTGTGATGTAGCGGATATATTTGTAAAATTATTGTTTATTGAAATACCAACTGCTGTTGGATTTATAGTTATACCTGTTGTATTTGTCGTTGTTGGTTGTGAAATATTATTTCCACTCGCAGCAGCAATAACAGGTGGACTATCATTAACAATGACAGGAGATATTGAAAAAAATACTTGTTCTGTATGTGAGTGTCCTGGATCATTCACTCCGTGAGTATGTCCGGGGTCTGTCACACCGTGGGTATGTCCAGGATCATTAATATTAATTGCGTGATTATGAGCAGGAAGGTTATTTGTAGTAATGGTCGTTGACCCTCCTGTTGTGTTCACAGGGTTTGTTCCCGAACCTAAAATAAACCGATTCCTTAAATCGGGCGTTGTTATACTACCATATGTTGTTCCGTCGCATAGCGCCCAGTTCGCATTTGGTACTGTCGAACCCGTCCACATGATTATTCCACCTATAGGAACTCCGGGTGGTCCTGTTGGTCCTGTATAACCTGTATAACCTGTATATCCTGTATACCCTGTATATCCGGTTGGTCCTGTTTGCCCTGTATAACCTGTATATCCTGTATATCCCGTATATCCTGTATATCCCGTTGGTCCTGTTTGCCCCGTATAACCTGTATAACCGGTGAAACCTGTCGGACCCGTTGGACCTGTTGGTCCGGTTGGTCCTATTCCTACTGGACCCGTTGGACCTGTTGCTCCTGTAAGTCCGCTAATATTATCTATGTATCCAAATTCACCCACAAGGAAAGGAAAACGCCCATAATTTATAGTAGGTGTTCGTCTATATGAACCCGTATTTTTCCATGTTGTTGATGTCATATAATATATACTATATACAAATTATATTTACCATATTTTACCATATTTTACCATATTTTATTGTAAAATTTATTTTTTAGTTCTATACTTTTTACTCTTGGTGTGTGCGCGACCCTTCTTCGACGGTTTTATACTCCTCCTTGCACCTTTACCCACACCTAAACTTACATCCACAAGGTGTATCGGTTCTTCACTAGAATTCGGTACTATTTTCGCCTCATGTAGCGGCGATAAATTATGAATCATTACTGGTTTATTCGCGCATCCATTTTTATAAATATACTTGTACTGTATTTGCGGTTCTCCAAATTGTTGTGCCAACATCGGCATAAGGGGTTGGCGAATATTGCGAAACTCCTCTAAAAGGCGTGTTTTCAAATCTTGTTTTGCTGCAGGGTATGCTAATATATCCATGATTTGCGAGTTTGTAAGGTTTTTCGTGTTTGCTGCAGGGTTTGTAATATCGGCGTGTTTTTTTACACCGTTTACATCCGTATCAATGTGCCAGTTTTTACCGTCATGTGATACAGCTCTCATCGATGTCGACGATGATGTTATCGCCCCCACCTCCTTACCGGTCGGGGAAACAATAGAAGCTACCGAAAAAGGGTAAGGTGTAGGGGTGCGATTTAATATTTTAAGCGACTTGGCAGTGGTGGCATTCTTGGCATTCATGGTTTTGGTTTTTCGTTTTTGTGGTTTTTTAGCAGTACGTGTTTTTTTTTGAGGCATATTCTATAATATATTATATAAATATAGAAATATAATATACAATAGAGAGACATAATAAAATGCAGGATGTAAATACAAAACAAACCATGCCTAAAATTCGTATACTTAAAACACCCCAAAACTTGTTTATAAAAAAGGGTGATGAAGTTAAGCAAGAAGTAAAACAACCCCCTATAGTCGTTAAACATATTGACGAATTATATTCAAAAGCATTTTTAAACGAGTATTTTTTAATCAATATCAAGTAAACTAAACATCGTAGCCACTTCCCTTAATTTGGTCGGTTTAAATACTCTCATCACTTTTGCGGCATTTTTTCGTAAAGTTGTTCGTTAAATTCATTTATCGCATTTAAAAATTTTGTTGCTTTTTCCTCATCAGAAATTTCACTTTTATAATCTCTCATAACATCTCTAAGTTTTTGTAATGGATCGTTACCACCACCTTCGACATCACTTTCATACAATGGATATAAACTCTTTCCATTATTTCTACTATAAAGAACATTTTCTATTTTTTTTCTTTCATTTTCGATTTCTTCAATATGTTTTTTTTTTGTAGAAGGACTGCATAGTTCCTTTATTTCTTTTATTTGATTTCCAGTCTTTGTTCTTTCGCATGTATCAAATATAATGTAAAGTTGTAATGTTCTATATATAATAGAACTTACAAGCATTTTTTTAAAATCTTTATCATTTCCTACATTAACATTTGCAGTCTGTATTTCAGCAAAGTTAGACTTACCTATTATACCCATTTGACATACATTCAAAATTATATTCAACTCACCTAGTAATATTGAAAAATACAGTCCCAGTTTAGTAACTTCTTTATCTATTTTCTTTGATATACTCTTTTGGTTTATTCTATTCCCAAATCGTTTAACACCCTTTTTTAAACTTTCTGTAGCATTTTTAACACCCCTTTGTAGACTTTCTGTAGCATTTTTAAAACCTTTTTTTACACTTTTGTTAGCACTTTCAATTTTTAATAACATAGATTTTTTCATTTTTTTTAAAAAACCTTCACTTCTTTTTTTCGCCTCTTCGTCGATAGGCATTCCATCAGCATCATCAACAGCACCATCAGCACTAACAGAATCCTCTTCATATTCAAGCGTATCAAGTTTAGAAGTTTCCCTATCTTCAATACTTGCATCATTACTTGCATCAGTTATTAATTTAGTTGCTGAGAAACTAGGAGATACTATTTCACTTTTTATTTCTTTTAGATCTTCGACACTTAATAGTGTTTCAAACTGGTTAAATAAATGTTCTAATGATCTGACTACATCTTTTGTATCAATTACAAATTTATATTCTAAGCTTATTTTCTGTGCAACTCTAACCATAGTGTCTATTTTTCGTAGTAATAATATGTAATTGTTAATACTTTGTATAAATATATAATATTTACTATACCTTTCCTTTAGTTTAACAGCAACCATGGTTCCTATTGCTATTGCTACCAAAATTAAACCACCTGTTGCCACTGCTGATGCTACTGTTGTTCCTGTAGCAATAACCATAAATGTATTTCTTACAGATTCCTTAGAAGCTAATGACAATATTGAATCACTCATCCCTGATATTGCATTTATTACAGCTTCATTAGATGCTAATGAATATGCCATATCAATTAGTCTCTCACCTAATCCTGATCCTACTGCTCCTATTGCTCCTACTGTTCCTAGTGTTAATGCCGCCGTTCCTACTCCTACATCTGTTGATGTTTCTAAATCTTCATTCTCAGTTAATTTTTTAGATTCCTCATCATCATCGACATTATCATCATCATCGCCCCCTTCACCACCACCTTGAACTATATTATGTTTATTTCTATGCGACTTTTTCAACCATTTCAAAAATAATTTTTTATTCCTTATTTTTCTGGTCTTGTTCATTTATATTTACAGTATAAAAAATATTTACATTCCATTTACATTACTATTTACATTATTACTTTTATACTATCTATGAAAGCATTTTGCGCACCCTTAAACATAACCAAAAATCCCTTAACTTTATTTGCAGGAACTACTCCCACCCCCTAGCCCTCCCAAAAGTGAATGATGTTTCTTTTTTTCAAATCTAAAGCTGGATTTTTGAAAATGGACATTTATTTTTGTCCATTTTTGAAAAGTGGGGGTAGACTTTTGAAAAAAACATTGCATTCATCACTCAGAGCATAATGCTCTAAATCGCATTTTTAAGTTGAAAAAAATGTGACGATAACTTTTTATAAATATATTTAGTAAAAGTACTTAAGACTTATTTATCTGTACATTTATTAAGGACAGTTACAACAATCTCCCAATTTATCCCTGATTTTGAAATGTCCGAATTCGAATGTAAAGATTGTGACTATAAGACATGTAATAGAAAAGATTTTAAAAAACATCTTGACACCAAGAAACACAAGTTTAACAAATGCAACAATTACAACAAGTGTATTAATTTATCCCCACAGCGTAACATGGTCTGTGTATGTGGAAAGTCTTACAATCATCGCGCATCGCTTTATAATCATAAAAAAAATTGTAAGATAGTTCTTCCGTCGGATATGGGCGAGAATACGATAGTTGGAGACAAGATAAACATAACGACGGAGATGTTTATGAAGTTGATGAATGATAATCAGGATATGATAAAGATTATAAAGGAACAACAGCAGCAGCTTAATGCGATAATACCGAAGATTGGTAATGTAACTATGAATAATAACACGACGACGAATATGACGAATAATAATTTCAACTTGAATTTCTTTTTGAATGAGAAGTGTAAGGATGCGTTGAATATCTCGGAGTTTATAGAGTCGCTTAAAATAACTTTAGAGGATTTGCAGTATTCTCGATCGAATGGTTTAGTTCAGGGGATAAGCAATGTAATGATAAGGGGGTTAAAGGAGTTGGATATTTATAAGAGACCAATACATTGTACGGATGTGAAGCGGGATACGATGTATATAAAGGACAAGGAGAAGTGGGAGAAGGATGAGACGCATGAGAAAATGAGAAATACGATAATAAAAATAGCGAATAAGGAACGAAATGCGATTAGTGCGTGGGTGGAACAAAATCCTGATTGGATGGATACGGAAACAACACAGATGGAATATTTGACGCTGATTAATAAAATATGTGAACCGATTGAGAATGATATTAAAAACGAGAAGAAAATTATTAAAATAATTGGGAAGGAAATTATTTTGAATAAAGATAGTGAGAAACAGTTTAAACATTCAAAAATGAAAATTGAACATTGAATATTGAAAATTAAAAAAATCTTCTACTATTATATAAAGCTTCATTTATTGCCCATATATATATGTCTGCGGCTGAGTTAAAAAAAAATAAACCGAAATATACCGAAACTACAGAGGGAACACATTGTATGGGGAATCACTGGACGGTATGTTGTCCCAATAAGCATTTGAAATATGAAAGGTACCAACCAACAAAGGAGGTTATACAGGTACATTATAAAGGTGGTATATACCGTGTGTTTGTTTGTACCGGAAAATGTTCAAGTGATATATCGGGTCTTGCTAAAAATAACCCCGAACAGTTTAAAAAGATGTTCGTAAAACTTGTTAAACCAAATGGCGATTTGGTACTACAGCATCGCGACACGCATAAAGTCGCGCAAATCGCGCAAAAAGTAGATACATATGATGACAAAAGTAGTTCGAGCACGAGCAAAACAAAAAAACAAAAGGGAGGCGGGTTTAGTAAATATATGCGTCTACTTGGTCGCGGTCTTAGCCGGGGTCGTGGTCGCACAGGCAGGCGTAAACATAGAAAGGGATGTGGTCATACTAGGAAACATAGAAGAAGTATGTAATGTGTAATATCTAATATTTTAATATTGTGTGTAATATTAAAATATTGTGTGTAATATTAAAATATTGTGTGTAATATTAAAATATTGTAATATTGTAATAGAAAAAATGTCAACGAATTCTTATCCTCAAAGCATGTGTGCAAGTTGTTGGTTTCCATATTTTACAGCTCCTAATCCTGTAATCGGGTGCAAGGGCTGTGGAAGTAGTAGTAGACAAACGACGATTCCCTATGTAGCGAGTATTCCCACGCAGAAGCGTATTCAGCATACTGTTCGCGTAGATGGTTCCGAGTATACAATGAACAAAGGAGCTTTGACTGTTTATACGCGCCCGGTTGCTACGTATCAAAATGTGAATTGGAACCAAATGAGCGACCGCGCCGTGCCTGGAGTAGTACATCGGAATGTACCGTCTCATGGTTCATCTACGCGAAGTTCGATTACGAGAATGAGACCGGGTTCTATGTCGGCGCCGTCGACTGCTGCTGCACAAGGAAGTAAAGGTGTAGATATGAAACATGGTTCATATGATAGGTATTTAGCAAAACTGAAGGGTAAGAAGCCTTTAAGAACGGAGACGCAATCATCTACGGCGAATGTTGTTCCGCAGTATGGTAACAAGACTAGAGTCTTTGGTATAGCATATTCTGATTCGTGTGTCTATCCGGCGCAGTGTTGAGTATAATATTTTGTTATGTATTGTTTTGTTGTTAATGTTTTGTTGTTAATGTTTTGTATATTATTTTATATGTTATTTTATATAGTATAGTAAAATGTCATCAAAAATGTTAATGATGTTTAGTCAAAATATGGGAGTTACCGGTAAAATTTCGAGGAGACCAATTACAATGCCCAGTGTTGTTTCCGGTCCTTTGTTTATTTCTTCGCCTGCTCGTTCTCCTGTTCAGCAACAGCCCCAAACAAGACAGCGTTCAGCGGTTGTAGCAAGTGTAGCGTCGACTTCTCGTTCCGCGGCTCCAGCTAGAAGTGTAAAGCAGTTATTTAATATGGCTAATATAATGTCGAGTCCGGGGACGCCGTGTGGGGCGTGTGGTTCATAGTATAAATGAAAAATAAGTGGTAGTAATATTGTAATCTATAAGTATAATTAATATAGGTGTACTATTATATAAAAAAATAACATATAATTTTATATAATGGAAAACTTTGATTTAAATATTAATAATTATAGTGTAAACGAGTTAGAGGAGTTATTGACACTGGGTAAACAGTATAATCCGAGTGACATTAAATATAAGAAGGATATTATGTGCATGAAAATTGTAAACGATGATACGATATCATTTGATATGAAGGCAAAGTTGGAGAATTTTTTAGAAAATGTCTCGTCGATTTTAAAAAATAGAGGAAATGGCAATGGCAATGGCAATGGCAGCACTCAAGATAGAGATAATTTTACTGACTTGAAGACGGAGATGATGACGGGAACAAATAGTTTAATAATAAAAGACCCGACGAGTGCACATAATATACAAATCAATAATAATGTAAACCCCGGGAAAGATATCGACACCTATGGAACATCGCGAGGTGTTATTAATCCTTTACTGACGAATACGATTTTAAAGGCTATAAATATTGATACCCGTTTTAGAGAAAATTATTATTCCACAAAGAGCACGAATCTTACAATCACGTTGCCATTTCGTTTAGAGAAGGTTATATCCTATAGAATAGTCGGAATTACACTACCGTTGTCGTATTACAATATATCACAATCATACGGCAATAATGTAATACAGATAAATGTTTTCAGTAGAACGGTGCTTGGACAAGTTGCTGTTTCATATAGTCTAATATTACCGGATGGCTGTTATAATACTACACAAAGTGTTTCTGTATATTCCTCGTCTTTAGAACAGGTAATCAACAACATGTTGATAAACGACGTGAATAGCCCGAATAATACTACATCGGGTTTGAATTTGAGATATACGATAGATAGAACAAGCGGTAGAAGTATATTTGCACAAGATGCTTCGGTATCTGGTACGGTAGCATATAATTTTGATGTTGTAATGAGCGTGGAGAATAGTTTACAGAGTGGACAGGTTGAAGATGATTATAGTAAAGTATTGATGATGAAGTTGGGTTGGGTATTGGGTTTTCGATTTGCAAAGTATTCGAGTTCTAATACTGTAATGGCAAATCCTACAACATATGGTTCTATTGTGTCGGAAGGTGTATGCTTTACTAAGTTTCCAATGTATGGGTTTTTGGCGATAGACGACTTTAACAATAATGCGAATGACTACTATATGTCTGTGTTTTCAAACTCGGTTTCTGTGCCGAATATTGTGGCAAAGGTGAATCTTACGGAATTTTCCGAAGTTGTAGGAACTTTTCAGGGCGCACAAGGGGAGTCGTCGTCTACAGCTCTTAATAGAGAGAAGAGATTTTTCGGACCTGTAAATATACAGAAACTTAAAGTAACGCTTTATGACGACATGGGGAGAATTTTGGACTTGAATAATATGGACTGGAGTTTAGAGCTGGCTTTTGAATGTGTCTATAATATGTAAATGTGGGCGTGGTTATATTATGGGTAATAAATATAATTAATATTTATATATAAATATATATAAATATTGGTACAATGGATGCACGACGAGTTTTTAAAACACCTACAAATAATAGTTATGCAAGTGACTATATAAAAAATAAAAGGTCAAAGGTAATATTTTCGGGAACATCGAATTTAGCAAGTACGATTGTTGAACAGGGTGGTGCCTTTCCTCTTGTTACGCCACAGGGACAGTTGAAGCCGTACCAGGGAACCTTTGGTTTTTCGTCTTCTACACAAACAAGCGGAGAACCGCCTTCGACATATTGTTTAAATACCGCTCGTAGCTATAGCGATTTATTGAGTATAACAAAAGGTAAATATTTATTGACTCCGCCAAATCTTACCACCACGACGATAACCCAACTAAATGATATTAATTTTTCTCCGCAATTATTTTGTGGAAATTTATACGAAAAGGGAAAGACGGGTGTGAATGAAAGTATAATTTTTAATAATAGTATATCAGGTGGTGCGACGGGTCCAACAGGTGCTACAAATAAAATAATATATAACCCAGCAACGACGGCAAATCAGTGGATAAAGGTGGATCCGAGTTTTAATATGTTGCATAATGGTAGTTCATGTGAATCTGAAAAAAGTCATGTATTAACCGATGTAATGATTCGACCAAATATTAACGCACAAAGAAAGTTAGATAGGTTTTTGAATCTTGATGTACAAGGGTTTAAGTTTCCTGTCAAATTTTCTTTGGATTATGAACTAGAAGACTGTATAAATGCGAATAATGGTATACAAGAGGTGAATAACGAGTTGTCTTTTATACCCCCATCCCCGTTTCTTACTAGAACGGTTGTGGATGCCACTTTTTCGATAAGTAGTTTTGTTACTTTTAATAGTCCGGTCCCTGTTATTTATAGTAGCAGTAATGAAGCGGTTGCTACGATATCGGGAAGTACTGTAACAATTTTAGGCGTAGTAGGAAGTACGATTATAACGGCAAGTCAAGTAGCGTCCAGAGATGGTATATATCCTTCGGGAGTGGCAACTATACGACTTGATGTAACTCTTGTTACTCCTACGTTCGGCGCGTTTGCGGTTGCTTCAAGAGATTTTGGTAGCGTGCCATTTACTTTGAACCCGCCTACTTCCAATAGTTCGGGAGCATTTAGTTATGCAAGCAGTGACCCAGCAGTTGCATCTATTGTCGGCAATTTGGTAACCGTTGTAAAAGCAGGTACTATCACTATAACAGCTACTCAGGCGGCGGCGACGAATTATGCGTCTAAGACAGTTACTGCTTCGTTTGTTGTGAACCCCATTGCTCCTACGTTCGGTAGTTTTTCGATTGGTTATAAAGATTTTGGTAGCGTGCCATTTACATTGACACCACCGAGTTCCAATAGTTCGGGAGCATTTAGTTATGCAAGCAGTGACCCAGCAGTTGCATCTATTGTTGGCAACGTGGTAACCGTCGTAAAAGCAGGTACTGCTTTAATAACAGCTACGCAAGCTGCTGCAGGGAATTATGCATCAAAAAGTGTTGGAGCAAATTTTACTGTCAATCCTATTGCTCCTACGTTGGGTAGTTTTTCGATTGCTCCTAGAGATTTTGGTATCGTGCCGTTTAGTATACTTCCAAATACACACACGGTATTATATATACGTAATGGAGGTAGTGACTGGAAAACGAAAGTCGCAAATAATGATACTTCAAATACTAATTTACAGGCGTGGGCTGGTATTGATAAACAATGGTTTGATTTGAATTATGGAGCATGGAATGAAGTTGCTTTACAGTTTCGATTCTTCGCTGCATATGTAACTACTTTTTATAATATAACATCCGCATCATGTGCTGTGGTTTCTGCCTATGGGAATATAGGAACTTATTCTTTTACATTCAACAGTGGGACAAGTTATACGGGAACATTTAATGGGCAGGTACAATCATGGGACTATACTTTACCGCAAGATGTTGTTGTAAACAGAAATTCGTTACAGCCGAGTTCTAATAGTTTGGGTGTATTTAGCTACACGAGTAGTAACGCAGCTGTTGCGACCGTATATGGAAATACGGTAACAGTCCTAGGTGTAGGTACTACCGTAATAACAGCTACGCAGGCTGCTGCGGGGAACTATACGGCATCTTCTTCTGTGTCAGCGCTGCTTGTTGTGAACCCGATTGCTCCTACTTTTACCAATTTTTCGATTCCAGCTAAGAATTTTGGTAGCGCACCATTTACCTTGACACCACCAACATCTAGTAATACTTTGGGTGCATTTAGCTACACGAGTGGTAACACAGCTGTTGCGACCGTAGGTAGTACAACTGGCGTGGTAACAATCGTAGGTGCAGGTACTGCTTTAATAACGGCTACGCAAGCGGCAACTACGAATTATACATCAGGAAGTATTGGAGCAGATTTTGTAGTGAACCGATTTATTACTATATTGAGTGATTTTAATATTATTAATAGATTTGTAGATGAAACTCCGTTTACTTTGACACCGCCAACTTCAAATAGACCAGGTGTATTTAACTATACTACTTCAACTCCTAATATTGTAAACGTGAATAGTATAACAGGTGAAGTAATGATACTCCGAGTAGGAACTGCTACTGTAAGAGCTACACAAACTGAGACACCAAATTATACAGAATCGTCTATTACTCGAAATTTTACTATATCGGCTAGATGTGTAATACAGTAAACGTATCTTATATTCGTTTACAAAACTTTTATTATATTGTAACAATGAAAAAACTTATTATATTATATTATATAATAAAATACTTATATAATATATAACTCTAGCGACTCTAGCAATGGTTGGTTCGGGTGTAATATTGGTTGCTTTAAGCAAAGGTAAGGTATATTATTTATTTGGTAAGGAGGGTTCTATGGAGAAGGACAAAAAGTGTCACTGGGGTGATTTTGGCGGGAGTAGAAAGCCCGGCGAGGATTTATTAGACACAACAACACGCGAAGGCGCGGAAGAACTAAACGGATTTTTCGGTTCAAAGGTAGATTTTGAAAAATATATATTGAAGAATAAGATAGATGAGATAGCTTATGACAAGCGTTACACGTATTTAGTAAAGGCGGACTACGACGAGAAGTTGCCGTATTATTTCAGTAATAATTATAAATTTATATGCGAGTATTTGAAGGGGCATGTAGAACATCCGTCAAATGGTTTATTTGAGAAGAGTGAGGTACGCTGGTTTACAGTCGAAGATTTAAAACGGGAGCGAAATATATTCCGCGATTATTTTCGCAATATCATAGATATCATCATATACAATCATCCAAAAACAGTTTCGAAACTTAAACGCGAGCATCGCGCAAGAGCTACTCGAGTCAAATTTTCAACATCTGATATAATGAAGTGCGATAGAATGCGGAATCATAAAAAACCCCATAGGACACACAAGCGAGGTATGAAGCGGTATAGTCGAAAAAAATAAAGTATATTGTGTGTTGTATATTGTGTGTTGTATATTGTGTGTTGTATATTATATATTATATTGCATATTATATAATAAAATTATCAAATGGTATGTCCGAATGATGACCCGTATTTTACGCGAATGATGTATCGTATGGGGTTGCTTAAAAGAGGCATGAAAGCTCGTGAGCTAGTAGAGCGGCGCCGCCTCGTTTTTTATTGCATATGCATCGTTGTTCGCGCGGCGATTATTGTTACAGTTTATCACTGGCGGAATGTGAGGTTTGTTCAGTTGCTTGTTTTGATAGGTGCCCTGGTTGGTATAAAGAATTTATGGAGCAGAAATGAGGGCACACAGTGGTGGTCAAAGAAGTTTCAGCTTTTAGTGTCGGTTATAATAGCGGTTCTAGTATTTCTTGTATTTTTCAAGGTTGTGAAGCCATGGTTGATTCCGGCGGTGATGGCGGTAAGTTTAGCGACGGGCATACTACAATCGTTTGTGGTCGGTTTTTGTTAGAGGATGCGTGATGCGTGTGTTTATATTTTAAACATGAGAACTATGAGGCGTAAGAGATTGGTGAGATTTGATAAAATTGAAGAAATAAAATAGGATAATTGTAAATGAAAGAATCATCAAACATTTTAAGTAAAAGCAAACGCAAACGCAAACCCAAAACATCGTGAAAATGGTCTTATCAAGAGAAACAAAATATTATGTATCGGGAATTGAGATAATGACGACGAGGTTTTCGGATTATGGTTTCGGGGAGAATAAGGACTGGCGAGAAAGTAGAGGAATAAAAGGCTGCATCTATGGTACGCCAAAGATGGTATCATCAAAACTGGATGAAGGTGTTGCGATGTTTGTCATTGAGATGAATAATAACAGGAATAGGGTGGAGGGGATTGGATTCGCGATGAACCGTCCATGCGAGGACAACTATAAGAGGAGGATACATGCTGATGGGAATTTGAACCGTTATATATATGAGGGTGTATATCGCATTGACAAAAGTGACATCACGGAGGAGTATCACAAAAAGGTGATATGGGTATTAGAAATGTTACTGTTTAAAGGTGCGAGACATTCGAAGAGAAGTATAGGTGTCACGCGGTTGCCAGAGTGGTTAAAGTACAATAGATTTGATTATAATTTTGGGGAGGTACTATGGGAGATGTTTGTCAGGTACGTTGGTGCAGAGAGGCATGATAGGTGTGATAGGTATGAGAAGTAATAGATGCGTGAGATTACACCGACCGAAAATAAAAATGAGACAAACGCTCATAAAAAATTAAGGTGATGTAAAATCAATAGTAGGAATTTCACCTACGATGGTCTAACTTTTTCCTCTTCCTTTTGATTATTTGAAGAGGTGAAAGACGAAATTTGAAAACACACAGGGCGTTCTTGCTTCTCTATCCAGCATTTTGTTAAGTTCATTATGTTGATTGCTGAATTAGCGTCTCTTGTCATGAATACGGTTTGTTTGACTTGGGGTCTCACGCATCCAGAACAGTCGTTGCCTCTGTTACACGAGAGGCACACTAAAAGACGGAACTGCTTGCTTCCATCACTATGTCTGTAATAGGATAAATCATTATTACATTCACAACATTTTTTACTTGTATTACATTCGTTTATGGTAATGGTATCATACTTCTTATGGATTTGCTTTCTCAATCCTTTATTCATAGTAGGCATAAAGTGTTTCATTTGAGTGCTTCTACTCCAATTCCCATAACCAACTAGGATATTGTCTCCGAAGGTTTCTTTGATTTTATTAAGGAATGTATCTATTGATTTCTTACCATAACTATACTGCCTAAACTTCATTTTCCTCCAAACATCTCGTTGGTAGAACTCTAACGTTTCTTTGTTGAGTTTATCCTTCTCAACTAAATACTTCTTGAACTTTTCATAATCAACCGATTTACTATTTTGAACCGATAAACTAGTTTCTTTTTCTATGATATTGTTTCGTTTCTTTTCCACTAACAATATTCGTTGATTTGTTTTTGCTTTGCTTTCTCGCTTCCTTTGCGGTGCAGTATATTGGAGTTTATTTCCCTTGTCGTCCATCATATATACCAGACTGCGTTTTCCGGGGTCGCAACCAACTATATTACGAGGTGAAACTTCTTTGAGTTGTTCTATGGATAAATCTTCTATGTTATGAAATTCTTGTTCTTGTAAAGTAGGAACTCTTGAACCCCATTTCTTATCTTTCAAATCCTTACGAATAAACAATAAGGAACAACTAATACCATCTGTTTGTATTTGGTAATGGAACTGATAGTGCTTGCTTTTGAATGTTTTATGTTGCAGGTTCAATAGATTATTCCATACGTCGTATTGATTTTCTTTGATTGCTTTGAATAATTCTGTTTTTGTTTTTCCTTCCAAAGAAAAGAGATTGACAATACAAGAAGTATCTAAAATGATATGCTTGGGAATGATATTATTACGAAGTGGTAAAGGTTGGAACAATTTGTGGTCTTCCTTTTCTAATACAGTATTCATATACAACATACCTTTCAAATAATCAAATGGTTTCACTTTCACATCATAATGAACTGACTTCTTAATATTTTCAGGAAGGATATTCGGTAAATGGGTGTTTTTCCAGTCATCAAACATCGTATCAGTTTCTTCATTACATTCCAATAATTGCTTCTTTAACTTGAATAAAACTGCTTTATCTTCTGTAATGTTCGTGGTGGTTTTATTGATGAACCGAAGGAAGTGTTGAATAAAGCGTTCTTGTATATTGTTAGATAAGGAAGTATGTATTTGTGTTGCTAAATACGGAAGCATGTTGGATTTGTTTTTCAAAGATGTCCTTTCGTGGTTAAGTAACGGTTGATATTCCTTATCATAAAACTCTTGTAGTGTTTCTAACATAGATGTATCCTTTTCTTTTCTTCCACTATTCGTTTTTTCTCCTAATGTTCTGATGCAATACAAAATGAACTTCTCATTTATTTCAGGTAAAGGTTGATTGTTGTTATAACATTTCAATACATACAACCGGATAAACTGATAAGAGTGTATCATTAAATCATTCATTTCAAAAACCAAATTAGTAATAACTGGTTGCACTTCTTTATGGTTATGTAATATAGATTTGAGTGTTGTTTTTATGGTAGTGTAAGCAGACTTATCCGTAGAACGGAACTCTTGGAAAGTATCTTTCTTTTTCTTTTTCACCATTCTATATACTTACTAAATATTTTATATTTAAGTATTATTTACAAATTAATACTTATTCCTAAATACTCTCCTCATTCTGTTTTTCTTCCATTTCTTCCATTTCTTTTTTGGGTTTTTCTTTTCTTCGTAAATATGATTGTCTGTTATATTCCTTTTTTTGTTCTGGTGTAGGTTTGTAGTTGTTGTCTTTATTATATTTTTTAACTCTTTCTATTACTGCCTCTTTATTATTTTCATAATACACTTTTCTACTTGCTGGTGCTGTATATTTTTTGAGATGTTCTTTGGTTGCCTGTAATTCCTCTTTTAATTTAGCGTTTTCTTCTAATATTTCTTTTATTTTTTCTTCATTCATTACAATACGATAATATATATAATAAAAAATATTTATATCTTTTTATCATATTTTCAAATTAGTTTGTTTCATTTTTATTTTCGGTCGGTGTAATGGAAAATAGAGATGATGATAAAAATAAATAGGAATAGAGATAAATGGAATAAGTATATAGAAATAAAAAATATATTGTAAATAATAATATATTTTTTTAGTAAGTATACGTCTATTATACAATGTCGACCGATAATGATAAAGATGCAAAAAGGAAATTAAAAGATGTGAATACGTATACTGTGGATGAGTTGAAGGAGTTACTGGGTTTATCCACGGACCCTGAAGAGTATACTCTAGATGATATAAAGAAGCATTTTTGGTTATTGAGCAATAAGTATCCGAGGTTGGCGAGGAATGGTTTTTTGGAAAATGCAAAGGAGCGAATTATAGAGGATTTGAATTTAAACCCTGATGTGACGCCGAGACAAAACGCGGACCCGGAAGATTTGAAAAAGTGGTGGACGAATCAGTATTTGCCGAATAGTAATGTGTTGCAGAATTTGAAAATTACAGATAGAAAAGACAAGGTTAGTACATTCGACGATAAAAATGGGGCACACGAGACGATGAAGCGCGAGCAATTGAGTGTATTAAACTCGCATCCCTTGTTAATCGCGCAAGATTCGCTGAATCCGACACTAAAGAATATTAACCAGCGATTGGTCGTGATAGATAGTCAGTATAGGCAGAATATTACGCCTTTTAGTGAGAATGTAGATGCGCCGTCATCATCCACGGATTTTACGCTGGATTTGTCTGACCCGTTGACGGATGCGCTATCATTGAAGTTGTATTCGTACGAGATACCGTATTCGTGGTATGTGGTAGATAAAACCATGGGTACATCCTATTTTTGGGTAAAGCGTGGGTCAACCGTTTATTCGATAGCGATAGATGACGGTAACTATACGAAGGTCCAATTGGTAAATTCGATTCAATATAAGTTAGATACGCTTGTAAATACGACTGTGCCTTTTACTACGAACAATTTAGATATATCCTATAATCCCTATAATGGTAAGGCGTGTTTTTTATTTGACAACTCGACCTCGAATATAGATGTAGAAATAATATTTTTTGATACGGAGGTGTATAATAGTTATTTTGATAATGTTACGACTATAAATCCACCACTTGGTGTTCAGACGGGTATAGGGTCGACAGCGATGAAGATAAATAATAATTTGGGGTGGATATTAGGGTATAGACCGGGAGATGATAAGACGTTGCCAATAATATTTTCTAGGTTTGTTAATTCGCCTGCAAATAGTAGAATAATAGCACCGCCGACGCCGTATCCGTATAGTATAGAGAGGGGTGTATTTTCGGAAGGACCGATAGATACGTATGGTACAAAGTATTTGATAGTGGTATTGGATGATTTTAATCAGAATCATTTGAATAATGGTTTAGTGAATATAGTGGATACAGATACGACATTAAGTGTGCCGGATTATTTCTCGGCGGATTTGCCGAATGTGTGTGCTCCTAACCCAAATTTAAGGGGTACGATGGCGCCTTTTTATGTACAGTCGTTGCCCAGGAAGTTGACGCAGGCGCAGTTGTATTCTATAAATCAGATATTGGACAACAGGAAGACAACATATAAGTATAGGACATCGGGTCCTACGACGACGGATGTATTTGCAGTGATACCATTAAAAAAACAGGGGTTTGATACAGGGGATTCACTAGTTGATTTAGGTAGTAGTTTAATGTATAATACGAGGACGTATTTTGGTCCTGTAAATATATCGAGGTTGAGGGTATCCTTGCAGGATGATAAAGGGAATACGTTGAATCTGAATGGTAGCGATTGGTCGATAACAATCGTGGCGGAGACGTTGTATCAGTATTAGATAGGCGTTCTGTGCGTGGTTTTTTCATATTTTTATAACATATTTAAAATTTTATAAAAATATTGTAGATTTTATAAAAATATTGCAGATTTGAATTATCGATTTATGAATTATGAATTAAATCAAATCTCACGCTTCTGTAACTTCTCATGTGTTTCATACTCTTCTATAATGTGGGGATGGGATATCCGTGTAAAATAATATTGTGTAATATATATAGATGTTATTATCAACAAAGGTTCCTGTGAGGTATGTACCGAAGAGGTTAACGAATAAAGACAAAAAGAAACAAATAAGAATGTTAATGATGTCGAGGCGGTTATATAAAAAAAAGAAATACTATACAAGAAAGGAGGTCCCATCGTATAAAAGTAAGACTTCAAGTCATATAAAGGATGCATGTAGGATATATAAAGTGGAAAACGTGGATCCAAACAAGGAGTTGGCGATGAAGACGGGATGTACAATAGGGGCGTTACGCAAGATAGTGAGTAAAGGAGAGGGAGCGTATTTTTCGTCAGGTTCTAGACCGAACCAGACGGCTCAGTCGTGGGGGTTAGCTAGGTTAGCGAGTTCGATAACAGGTGGGAAGTCGGCGGCGGTGGATTATGAAATAATAAAAAATGGTTGTAATCATGCGAAGCGTGCATTTAAGATGGCGACCAGTGCAAAAAGGAAGTATAAGTACGGGCAGTCCAGTACGAAGAAGGTAAAGGTATGAAAAATAATAATAAAAAGTGAAATAATAGTTAAAATATTTGTAACTATTAGTTCTGAATTATTGATTTATGAATTATGAATTAACACAAATCTCACGCTTCTGTAACGTCTCATGTGTTTCATACTCTTCAATCGGGCGGATAGAAAAGGTTGGAGGGATAGATATGACGGTAGATGGTGTTGGTGTCTGCATAGTTGGCATCGACATCGACATCGGCATTCTTTTTCTTAAAAAAGTCAATAGTAATTTTTTGAACTTGTATCATTTGAGCTAAGCGGCGACTATATTCCATGTGTGTTTGTGTGTTGCGCAATGTGTTATATATGTGCACATGTACTATTTAAGTAATTATGGATATAAATAAAATATGTAAGATTATAAGAGATAAAGAATGGATAGTGGTATAGTAAAGGAGTTGACGAGTGTACTAATAAAGAATATAGATGCAAGTATTATAAAAGAGAAGAATATAGATTTGATATTAAGTGGTGGTGCTTTTAATGCGAGTTACTTGATTGGTTGTTTATATTTTATACGTGAGATGTGTGAGAAAGGGTTAATATGTGTAAATAAGGTATCGACGTGTAGTGCTAGTTCAATGATGGGGTTATTGTTTATGGTAGACAAGTTGGATACTTTTATAGAAAAGATGTACGAGTTATTGATATGTAGTTTTAAAAAGAATAGGAATGTAATATTTGATGAGGAGTCGTTATCAACTATAATAAAGATAATAGAGGATGTATTACCTGATGATGTAATAAGTCGTATAAATGGTCGTTTATATATAACGTATTATGATGTGACGAAATGTGAACAAGTTGTAAAAAGTAATTATGAAGATGTGAGTGATATAATAAGGACAGTAAGAAGGTCGTGTTTTATTCCTTATATAACGATGGACAAGTTAATGGAGGAGAATAGGTATATAGATGGTGGTACTCCGTATATATTCAATAAGGAGTTTGGGGTGAATCGAATATATATAAACTTATTATGTGGTATGGATAAGATAAAGGATTCGATGATAATAAAGAGGGATAAGATAGTGATGCATCGCATACTAGGTGGTATATTAGATGTTCATAATTTTTTCTTCAAGTGTAAAGAAACGCCGATGTGTTGTTATGTGGAGGAATGGGGTGTTTTGAGGATGATAGAGTTTAAAATGTTGGAGTGGAGGTTGTATGTTATATGTGTAATTTTATATGTAATAATAAAAGTGAGGGATGATATAGTGTACAAGTATTACAAGGATAACAAGTTTATAAATATTGTGGCAAATAAGTTGAGACGATGTTTGAGTGAAATAGTGGAGACGAATTGTGTATAATAAATAATAAATAATATATACAAATATTATATACAAATATTATATATAAACCATAATCAAGAGATGATGAATTTTTCTATGAATTATAGAAAGCGTGCTCCTATAGGTATTATTCAGGTTGCACAAGTAGTAGACAATCCTCGATGGATGCCATTACAAGTAGCTCGCGTTCCTGTTGTGAAGCCTGTTGTGAAGCCTGTCGAGAGTCGTACAACAAAGCCTATAAAAAAGGATGAGAGCTATGAGGTTCGTGAGAATATAGGAAATTCGGAAAAAAAAATAATAATCTATACAATAGGTGAAGAGGAAGAAAACTATGAAGAAGAAATGAAAGAACATGAAAATATTCCTGTTCCCGTTTTAGAAGAACCGGTGATAGAAACATTATCAAGTATTATAGTTCCTGTTTCTAGTCTTTCTATTATAGATGAAGAATCAAAAGATGATGACAATGATCATCAAGACTCAATAGAACAAGTACAACAGTTACATGAGATTAAAAAAAAGAAGAGACGTATGAAAGGCGTGAGAAAATAGGAAATATGAAATAGAAAATTATATATTGTAAAAATTCACAATATATAACGTACAAAGAATCTACAAACAACGAACAAAACAATTACTTGGATGATGGAGGAGTTACAATCGTTTTTGTAAGTATCTTAATTGGTTTTTGTTGCAAGGGTGGATGAACAGGATGCGAAGGTGCTTGCACAACAGGATGCAAAGGTGCTTGCGAGGGTGCTTGCAATTGAATATTCATAGGAGGAACAGGTTGTACTTGTGTAGGTAAAATACTTTTATCACATGTTCGTTTATGAACAGAAAGAGCTAGAGGATTTTTTCCAATAAAATTACATTTTTCACAAATAAATTTTCCTGAAGTAATATAACCAAATCTTGATGATAACATTTTTTCAAGACAAGGAAGTTGAAAGTCTTCAATATTTTTAATCATTTTTTGAGAAAATTCCTTCACTAATTTTAATTGGTTTAATTTTTGTTCAGCAAATATTTGATATTCTCTGTTAATTTCTTCAAGGTTATCTTTGCTTATAGGATAATCATCTGTTAAAGTAATTTCATCTAATTTAGTTTTAAAAGAATCAATAATATCGATGCCAATTTTAATTATATCTTGGTTATAGTTTACATTATGGATATATAGTAACACATTTCTATTATGTATATTTATTTCAAAGTTGTCTTTGTTAACAATACCTCCTTCTTGAGAAAGAAATAATCCTGAACAATTTTGTGTATCTACATCATGAATAAATTTCTTAACCTGGTCTGATGTAACTTGACGAGATTCATAACACTTATTCTCAACTAGAATTTTTTGTCTGTCTTTTCGATGAATCATAATATCTCCTGATTCTTTTTGTGAACCTACGTATTCAACCTCCGCGGAAGGATATAGACCCCTTAAAATGTTCAAAACAATATTCTCAGAGATTTTCCCTTTTGAACTAGAATTTTCCATCTTTTTGAGAACATCTTTTACTTCAGATTGAAGCGCAACTTGTGATGAAGTTATAGAGGAAAAATGTGACAATGTAGCGTCTTTGTTTGAATCAACCATTTTTCTAGTAGAGTCAATAACATTCAAAAATTTTGCATCAATGGTTTTAATAAAACTATCCAGCGATGATTGCGACAAAGGTTCGCCATCTATTTTTGATGTCTTACTAACCTCATCCATTATAGAAGAACAAAAAGATTTTATGTTTTCATTAATCTGTCTTGAAAGGTTTTCATTATTTTTTGGAACAAGTTCTGATAACAGTAACTGTGTCTTATCTAATATACTCCCATTCGATTCTTTAATCAGAGGAGCAATCTTATCCGCAATATTCGACGACAAAATCATCTTCAAATCATCCGTATACTCTTTCTTAAACTCTGTAAGTTTTAAAAATAATAGCTTACTATATTCCGTCTGTTGACTTGTAAGCTGTGATTGAATATTTGCTAATCCATTCAAAATCTGTGAAGTAATATTACTATTATTTACAGGATTAGTTGTCTGCATAATTGACGCAAGAATATCTGTGAACATAACGTTCATTTTTTCGAAATCTAATTCAGGATGTTCATGATAGAACGCCCAAACCTTTGCACTGTTGCACGTAAGAGAGGTATTCACGGGTGATGCCATTCGTGTTATGTATTTATTTATTAAAATATCTTTAAGCTGTTTTGTAGTTTAATATTCTATTAGAAAGTTAATCTAGAAAATCTTTTGCGAACATTTCTAGGTTAGGATTCTACTAGAAAGTT
>Ga0214921_10002727_pt1 | contig 28158 bp, 26 predicted proteins | sample LL1505_MetaG_FD_177992 | JGI IMG/M metagenome (GOLD analysis project Ga0214921, IMG submission 177992) | Freshwater microbial communities from Lake Lanier, Atlanta, Georgia, United States - LL-1505 | ecosystem: Environmental > Aquatic > Freshwater > Lake | place: USA: Georgia | collected...
AAGTGAACAACTCCTCGCGGCGCGGGGCGGTGTCGGTGGTGGTGCGGGCGGTGCGGCCGCGGGAGACGGTTTCTTTTAACAGCGCGGGCAGGTCGATCCAAGCGGAGGCATCTCGGTAGGCGCCGTCGCTCAGGCGGGCGAGCTCTTGAAGGGTGGAGGCATCGAGGCGGGACAACACGGCGGCACCGCGGGCGTCCTTGACCAGGCCGCCCTTGCCGTCGGGCACCATCGCGCCGGCGGAGGTGCCGAGTCCGAGGGCGATCACGCGCACGCCGCGCGCGACGAGTTTTTGGGCGAGGGGTTTCCAGGTGTCGTCCTGGGCTTCGCCATCGCTCAGGATGATCAGGTAACGATCGGCGGTGGCGGGGGCGTCGGGCGAGGAACCGGTGGCGGGGCCGAAGGCCTCGTCGGCGGCGGTGAGCAAGCCGGCGAAATCGCTGCCGCCGGCGGGGATGAGATCGGGGCCGAGCTCCTCGAGGAAGGTGCGGAAGATATCGTAATCGGCGGACAGCGGGCACTGCAGGAAGGCGGTGCCGGCAAAGGGGAGTAGGCCGAGGCGTTCGCCTTTCAACTCGTCGGCGAGGGTGCGGACGAGCAGGCGGGCGCGGGTGAGGCGGTTGGGCGGGAGGTCGTCGGCCAGCATGGAGCGGGAAACGTCCACGGCCACGAGGACGTCGCGCGACTCGGTGATGGTCGGGGTGGCCAAGGTGCGGCCTTGGGGGCGGGCGAGGGCCAGCACGAGGGCGGCAAGGGCGAGGGGCAGTAGGAACAAGCGGGCGCCGAGGATGTTTTTGGTTGCGGATAGAAGCTGGAACGAAGACGCGGAGAGGCGGGCGCGGGCGATTTTCGGGTGCGCGAGGGCGGCGGCGGATCGGGCGGGCAGGAGCGTCGCGACCAGCAGGGCGGCGGGCGCGAGGAGGAGCCAGAGGAGTTGCGGTTGGGCGAAGGTCACGGCGGGTCAGCGGCGGCGGAGCAGCGGCAGGGCGGCGAGAAACAAAAGGGCGGCGCCGAAAGAGGCGGGCCAGGAGTAGAGCTCGGTGGCGACGATGTGATTGGTCTGGTCGAAGGTGGTTTTCTGGGCGCGATCGATGGAGGCGAAGGCTTCGCGGGTGGCGGCGGGGTCGTCGGCGCGGTGGAAAGAGCCGCCGGTCTCGCGGGCGATGGCGCGGAGCAGGGGCTCATCGGTGGCGAAGGCGCGCATCACCGTGCCGATGCGGCGGCCCGATTCATCGAAGCGTGGGCAGGGGGCGGGGCCGCCGGTGCCCACGCTGATGGTGTAGACGGGGATGCCGGCGGACTTGGCGAGGGCGACGGCTTGGTCGGGGGCGAGTTGGCCGGAGTTGTTGGCGCCGTCGGTCAGGAGGATGACAAAGGCGCCGGCGCGCGGGGAGTCGGGATCGGTCCGGGCGCGTTTGAGGCGATCCACGGCTAGGCCGAGGCCGTCGCCGATGGCGGTGCCGTCCTCGATCAGGCCGATGCGCAGGCGGGAGATTTGCCGGCCGAGCCAGGTGTGGTCGTGGGTGAGCGGGGCGAGGGTGTAGGCGCGACCGGAAAAGGCCACGAAGCCGATGCGGTCGGCGGGACGGCGCTCGATGAAGGCGGACAAGACAGGTTTCAGGGCTTCGAGGCGGTTGACCTGGCGGCCGTCGAGCTCGGCGTCCTCGGAATACATCGAGGTGGATAAGTCGAGGGCGAGCACGAGGTCGTAGCCTTCGCCGCGCACGATCACCCGGTCGTCGATGCGTTGGGGGCGGGCGAGGGCGAGGATGAGCAGCGCGGAGGCGAGGTAGGCCAGCCAGACGGGCCAGCGGCGAACGGCGGGCGGGCGGGGTGAGGCCCAAGCGGCGGCCGAGGGGATCACCAGCACCGCGACGGGGCGGCGGCGGCGAAGCAGGGTGACGAGCGGCAGCGCCAGCAGGGCGAGCAGCCAGAGGGGCTGGTCGAGGCGGTGGTTGGCCAGATCGAGGCCGGGCAGCAAAGCGGCGAGCAGGGTCATCGGCGGGCGGACTCGCGGCGGCGGAAAAAGCACACGAGCGAATCGAGGCGGTTCTCGTCGGTGCCGACGGTGTGGCGGGAAAAGGGGTCGGGGAACCAGGTGGCGAGGGAGGCATCGCGGGCGGCGCGCCAGCGGGCATGGGCGGCGCGTTCGGCGTGGCCGGCGGCGAGGGTGACGAGGCGGCCGGCGGCGGGATCGTAGGCGACGAGCGGGGCACCGGTTTCGGGCAAGGCGCGGTCCCAAGGGTCATCGATGCGCAGTCCGAGCACGGTGCAACGGCGTTGCAGGGCGGTCCAGCCTTCGGGGACGGGGCGGGCGGGGTGGTCGGATAACCACACTACGATGCTGTGGCGGGGAGCGATCGCGCTCAGCGCGCTCAAGTTTAAGTTGGAAGATGAGGTGGAGGAAACGGTGTCGAGCGGCGGGGGCGCGGAGGCGAAGAGTTGGGAGGCGAGGTGGTGGATGGGGCCGCGGCCATGGACGGGGGGGACGAGGCGGGCGCCGTCAGGGCGGAGGTGGGCGAGGCCCACGCGGTCGCGGTTGACCGAGCCGAGCAGCAGCAGCAGCCCGGCGAGTTCCAGCAGGGCCTCGCGGCGGGTGGTGGCGCCGGAGCCGAAGCCGAGGGACGGCGAGTCCTCGAACACCAGCACCACGGTGACCTCGCGTTCCTCGACGTATTTTTTGCGGTAAGGTTCGCCGAGGCGGGCGGTGACGTTCCAATCGATGTCCCGCACGTCATCGCCGTAGGCGTATTTCACGACCTGATCGAATTCCATGCCGCGGCCGCGGAAGGCGGAGCGGTAGCCACCGCCGAGGGAGGTCTCCACGGCGTGGCGCACGCGCCATTCGAGGCGGCGCAGGGCGGCCAAAGGCGCAGAGGGCGCGGCGGGTGGCGTGACGAAAGCGGGTCCGGACACGGCTAGCGGGGGCAGGGACAAGCAGCGGCGATTTATGCGCCGGTCGTCGGCATGGGGGTCTGGGCGAGGACTTGAGCGACGATGGTATCGGTGGTCAGGTTTTCGGCCTCGGCCTCGTAGGTCAGGCCGATGCGGTGGCGGAGCACGTCGGCGGCAAGGTCTTGGACGAGCGAAGGAGTCACAAAATCTTGGCCGCGCAGCCAGGCGAGGGCCTTGGCGGATTGATAAAGGGCGAGGGAGGCGCGGGGCGAGGCGCCGTAGGACACGTGGCGGGCCTTGCCGTTGGGCAGGGGTTTGGCGAGGTCACGGGTGGCGCGGACGAGGGCGAGCACGTAGGCTTGGACGGCGGGGGCTACGTGCACGGCGTCGACCTGGGTGCGAAGCTGGAGCAATTCCTCGCCGCTGGACGCGGCTTGCAGGGCGGGCGACTTCGTCACTTGGCCCCAGCGGGTCATCATGGTGGTTTCTTCGGCGAGGCTGGGGTAATCCACGAGCAGCTTGAACAGGAAGCGGTCGGTCTGGGCTTCGGGGAGCGGGTAGGTGCCCTCCTGCTCGACGGGGTTTTGGGTGGCCATCACGAAAAACGGTTTGGGCAGCGGATGGGTGGTGCCGCCGAGGGTGACCTGGCGTTCCTGCATGGCTTCGAGCAGGGCGGACTGGACCTTGGCGGGGGCGCGGTTGATTTCGTCGGCGAGGACGAGGTTGGCAAAGATGGGGCCGCGGTGGGGGGCGAAGGCGGCGTCCTTCGGGGAGAAAATCATGGTGCCGACGACGTCGCTTGGCAGCAGATCGGGGGTGAACTGGATGCGTTCGCACTGGACGCCTAGGGCGGTGCCGAGGGACTTGACCAAGAGGGTTTTGGCGAGGCCGGGCATGCCCTCGAGGAGGACGTGGCCATTGGCGAGCAGGGCGATCAGGAGGCGTTCGATGACGGCGTCCTGGCCGATGACGGCCTTGGCGACTTCGGCGCGGATTTTTTCAGACCAGAGAGGACCGGTAGGCATGGGAGCGAAGGGGAAGGAGAAGAGAGGGGGGATTTGGGACTCGCGGGAAAGGCGAAGGTTGCGTTGGGTTACGAAAATTGGCGCACCATGGATTTACCATCCCAAATCCGCGAGCGGTTGGATGCAGTCGGCGTGCTTCCCGGCGACGTCACGGAGGTGTTTATCCGAGGGGCGGGGGCGGGTGGGCAGAAGATTAACAAGACTTCCTCTACGGTGGTGTTGCGGCACGGACCGACGGGGCTGGAGGTGCGTTGCCAAGAGGAGCGCAGTCAGGCGGCGAATCGAGCGCGGGCTTGGGTGCGGTTTTGCGAAAAGCTGGAGGAGCGGCTCCGGGCGGCGGAGGCGGAGCGAAAGGCGGCGGTGGCAAAAATGCGCAAGCTCATGCGCAAGCGCAGCCCGCGGCAGAAGGCTATCCTGGTGGCGGCAAAGCGTCATCGGGCGGAGACCCTGGCCGCCCGGCTTGCTAAAGAGTAGGGTGCGATCAGGCCAGAACGGGGTTGGTAATTTTTTCTCGGAGGTCTTTTAAGGTAAAGGGCTTGGCTATGAAATCAGTCTTGGGTTCAGCCAGCAGGTCTTCGGCATCCATTTCGGAGTAGCCGCTCATGAAGAGCACGGACAGCTCGGGGCGCTCGGCGCGGAGGACGGCGAAAACTTCGCGGCCGGTGAGGCCCGGCATAGTGAGATCGAGCAGGACGAGGCTGGGGCGGGTGGGGTATTGGCGGAACAGGTCCACTCCCGCGATTCCGTCGATGGCGGTGTCGACGGTGCAGCCCAGGGCTTCGAGCATTAGGCGGGTGGTTTCGCGCACGGTGGGTTCGTCCTCAATGAGGAGGATCCTATGTTTGCACGAGGTGGTGGCTGGGGCTGTCATGGTCGGCGCGGGTGCGGGGGTGGACGAGGCGGGCAAGTAGAGGAAAAAGGAGGTGCCGGCTCCGAGTTGGCTGACTACGCGGACGGCGCCTTGGTGGCCGCGGATGATACCCAACAAAGCGGCGAGGCCGAGGCCCCGACCGGTGAATTTGGTGGTGAAGAAGGGTTCAAAAATTTTCTCGAGGGTTTCGGCGGCCATACCGCTACCGTTGTCGGTTACTACGAGGCAAACATAGGGGCCGGCGGGGTAGGTAGGCTGATGGACGCAGGAGACGAAGAGGCTGGCGTCAGCCTGGATGAGGCAGGTGCTTATGCTAATCTGGCCGCCGGTCGGGGGCAACGCTTCGGCGGCGTTTATGATCAGATTCATCAGGATCTGCCGGATCTGAGTGGGGTCGGCGAGAATACTCGGCAGCCCTGGGGCGAGGTTCAGGTTGAGGCGGGCGGATTTCGGCAGCGAAACTTCAAAGAGAGGCAGGGTCTCGCGAACCAGGGCGCTAACATCGACCGGGCCGGTGCTCAAGCGGTGGCGGCCGGCGTAAGCGAGCATTTGCTGGCAAAGTTCCCCGGCACGGCGGGCGGCGAGTTCGATTTGCTCGATCGATCGCGCGGTGCGGGAGTCGGGTATGGAGAACAGGCGGGCGAGGTTAGCATGGCCAAGGATGGCGGTAAGGATATTGTTGAAATCGTGGACGATGCCGCCGGCGAGCACGCCCAGGCTTTCAAGTTTTTGCGCTTCCTGCATTTTCCGTTCGATTTTGAAACTGCGGTTTTCGGCGGCGCGGAGTTCGGTAATCTCTTGAGCTACGCCCACGAGGGCGGAGCTGGTGCCTTCGGCGAGTTGGATGGCAAATTTCGAAGTGAGGAAAATCCGCGTCTTACCGCCCATCTGGGCGGTAAACTCCAGGCGCTGGGGGACGCGACTAGTGAGGACCTCGCGGTCGATGGCTTGCATCTCCGCCGCGACTTCCGGCGTGTGCAGGTCTTCGTCGGTGAGCCCGATTATTTTGGCTTTGCTGCGACCGTAGTAAGAGCAGAAGGTCTGGTTAACGAGGCGCAGGCGGAGGTCGCTGTCCTTCATCCAGATCGAGCAAGGGTTATGGTCGATAATGAGGTCGAGCAGGGCGCGACTATCGTTGAGCTCGGCGGTGCGGAGCGCGACTTCCGAACGGATATGGTTATTCCGGCGGATCATCAACCGGAGGTAGGCGATGCCCAGCAGGGTGGCGGCTAGGCCGAAGGCAAAGATGAGCCAGGCCCCGGCACTGGTGAAGGGCACAGGCCCCTTCTGATAGCTACGGAAGGCGGTGACCCAGTGGCGCCCGCCGAACTTGAAGCTGCGGAGTTGGGTTCTGGGGCCGTTAAAAGCATCGAAGGCCAAGGGTATGAGCGTGGGTTCAGCTCGATTCTGCAGATGGGTGTAAAGTGGCACCCAGATCCCGCTGGTCAGGTCGTAAAGGGCAAAATCCATGTCCTGCCAAGTGGATGGATCGAGGTTTTCCTCGAGGATGGTATCGAGGCGCAGGACGGCTTGAGCATACCCCGGACCGTATTGCGGCGGCGGGGTAAGCGGAGTCGAGGGCGGGCGGGCGGTGTAGGCGCTGAGAACCATGCCGGTGTAGCCTTCGGCCAACGGAATGACGGGGGTGGCCATGATGGAGCCGCTGCGGCGCGATTCCTCGGTTTCTCGCTTAGCAATTTCCTGACGGACGTTGTAGCCGTAGGCGGTCTCGTTGCCGGCGATCGGGTAGATATAGGAGATCACGCCAAGGCTTTTATCGGGCTCGAGGCTGGGCGTATCCAACGGGCTAAACTGGCCGGTGGCGCTGCGTTCCTTGAGCACGAAATCTGGACGGACGTTAGCGCGGACGCTCTCGACAAAGGCGGGGACCGAGCTGCCGGGCACCTCGGCGACCCATTGCAGGCACTCAATGCCTGGGTTGAGGTTGATCAGGGTGCGGGCGGCACCGATGAAGTCCTCGTGTTTGAAGTCTTGGTGATTGGCCGCGACCAGGCGGAGGGAAAAAACCGCGTTTTCATAAGCACGCAGGCTCTTCACCAGAACCTGATGCGCCGTATCCTGCCGGCGCTCGAGGTCATTGTGCCGGATTTCCTGCTCAACCATTTCGAACTGGAGGGCGGCGCCGAAGCTGGCGAGCAGGCCGAGGACCAGTGGCAGGATCAAGATGCGGCGATCGCGCAACCCGCGGGGAAGTTCCTGCTTTTGCCGAAGAGGAGCCATGGGGTTTAGAGGTCGATCAGGCGCCGATGGGGCGGGTTAGCAGGACGGAGCTCAGGCCGGGCAGGCGCTCGGAGAACTCGGTGGCGGCATCGGCCTGACGGAGGGCGCGCTGGACCATGCCCATCTTTGCGTCGAGGTTGTCGATCATGCTCACAAACACCGCCTCGGGGGTGGCGGCGTAGACGGCGGCGCCCCACTCGGGTTCGCCTTGGTGGCTCAGCACGATGTGTTCGAGGCGCTCGAGGCGGTCGGCGTCGAGGCGGGCTTTGATGCCGTGTTTGCGAGCGAGTTGGTAGCCGAGCACCACGTGGCCCTGTAGGATGCCGCGGCGGCTGCGGCGGGTGGCGAGGGTGCCCTCGTATTCGATGGTTTTACCGGTGTCGTGCAGAAGGATGCCGGCGAGGGCGAGATCGGGATCGACCTGGGGGTAGAGCGGCAGCAGGGCGCGGCAGGCGCGGGCCATGTGCAGGGTGTGTTCCAGCAGGCCGTGGCGGTAGGCATGGTGCATGGAGACGGCGGCGGGCGCGCGGCGGAAAACCTCCCCCACCTCGTCGAACACGCCGCGCACGGTCATGCGCAATTCATCGTGGACGATCAGATCGAAACAGGCCTGAAACTCGGCCCAAAGCTCGTTGGCGTCCTCGGGGGCGAGCTCCACGAGGGAATCGACCAGGCCGGGCTCGGCGGCGAGTTGTTCTTCGGGGACGGCGACGGCCTTCAGGATTTTCGGGGAAAAGCGGCCTTGGAAACTATCTGCCCGGCCCTCGATGCGGAGCACGGCGCTCTCCCCGGCGGTTTTCACCGGATCGAACAGCGGGCTGTCGCCGAACAAGGTGCAGGAAAAGCTGCCACCGCGGTCGCCGAGGTCGAGGGAGAGGAACGGGTTGCCGTTTGAGGCGGTTTTGATCTGTAGCTTTTTTACCACGACCACGGCGGCAAAGGGGGCGCCCGCATGCAGTTCGGGTGATTTCAGTTCGCGGACGGTGAGCAGCGGGGGCGGGGTGTCGGACATCGGGGGAAAGGGTAAAGGCGGAAGGGATGAGAATGCGGGAGGCGGGGCTCAGGAGTGGGCTTTCACCAGTCGGGTGAAGGCTTTGAAAGCGGGGTGGGCGGCGTCGTGTAGCAGGGCGTAGAATACGGTCTCGACCGGCAGCACGGTGACGCCGGCGTGGCGCAGGGCGGCGAGGCAGGCGGTGTGGTCGTCGGTCCGGCGGGCGGCGATGGCGTCGGACAGGATCGTGACTTGAAAGCCTTCGGCGAGGGCGCCGAGAGCGGATTGGTAAATGCAGAGGGGGGTCTCCAGACCGATCAGCAGGAGGTGTTCGATTTGGGCGGCACGCAGGGCGGTCGGCAGGGCTTCGGTGGCGAGGGCGGAGAAAGTATTTTTGGGGAAAACAGGTGCGCCCGGGGCGAGGCGGACGAGGGCGGGCGCGGTGGGGCCGAGCTTGGCGGGAACTTGTTCGGTGAAGAACACCGGGATCCCGAGGGTTTGGGCCGCGGCCAGAGCGAGGCTAGCGCGAGCGCGCACGGAGCGGGCGGCGGGCGCGGGCAGAGCGGCGAGCAGACTGGACTGAAGATCAACCGCGAGTAGGGCGGCGCCGGGGGCGGCCGAGGTGGGTGCGGAGGCGACAGGTCGGGCTTCAGAGGGGGATTTTTTGGTGCGAGGCATGAAAGGGAAAAGCTGGTTAGCGTTTATCGCCGAAGTAGCGACGGCGGGCTTTTACTTGCATGAAGCGTCGCTCGGGCAGGAGGTAGGCGGTGAGCATGCCGCCCATGCAGCAGGCGGTGTCGATGCCGACGGACCACTTGAGTTTAAAAATATCCGGCCGCGGGGTGTGGCCGTAGACCACGAAGGGTGGACCGACCCAGCGTTCGGCCCAGAGCACGCCGTCCGGCGCTTCGGCGCGTTTGCGGGGGCGGCCTTCCGAGTCGATCACTTGGATGCGGGTGACGACCGCGGCGGGTTGGCGTCGCCAGGGTTCACCGGGGAGGAAGCCGCCGTGGACAAAAACGGTATTTAGCTCGGGCTCCTCATGGGTGAGCGGAAGTTGTTCCAGATAGGCCCAGTGGTGGGGTTCGAGTTGGGCGAAGGTCTGCTCGTCGTCGTCCTTGAGCAGCGAGCGGTCCTTGGTGCGGCGGTAATTCAGCAGGCGGGCCTCATGGTTGCCGAGCACACACAGCGCGTTGTGCTTCAGCGCTAGGTCGATCACGGCGGCGCTGTTGGGGCCTCGGTTGATTAAATCCCCGAGCAAGATCAACCGGTCGTCGGCGGTGAGCGCGAGACGGTCGAGGAGTTCGGCGAATTCGAGGTGACACCCGTGGATGTCGCCGATGGCGATGATGCGACCGTTCATGCTGGGATAGTGGCGAAAGTGCTAGCGTCGTCCGCCGCGGAGGGTAAATAACAAAGCCTGTTTATGGAGTTAACTTTGCAGTCCTTGTCGCCGCGCTGCCAGGTCAGTGCGCGTGAATTTACTGATGGCCAGCGTGTAGTCAGTTTTTTGGTGCGTGCGCCGGTTTCCGCTGAAACCCGCTCGGCCCGCGGGGCGGGCAAGGCCGAGCCGGCGGGAGACGGCATCCTGCGTTGCGATGTTTTGGAGACCGAGGTGGCTGGCTTCGTGGCGCCGGGACCGGTGGTCTGTCGCTGGGCGCAGGTTTATAAAACGCGGCGGGTGCAGGATAACCCCGAGCGTGCGCTCAAGTTGACGGCGGAGAGTCTTTTTCTGGCCCTAGCCGATCCGGCCAATGAGCGCACGGTGGAGAACGAGCGCCTGCTTCAAGTGCTGGCGATGATGTTGGAACGCAAACGCGTGCTGCGCCCGAAAGGGCGGATCGGCACGGGTGCGGGGGCGCGCCTGGTTTATGAACACGCCAAGGCCAGGAGCCGCCACGAGGTGGCCGCGGCGGAGCTGAGCCCCGAGTTCTTTCGTTCGATTCAAGATCAACTCGCGGCGCTGGTCGGTGGCGGAGCCAAGGCTGACGCGCCGGCGGGCGGGGCTGCGCCCGGCGGGCCGGTCACGGAGCCGGAGGGTGCTAACGGTCCGGTGTCTGCGGAGGGCGCCTGAGCGATTACCATGCGCGTTGTCATCCTGGGTTCTGGTCGCGGTTCGAATGCCGAGGCGCTCTGCATCGCTCAACGGGAAGGCCGCCTCGGCCGCGCTGAGATCGTGGCGATTTTTTCGGATCGGCCGGAAGCAGGGATTCTCGGGTTGGGGCCGCGTTTCGGGATCGAGGCCCGTCACCTCGACGCGGCGCCTTTTAAGACCAAGCTCGAAGGCGAAGGCGAGGCGCGCTACATTGCAGCGGTGCAGGCTTGTGCGCCGGACCTCGTGGTGCTGGCGGGGTTCATGCGGGTGGTGAAACCGGGTTTCCTCAAAGCCTTTGCCGGCCGCGTCATCAATCTTCACCCGAGTTTGCTGCCTAGTTTTCCCGGGCTCGACGGCATCGGGCAGGCATTTCGCCAAGGCGTGAAAATCACCGGATGCACGGTGCATGAGGTAACGCCCGAGATCGATGCGGGCCGTATCCTGGACCAGGCGGCGGTGCGTATCGAGGACCACGACACGCCGGATACGCTCGCGAGCAAGGTCCACGCCGCCGAGCACCGCTTGTTGGCGGAGGTTGTGACGCGACTCAGCCTGGCCGCGCCGCGGGCTTGAATGCTTCCGCAAAGGATCGCCGGATGGGGTGGATTCGGCCTTGTGCCGGGCGGAGATGAGGCGGACTCTCCCGGTTGTTTATCTCCATGAAAACTCAGGTCTTTGTCGACGGACAGGAAGGCACCACCGGCCTCCAGATTTTTGAGCGTCTCGCCGCGCGCGACGACCTCGAGCTTATCCAGATCGATCCGGCCCTGCGCAAGGACGCCGCGGCGCGCGCGGCTTGCCTCAACGCGGCCGATATCGCCTTCCTTTGCCTACCCGATGGCGCGGCCAACGAATCCGCCGCGATGGTGACCAACCCGCGCACCTGCATCATCGATGCCTCCACCGCCCACCGCGTGGCTGACGGCTGGACCTATGGCGTGCCCGAGCTCGGGGCGGCCTACCGCGAGGCCATTCGCGCCAGCAAACGCATCGCCAACCCCGGTTGCCACGCCACGGCCTTCGCCCTCGCGGTGCGCCCGCTGGTCCAGCGCGGCTTGCTGCCGGCGGATTTCCCGCTCAGCTGCTTTTCCCTGACCGGCTACAGCGGCGGCGGCAAAAAGATGATCGCGGACTACGAGCAAAACCCGCCCGCCACCCTCCGCAGTCCCCGGCCCTACGCCCTCGCGCTCATGCACAAGCACCTGCCCGAGATGCGCGTGCACACCGGGCTGGCGCGCGCGCCGATTTTTAACCCCATCGTCGCGGCCTTTTACCAAGGACTCGCCGTCACGGTGCCGCTGCCCCTGCACGCCCTGCCGGCCGGACCGACCGCGCAGGCGCTGCATCATGCGCTGGCCGAGACCTACGCGTCCGAGCGGTTTGTGCGCGTGCTACCCTTCGGTGACGAAGGCGTGCTCGACGGCGGCTTTTTCGACGTGCAGGCCAACAACGGCACCAACCGCTGCGACCTCGCCGTCTTCGGTCACGCCGAGCAGGCCGTTGTCATGGCGCGGCTGGACAACCTCGGCAAGGGCGCTTCAGGCGCGGCCATCCAGTGCATGAACCTCCACCTCGGCCTCGACGAAGGCCTGGGCCTCACTGTTTGAGATTTTCGGACGCCTGCGCGTTTTTCTTTTCATCCAGTCCATCGAGCAGTCGCTCGAAATCGGCCGGAACGATCCAGGTCGGCGCGGAAGAAAGTATCGTGCTGACATCAAACGCAGGTTCGTAGTCCGCCCTCGCCGAGAGCACCGCCAATCCCACCGGGACATCCGGTGCCGGCGCGGAAAAAGCCGCGCCCCGCCGCAACCACACCAGACGCGCCCCGGAGCACGCCTGACTTATCGAGCGGAGCCACTCCGAGTCATCGTCCTCCGCCAGTGCAAGGATGACGGGCGTCTCCCCCGCGCCCAAGCGCAGGCGCGCCGTCTGGCGCTCGATCAACGCTGCGGCCGCAGGTCCGTCCGGCGCGGCGCAGATGGCCACCGCCCTGCCGCGCTGCATAGCCAGCGCGGCGAGGCGGGATTGATCTTGATAAAGCCAACTCCCCTTTTTGATCATCAGGACCGCGTGTTCGCTTCGGAAGGGATGCGCCGCCGTGTAGGCGCTTTCACCACCGTCGAGGATCTCCACGTGATTATGCGTGGCGAGCTGGTAAAGCGTGAGGAAGTCCTCGCTGGAGGAAAGCACCGATTCCTCCCACCTCTCCGCAGGAGTAGAAATAGTGACCGCTTGCTTGCGCCATTCGGCCGGCCACGCGCCGCGTTCCGATGCCGCGATGGCGTCCCGGATGAAACAGAAGGCGAGCTCATTGGAATAGCGCCCGCCCGCCTTGCGGTAATAGGTGGCGCGCTCGTCCATGCTCACTATGGGACGTGTGATGACGAAGGCAGCGGGCAGACCGGCCTCCACCGCCTCCCAGTGCAGACGCGCGGCCACGGCGTTCCACGGCGAATCCTCGGGATTGAGGATCAGGGTGGGACAGTCGCCGCGTAGGATACCCGGCGCGATGTCGCGGTCTTGCGCCAGCTCCAGCGCCACCGTGCCGCACACCTTAAACACGGGCGACTGGGCCAGGTAGAGCGCCATCACGCCCCCGATCGAGTAGCCAAGCGTGAAAACCGGCGTCTCCTCCGAACCGCGCTCCGCCTTCACCCGCAGGATAGCCCGCTCCACCGCCGCGTGGTAGCCACCTGTCGGATACACATAGGAAGTGAGGAAAGGATCGTCGCCGGGGCGCCGCTTCTCCGCGCTGATCGTAACGACCGCGCAACCAAGCCGCAGCACCAGCGCGTTGGCCAACGGCGAACGCACGGTGCGGAAACGTTCGTTCACGTAGGGCGCGACGAAGACGACGCCGTTCACCTTTTCCGGCAATTTCGCCCCCCGGAAGGGCAGCCGCACCGCGATCTCCAGCTTCCGCCCGTCCGGTAGGGTTTCCTCGGTGATCGTCTCGTGGATGTTCTTTTCGCTCAGGCCATGGATACGTTGCACCTTGGCCAAGCCGCACAGGTCGAGGTTTTCCTGGAAAACCGGGGGAAGCGCGAAGGCGACGCCCGCGCCAAGCAAACAAAGGCAAACGAGAAGGGGCAGTTTCATAAAAGGGAGGGATTATCCGGCCCGGAAGAAGGCACGATGCCGTTCCAAAACGCTTTCCACTCATCGTAATCCGCGCCGGCAATCCGCTGCGGCCAGAGGGTGTCGCCCGCCTTCATGTTCACGAGGTCCAGGCCGCGAGCGAGTTCGGCCTCCGAGCGCGGATGCGTGGCCACCCAATGACGCTCCGTCGTAGGCGAGGCACCGTCGGACGTCAGCCAGACCACAAGGCCTCCATCGATTTGAACCAGCTTTGCCGGGGCCAGCATCCGAACAATCTTCTCCGGCGCGGGCCCGGCCAGGCCCGCGACCACCAGCGGAGCGGGCAAGTCGATCCGCTCAAGTCCGGCCGCTTCCGCTCCGATGCCCGGGATTAGCACGAGCTTCCATCCTCGCTCGGCCGCCCTCCGAAAAAGCGCCCGCCGAGCCGTCCACGAAGCCACCGTATCAGGAGCGTGGTCAAAAAGGATGACCGTGCCGCGTGGCTTCGAGGTGGCCGCGACAACCAGAGTTTCATCACCGGCATTTGCACCCGCCTCGAAGCGTGTGCTCTGCCAGACGTCGGCTCCTCGTCGCAGGCAGTTTTGCCGCAGCAAAACCCAACCTCCGACGAGCAAGCCAGCACCCGCTGCGACTGCCCCGGCCAAACCCAGCGCGACCGCCGCAGGCCGTCGCCGCCAGATCAAAACCGTCAGCCAAACCCAGCCCGCAAAAGCAAGAAGGGGCAGCAACCAGCGGCCTAGCCGGTCTTGGTGCAGGCAGTTGAAGGCCGCGCAGACCAAGGTGAAGACCGCAGCGGAAGGGACCCAGAGTGCCAGGCCAGACGGACTGGATTTATCTACACCGCGAGGTGGCCAGATGCAGGCCGGAGCCACCAGACCGATAAAGCCGAACAAACCCATCGGCCACAGCAGCGGATCCAGCCAGGCGAGCAGGGTGGAGAGCGGACCCTTGATCATACGCCCTTGCTCAAGCCCGAGCGGGAAACCAAAGCGCATGGCCGCATCCTCCGCCAAGCCGCCGACACGCGCGGGCGTGGAGAAAAACGCTTCGCCCGCCTGCATAACCGCGGCGGTGTGGATCCATTGCCGAATCGAGGCACCGGTGTGCAAGGAGGCGGGCGATGCGCGACCGGCGAGGGCCAGCCAAACGAGCAAGAGAAGTGCGGCAGCGATCAGCGGTCCGGCGACCAGCAAAGCACGCTTGCTATACAGGCCCAGCCAAATGCCGGCCACCATAAGTAACCCCAAGCAGGCAGCGCGCGACTGCGTGCCCGCAAAAACGGCGGCACACAGGCAGAAAGCGCCCCAGCCGAGCACAGTTCGAGCGGAAAGCCCCGACCTCGGTCGGCAAGTGCAGGCCAAAGTCAATACACCAAGCCCAGCTAGCAGAGCGAGGGTGTTCGGGGAACTCCCCAGATCGAGACGGGACATGCGCGGATCAGTGCACCGCGCGTTGCAGGATGCTCTGACGGAAGCTCTCTGCACTCGTGAGCAGGTTTAAAACCTCTACCTTCACGGCATCGCCGACGTAGGGATTTTCCAACAGTTGATTTAGAGTCGTATCATCAGCCGAGCCTTCTTGGAGCGCGGCGGCCATGCTGACGACATCTTGTAGTGCGATTTTCGCCCGTTGATACTCGGCCAGAAACGCGGGCAGGCTTCGCGATCCAGAAACGTGCTCTAAGACAAAGCCGAAGCAGTTAAGTCGAAGGTAGGTTTCGAGTTTCTCCAGATTGTGTTCATACAACTCCACCTTGGGGCCGATTTTTAGATCCCAGCGGGTTTGCAAGTAGAGGGCCGTCGCGCGATGAGCCTCGGGGCGAGCTGAGAGCGGCTGGATGCCACCGGTATTCCTGCCCTCAGGTATCCAGCGACCTTTGGGGAACTGGCTGGTTAGAACCGAATACTGGAGCCGATCTTCGCCTTCTTGCAAAACCCCCAGAATCACGAGCCCGTCAGCGGCGCTACCGGTTTCTTGGGCTTTCAAACCAAGATCCTGCTCAAGTCTGCGGAAATTGGCGGTGATGGTAGCCAGTCGTAGATTCGCCCCGTGTCGAAGCGCTTTGTAGATCACCTGCTGATAGTTGTTCCTCCGCGCAATGAATTGGAGTCGCTCTTGCTGCGAAGGCGTTAGAGCGTCCCAATGCTGTAGCGTGTTATCGAAACGCTGTTCCAAGTAGCCTCCTGAACCCATGGAGCAAAAAGCATCCGCTGCCGGGTGGACCGCAGCATCCAGCCCATCCAGACCGATCCACCAAGCAGGAACAAAATGACCTGATGCGGTTTGGGTTTGAATATCGCCGGGAAGCTCCAGGACGTCCTTGATAAGCTTGGCGTAGTCGCTGGTCTCCATCCCCAACCCGGCAAGAGTATCATTTACATTTTGATAACAACCCGACCGTGCCTCGTCCATTTGGTAGTCCTGGAACCGGATTTGTTTTTCGGCATCCTGGTCCGTGTGATTTCTGAAATCGCTGAGTCGTTTCTTTAGCTCGGCATGAGTGTCTCTGGAGAGTCCAGTGTCTGGATGGTTTTTATAGTCGAACTGCACACCACCTAAAAACAGTCTCGCCGCGACTATATCGGCAGGGATTGCAACCGAAAACCTATCTTCAGGCGCGGCAGACAAGCCAGGCGAGATTAAGAAAATCCCAGTCCACCAATGCAGCCAGAATCGGTTAATTTTTCGCCGAGCGCGCCTGCACTTCATTTTCATATTTAATGATTTTCTGGCCATCCTTGGCGAACTCATGTAGCTTTTCCAAGGGCACCGCGCCTAGGTCCGAGCGGTAGAACAGATGCCCGGAGGTTAAACGTTGATCCGCTACTTCCACGATCCGACCCGGCGAAGGAACGAACGTATCCGCAGGGAGTTCCCTCGCATCGCTTATCATTTGAATGCGGCGGACTTGCGCAATGTGGCGATTGGGTTCCGGCGACTTCGCTATGGTGATCCAGCCGAGACGTTTGGTGCTCACATCCGACAGACTACCGGGTGGACTGGAAAAGACATTTTCACTATGGATTTTAATAGATCCATCGGGATCGTAAATATAGTGTTCCTTCTGAACCAGCTGTCCTTCGATCACAAAGAAAACGATTTTATAGTCTTTGCGAATTTCCACGGTTATCGTTTTATTCTCGACCGATTCCGTTGTGCTCAGCTGGCTTGTTTTGGGGAAGGTGAGTAAATAAGTATCCAGTTTCGGATGGCCAAACCCAACGATCCGCCGCATTTCATCCATTGGAAAATTCAGTTTTTTTCCAGGCGGATATACGGTCAGCGTATTGACCGGCCTTAGAAATGTGTAAAACTGCCCGCTGTTCCAATAAAGATCGCTTTGTGAAAAACTGGCCTTGGAGTCGGATCTAAATACAATGGAACAATTTCCTTCGGACGTGCTTACGATGGCCGAATACTCCTCATTTACAATTGTGTCCGGCGAGTCGCGCTCGAGATCCACCTTCCCCCAAAGCTGAGACTTTGAGGCAACCTGTCTGCCGCTGACCAGCCACTGTCCATCGGGCGGCGAGTATAACCGGTCGATCACTTCCTGCGGACTTATTGTCTGTCCAACTATAGGGCAGTAGCCCAATAGCGTCGTAATAAGTAGATAAATGAATAAGGAGTGTCGCATGTGAATGGGGATAAACCTTCAGCGGGAAGTCATACCGCCCCGCTGAAGGCTTTAGTTTCGGCGCGCTTAGACTTAGCTCTCCGGGCACTTATGCGAAGCATCGGTGCGGAAGTTTGCATTTCTGATTAACTCGCCACTACCTTGCTGGTCGTGAGGTGGCAGGTAATATTCAGTCGACCATGATCCGTGGATTTCATATGAGCGATTAAAGCATTGCCACCCAGTCTTGGTCACGCAATCATATCCACCATAGTAGCTTCCGATGGTATGATAGGTAATATAACCGTTGACGGCAGGTCCTTGCGGCGCACGGTTTAAAGCTTCGTGAAAGTCAGTTCCGCCCCATTCTTTGTTTGGGCACGTCGCTTGTCCCATAGACAAGGGGGCGGTGCAAGCGACCACAGCCAATGCGAGGAGGACTCGCTTGTGGGCGAGACTTCGATATTGGATTTTATTATTCATGTTCATGCGAGGGAAAAATTGCATAATGAATCGGAACGAGTTTGTTCATGCCATTCGACAACCTTGCGCGCAGCACGCCGTCGGCAAAACCGAAGTGGATTGGCGCAGGTAGTTTTTTGGTATCGAAAGTGAGCTCAAAAAAGGCGGTGCCCGATTCCTCTGCTTTGCTTGGCAGTCTGCGAATTATGACCGAATCGGGCCCCGTAAGATCACTGCATGCGCTTCGGGCTTGACGAATTTCAAGCCGTCGAGTCGCGGTCTCGCCAACTCGCAGTGCGCCAAAATCGATTTTCGCCGGCAAGCTTTCCGCATGCCCAGAGTAGGCCAATAGGAATTGTAAGTTCAACGCGACGAGGGACTCGTCGGCTTGGGCATTTCGATACAGGACATGAAGTTCCCGCTGCTCGACATGTGGATATTCCAAAACAGATCTAGAAAACCAATTTACAGCCCGGGCGGGGTCCAGAGTAATAATAAGCTTCGAACGGTCTGCGTTGGTTTGCACATCCAGACCTATTGTCGCCCAGCGCGGATCATGTTCGAGGCGAACAACCTGAGCCCCATGCGGTAGCGACTCCTCCCAGCGCAGGCGACCGGAAACGGTCGCAATATCCACTTCAGAGAGTTTCCGCACCTCCGGTGAACCTGTTGGCAGGGCCGTGACGACGATCGGAATCGGTATAGTGCGACGACTGGTTTGGATCGTGAGAATTTGTCTCGCTGGCTCAACTTGGTCCGCGGTCCACGAAGTATCAAAATAGCCTATAAAGGGCGGTTTCCCGTCCAAGAGCGGCTCACTGCCCTGCGTTTCCAATCCGACGCAACTGCAAGTAACCTGAACCTCCTCCAATATCTCGTCGTCCGCCACCGGCTTTATCTCCACGGTGAAGTATATCCGTTGCGCGGAACCCATCTCGCCCAAGTTTACTTCTACAGGTCCCTTGGCGGTCGTTTCCGCATCAATGACGATATGGCGGGGACGGTAAACCCTCATCGCCTCAGGCGACGCTCCAGATTCACCTGACTCGAACGCCAGGCCCTGCACACATAAAAAGCCCGCCATACCCAAACAAACAAGCCAAGGCTTACACCAATTGGCCTGACTCACTCGACTTGATTGACCAAGGATTCCATCAAAAAAAGCAGAAAAAGTGAGATGGGGCATACTCACACTTGCAAAATCTCTGCATGCAAAAATTATTTTGCAAGCATTTTCTATACTGGCACCAATATATACACCCACTAGCGATTCATTTCCTATATAGGCCGACTACTCGTCTGCTGTTCCTATTTTTCTACGTTTGCTTTCCCTAGCTTCACCCAAGACTAGGAAAGGGCACTTTAGTCTCCTCTTCATCCGCGCCCATCCGCGTAATCCGCGGTTAAAAACTCCGTTTCCATGCCCGCACTCTTCGAACTCAAGTCCGAGATCTCCCCCGCCGCCGTCGACGCGATCGATGACCTTCTCCTCGAAAACGGGTTGGAAAACTGGAGCCTGCTTCAGGACATCATCATAAATCGCGCCTGGCTGGTTGGCATCTTCCCCGACGCCTACTCCGCCCGCGCCAGCTGGAGCGAGCTGCTCCCCCTCCTGCCCGCCGAAGCCGCCCCCGCCACCCCCGTCGAACGCGCCCTCGGCGACCAGGACTGGCGCGACAGCTACAAGGCCCATTTCAAGGCCTGGCGCTGCGGCCGCCTGCACTGGGTCCCGATCTGGGAACGCGCCAACCACGTCCTCGCTGCCGGTGAGACCGCCATCTGGCTCGATCCGGGTCTGGCCTTTGGCACCGGCAACCACGAGACGACGCGGCTCTGCGTCGAGCGCTTGGTCGCGCGGGCGGAGGCGGGTGGCACGGGCGGCCGGGTGATCGACGCCGGTTGCGGCTCGGGCATCCTCGCACTTTCCGCCTTGCGACTCGGTTGGAAGGACGTGGCCGGCTTCGATAACGATGCTGAGGCGGTGCGCGTGAGCGAGGAAAATGCGGCGCTCAACGACCTCGCTGGCGCGGTGCGCTTTTCCACCGCGGATCTCGTCACCGGTCTGCCGGCGGGCACCCAGGCCGAGGTGGTGCTGGCCAACATCCAGGCCGATGTGCTTATGCGCTTCGTGCCGGAATTGACCGGCGCAGTGGCCCCGGGCGGCCTGCTGGTCCTTAGCGGGATACTCGCCCACGAAAACGCGGCGGTGCGGGCGGCCTTCGCTGCGGCGACGGCGGGTTGGACGGTCGAGCATCGCGAAATGGGCGAATGGAGCGACGTTGCCCTTACTCGGCCCTGAGCTCGGCGGTGGCGGAATTATTTTTCCGAACTCCCGCAGTTTCCCCCTGTCTCCTAGTCGTCCGCTTTAAATCCGTTCCTCCTTATGAAACTACATCGCCTCCGTCTGCTCGCCGCGCTTTGCGCACTGGCCCTGCCCTTGGTCTCTGCTGTCTCCGCCCGTGCCGAGGCGCTCCCTGTGGTCGGTCCGGCGCCCGCCTGGAGCCTGAAGTCGCTTGATGGCAAGTCGATCGGTCTGGCCGAGCTGAAAGGTAAGGTCGTGGTGGTCGATTTCTGGGCGACCTGGTGCCCGCCCTGCGTGCACGAGATTCCCGGCTACATCGCTTTGCAGAAAAAATACGCGGACCGCGGTCTGGTTATTGTGGGCCTGTCGGTGGACCAAAAGGGCGCTTCGGTGGTCGAGGCTTTTGCTAAGGCCAAGGGCGTAAACTACCCGCTGGCCCTGGCCACGCCCGAGATTGTTGAGGCCTTTGGGGGCGTCGAGGGCATCCCCACCACCTTCCTGATCGATCGCGACGGCAAGATCCGCCACACGAAGGTCGGCTCGATGGAGACCGACGACTACGAGAAGCTGCTCGTGCCGTTGCTCTAATCCTGATCGCTCGACGCGGTGCTGGTTGTGATAATTGCGCCGCGTCGGGGCCGAAGTTTGATTTTTTTCCGGCGACTAGTTTGAACCTAAACCATGGTTACCACGAGTTTCCTTTGCGCCCTGCCCAAAACCGAGACGCACCTGCATCTCGACGGCTCGTTGCCCTACGAGCTCTTGCACGCATGGAAGCCGGAGACCTATCCGCCTGACCCTTTTTTCCACGCGCCGGATTATCGTTTCCCGAGTTTCCCCAAGTTTGACGAAATCCTCCTCGGCCACGCCCTGCCGTGGTTTACCTCGCCCGAGCGTTACTACGAGTCGGCCCGCCTAACTTTCGCCAAGCACGTCGTGGCCAATGTCCGCTACGTTGAGTGCAGTTTTCATCTCGCGGTCTCGCATTTTATTAACGTCCCCGTCCGCGAGATCGTGGCGGCCATCCACGCCGCCGTGCCGCCCGGGCTCGCGGTGAAGCTCTACGCCGGCATGCTCCGCACCGACTACGCCGGTCCCATGCAGGCCATCATTGACGACCTCGTGAACCAAGATGGCGTCGCGGGGGTGGATCTGCACGGATTCGAGCCGGTGCCGACCGAGGCGTGGACTGCGCCGGTCTGGGCGCGCATGCGCGCGGCGGGCAAGGTCACCAAGTGTCATGCGGGCGAATTCGACGGACCGCACCGCGTGCGCGAGGCTATCGAGCAACTCGGCGTAACTCGCGTGCAGCACGGCGTCCGCGCCATCGAGGATCCGGCGGTAGTCGCACTGGCAGTCGCGCGGGGCGTCACTTTTGACATCACGCCGATCAGCAATGTTCGCCTGCAGGTAGTCCCGAATCTCGCCGCCCACCCGCTGCGGGCCCTCCTGGCAGCCGGGGTCAACTGCACCGTCAGCACCGACGATCAACTGGTATTTAACAATACCGTCCTCGACGAATACCGCGCTCTGGCGGACGAGGCGGGTTTCACCCGAGCGGAGTTGGCGGCGGTGGCCTCTAATGGGTGGCGGGTGGCGGATGTGCCGGCGGCGGTGCGCGCGGCGATGCTCGCGGATATTGAGCGGTTGGCGGGTGCGCAATCGCCGGCCTAGGTCGGGCGAGAGAGCGGGCTTGTCCCCGCGGGGTCGCCTCTGTGCCATCAGGTATGCAAACCAGCGCGCGCGCCTTGACCTTGTCGCTCCTTGGGCGCCGTGCCACCGCGCCCTCAATCACGGCCTTGATGCGCATGGCGCTGGAGACGCCCGGGCTGCTCTCGCTCGCGGCCGGCTTTACGGATAATGCTTCGTTGCCGGTCACGGCGGTGGCTGAGGCTTTGCGGCGGGTCGCCAGCGAGGCGCCGGACCGAGGCTACCTGCAATACGGCACCAATGCGGGCCGACCGGGTCTGCGGGTGGGTTTGGCTGAGCGGTTGCTCCGGCAAGATGGGCGGGCGGGGGAGGCGGATTATCCCACGGAGCGTGCGCGTTGGGCGGAGCGGATCTTTGTGACCAACGGCTCGCAGCAGGCACTTTATCTGGCCATCCAGACCCTCTGCGACCCGGGCGATATTATCCTCGTAGATCGTCCGACCTACTTTGTGTTTCTCGACTTGCTGGCCGGGCTCGGGGTCGAGGCGCGTTCGTTGCCGGTGGACTCGACTGGGAGGATCGACGCGGAGGCCTTGCGGGCGATGTTGAAGGCGATGCGCGCGGACGGTTCGCGGCAGCGGCTCAAGGCGGTCTATTTCATCGGATGGTTTTCCAACCCGAGTGGTCGCAGCCTTCAGGCCGGAGAGGGACGGGCACTGGCCGAGGTGCTACGGGCGGAGGATTGCGTGGTGCCGGTGATCGAGGATGCCGCTTATCGTGAACTGGGTTACGAAGCCGGTTCGGCCTCGGCCCGCGCGGGGGTGTTATCGGATCCGGCTTGGGATGGTTTTCCCCGACTCTATTGCGGCACCCTGACCAAGCCGTTTGCGACCGGGCTGAAGATCGGCTTCGGCGTGTGTGATCATGACGGCTGGCGTGCAGCGATGTTGCACGTGAAAGGGCATCAGGACTTTGGTTCGGGTAACTTCGCCCAGGCCTTGCTTGAAGAGGCCATCACGAGTGGCGCCTATGATGAGCAGTTGGCGGTGTTGCGGAGGGTTTATCGGGCCAAGCGCGACGCTCTGAATCAGGCGCTCGAGGCGGGCGGTTTGCCGGCGCTCGGGTGGCGCTGGGCGGTGCCGGCGGGCGGGCTGTATCTCTGGCTGGAGGGGCCGGCCGGCTTGGATACGGCCAGCGACAGCGAGTTTTGCCGAGCCTGCCTGCGGGAAGGCGTGCTCTATGTGCCGGGGGCGCTTTGCCACGGTGATGTGCCTCCGCGCCACACCGTGCGGCTGAGTTTCGGTGTGCTCTCGCCGGAGGGTCTGGCCGAGGCGGCGGCGCGTTTCTGCCGGGCAGCGAAGGCCATTGGCGCGTCACTCCGTGGAGCGTAGCGCTGAAGGCGCGTGACCGAAAGCCCGTTGAAAGCGGCGGGAAAAATAAAGCGGATCGGCAAACCCGACTTCGCGCGCGATCTCTCCGACGGAGAGAGTGGTCCGCCGCAAAAGCTGCCGCGCAAAATCCAAACGCAGTTTCTCGCCAAAGCGTTGCGGCGAGGTGCCGAGTTGCTCGCGAAAAAGATGACTAAGGCGCGAAGGGGAGAGCCCGCAGTGCGCGGCGAGGGCATCGAGTTTGAACGGCTCGTCAAAACGCGTGGCGAGGCGTTGCACGGCCCGTTGCACGCGGGGGTCGCCTCCGGTTGCCCCTTGGTCGGAGTTTAAGCGAAAAATCCATAGCAAGGCCTCTTCCAGGGCATTGAGTGCGAGGTCTTCATGGCCGGGCCCGCCCAGCCGGCCCGCAGTGAGCATGCGCCCGAGGGCGGCCGCGACGTAGGTTTCGGCCGGACCCTGCAAGCGCAGGCGGCCCACCCCGGCGCCTAGTTCGGGCCAGAGCAGCCACGGGTGCCAGTGGACGCGGGGCTGGAAGTGTGCCCAGCGCAGATGCCAACGGCCGGTTTTGCTTTCGGTGGCATAGTCTTGCTCTGCGCCCGGAGCGTAAAGGACCGCGTCCCCGGGCCCCAAGGCGTAGTCCTGACCGGCCACCCTTAATCGCCCGGCGCCGCCTAGAGTTAAAATGAGCAACCAGTCCCCGCTGCCGCGCGGTCGCCAGTTGGTGTAGCCACGCCCCTCCCGGAATTCTCCGCAGAGAATCGTCTCGGTGGCGACGCTAGGGGTGAGGGGGCGACTGGGCTTCAAATTAGCGGGATAATCCATGTTTTTACCCGCTGCGTCCATTCCCATCAGTTCGGGGAGTTGGTAAGATGGTAACCGTTCAGCTTACTCCCGCCGTCCCTCTCTTATTACCCGCCATGTCCATCACGCTCGACACCTTTAGTCAGACCGCTGCTGCCCCCGCCACCTCCTTAATCAGCGCGGACCAGATCGAACAGTTTCACCGCGACGGTTGGTGCGTCGTGCCGGGTCTGTTTAACTCGGCGGAAATCGACGCGATCGAGGCCTTTTTCGAGGGCTTCAAACATAACGGTGTCGCGATGTATGATGACGGCCTCAAGTTTGACCAGATCGACCCCGCCCAGCGCCAACTGCGGGCCATGCACCCGCACCGCCACAGCGAGCGGGCCAAGGAATGGGCGCTTCATCCGCGTGTAATGGAAGCCCTCGCCGCCCTGCTTGGGCGGTCCGCGCTGCTCGCGCAGACCATGTATTATTTCAAACCCCCGGGGGCCAAGGGCCAAGGTATGCATCAGGATAACTTTTACCTGCTCGCCGCCCCCGCCACCTGCATCGCGGCCTGGACCGCGGTCGATGCCGCCACGCTCGACAACGGTTGCCTCTGGGTGGTGCCCGGTTCGCATCGCCATGAAATCCACTGCCCCAAGGAGGTGCCTGATGAAAATTGGAACAACTACGGCGACTCGCACATCAATCCCTTCCCCCGTGACGCCAAGCCCATCGCGGTGACGGTGCCGCGCGGGTCCACGATGTTTTTTGGCGGCCAACTCATTCACGGTTCGGGGCCGAATCGCACCAAGGACACCTCCCGCCGCACTTTTATCGGCCATTATGTCAATGAGAGCACGACCTCCCTCTCAAAGTTCTATCACCCCGTTTTGAATGCCCGGGGTGAGACTGTCTCGACCGTCGCGGTAGACACCGGCGGAGGCCCTTGCGGGGATGGCAAGGGCGGCGGCGTGCATTAAGGGCGAAGCGGTTCAGGGTGTGGCGGGCGGACTCTGCTTGAGCAGGGCAGCCCAAGCTTGGCCGAGGTATTCGCGCCAAGCACGGGTGGTGTTGCCCAAGGAATCGGCATCCCACGTCAACCACGCGGCGAAGGGAATATCGTCGTCGCGGCTGCCCAGATAATCGGACGGGCAGGGGAATGCTTTGAGCCCAGCGTTGGCGGCGAGTTTCATGGCCCGCGGGAGGTGCCAGGCGGAAGTGACGAGGGCGATCGGCTCGGCGCCGGCGAGGAGGGCGAGGGCCCGGGTTTCTTCGGCGGTGTCGCGGGCGGAATCGATCTCGACGATGCGTTCGCGAGGAAACCCCAACTCGACGGCGGCGTCGGCCAGCACGCGCGCGTGGGTGGGGAGGGTAGGGGAGTCGCTGGAATTACGCGGCCCGGAGACGACCAGCCAAGCGGCGGGCAGGGCGCGGGCGAGGCGCACGCCCTCGATCAGGCGGGCTCGGGCCGAACCGCTCAGGCGTTGGCCGGCGGACAGGCCGGGGGCGTCACCATGACCGCCGCCTAGGACGGCAACCATGGTCGCGGCGCGCAGGTCACCGGGCGGGCCGGCGTTTTCGGCGAAGGCAGGCACCGGCGGGTAGGTTTTTTCAAGCGAGGCGGTAAGGGAGATGGATACCCCGCGATTGGCGGCTGCGAGCAAGATCAGCCAGCCAAGTATCAGGGCGCTCCAGCCACGCACTCGGCGGCGGGTGCACAGCAAGAGGAGGCCAAGAGACATCAGCCCGAGGCCCAGAGGCAGGGGCATGAGTAGGTAGCCGAGGATTTTTTTCAGGAGAAACATGGGCGGCAATCGGCGCGCGGCGGGCCGGTGACGAGGGTGAGTCCGCCTTGCCTGAGGGGTATGCGCAAGAAGAAGGGTTGACAGAGGGGCGGGGCTCTTTCGTTTTCTCACTTCCCCTTACGGCGGCCATAGCTCAGTTGGTTAGAGCACAAGATTGTGATTCTTGGGGTCGCGGGTTCGAATCCCGTTGGCCGCCCCATATTTTTAGCTCGGAGGGGCTCCGCTGACGTATGAAACGGCTACGTTTAGTCACCTACAACATCGCTCATGGCAGGGGCTTGCGTCCTATTCAGGGTTTGCAGAGCAAACGCTCCATGCTGGCCCACCTGCGGCGGATCGCGGCGCTTTTAGTCCGGCTGGATGCCGATGTGGTGGCGTTGCAGGAGATTGATCAGGATTCGCGCTGGGCGGGTAACTTTGATCACCTCGAATACCTGCGTGAGCAGGCTGGTTATGCTTTTGCTTTGCACGGGGTGACAACTCGACGCACGGGGCTGTTTAATCTTTGTTACGGCAATGCGTTCCTATCCCGGCATCCGTTGGAGGAAGGCGAGGCAGTCCCTTTCGGGCGGCGCACGGTAGGGGAGAAAGGGTTTTTATTTGCGGAAACCGTGATCGGCGGACGGCGTGTGCCCTTGATCAATTTACACCTGCATTACCGCTCGCGGGCGGCACGACTGCGGCAGGTTGGGGAAGTCTTTCGCTTTTTAGAGATACGCCACAACACGCGGGCGCCTTTCTGGGATGTGCCGCCGATTGTTTGCGGAGACTTTAATACCTCGGGCAAAGCGAGTGATGCGGCGGCGGGGCTGCTGGCCGAGTTGGAGCATTTCGCGGTTTATACTTTGCATCCCGAAAATGGCCGGACCTTTCCGTCGCCGTTACCGGCGCGGGCGCTGGATTTCGTTCTCGTGCCGGCGGGGCTGGAGGTAACCCGTTGCGAGGTGGTGCGTTCGTGGCTATCCGATCACCGGCCCGTGCTGGCGGAAGTCAAATTGACCTGAATTCAGTCTTTTAGGACCGAGGGCGGGGCGGCGAGGGCGGAGAGGGCCGCCTGCCAGGCGAGCAAGGCGCAGGCGTGGCGGGCGGGGAAGGCATGGGTGGCGGTGAGGGCAGCGAGGTCCCCCATGTCGGTAGGATCGGGGCTGGCGGTGCCGGTGCGCACCAAGGCGTCGACGCGATCGGCGAGGATTTTAGCCTCAGCGACGGTGCGGCCGGTCAGGGCGGCTGCGAGCATCGAAGCGGAAGCTTGTGAGAGTGCGCAGCCGGCACCGGTGAAGCCGGCGGCGACGACGCGCGCGGCGGGATCGACGGCGGTTTGCGGTGATGGGGGCGGGTCGAGTTGAAACTGGATGGAGCAGACGTCGCCGCAGGCGGGGTTTTCGCGGCGGGCGGTGCGTTGGGCGACGGGCAGCGGGCCGCGGTGGCGCGGGCGGCGGCGGTGCTCCTCGATGACGGCCTGGTAGAGCTCGGCGGGGTCGGTCATGGCCGACGTTGTTTAGAGCAGGCTGCCCTGGGCGTCGCCCGGGCCTGGGCTGAGGCCGACGGCGTGGTAGCCCTTGGGGGTGAGCATGCGGCCCTGCGGGGTGCGTTGCAGGTAGCCTTCCTGGATGAGGAAGGGTTCGTGGACTTCCTCGAGCGTATCGGCGTCCTCGCTCACCGCCATGGCGACGGTGCCCAGACCCACGGGGCCGCCGCGGTAGTTCTCGGCCATCACGCGCAGGATGCGTTTATCCATCTCGTCCAGCCCCTTGGCATCTATCTCGAGCAGTTCGAGGGCGGCGGCGGCGGCGGACTGGGTGATGCGACCGTCGCCGCGCTGCTGGGCGTAGTCGCGGGAGAAGTTGATCAGGTTATTGGCGATGCGGGGAGTGCCGCGCGAGCGGGTGGCGATCTCGCGGGCGCCGCCGTCATCGAGCGGGACTTGGAGCAGGCCGCAGGAGCGTTTGATGATGCCGGTCAGGGTGGGGACGTCGTAGTAATCGAGGCGCGTCTGCAGGGTAAAACGCGAGCGCAGCGGGGCGGTGAGCATGCCGGCGCGGGTGGTGGCGCCGACGAGGGTGAAGCGCGGCAGCGAGAGGCGGACGGAGCGGGCGTTCGGGCCCTGGTCTATCATGATATCGAGGCGGAAGTCCTCCATCGCGCTGTAGAGGTATTCCTCAACGGTTTTGGGGATGCGGTGGATCTCGTCGATGAAGAGCAGGTCGCCCTCTTCGAGGCTGGTGAGCAATCCGGCGAGGTCGGAGGCTTTTTCCACTACTGGGCCGGAGGTGATGCGGACGTTGCGGCCCATCTCGGCGCCGAGGATGAGCGAGAGGGTGGTCTTGCCGAGGCCGGGCGGGCCGCTGAGCAGGATGTGGTTGAGCGCTTCGCCGCGGGTGCGGGCGGCGCCGACCATGATTTTGAGGCGCTCGACGGTCTTGGGCTGGCCGGCGAAATCGGCGAAGTTTAGCGGGCGCAGGGCGGCCTCCGCGCTGGAGACCGGCGCGGCTAGCTGCGCGGCAAGGTAGCCGAGGCCCTTTACGTCAGCAGGCGGAGTGGCGGCGGAGGAGGTGGGCTTGTGCATGGGTCGGAGGATTTAACCACGAAGGCGCGAAGACGCGAAGATTCGGAGTTGGGGAAGGATGGATGAGAAGGGATTCTGCGTCTGGCTTAGTGCCTTCGTGACTTCGTGGTTCAAGGGATCGGAGGATTTAACCACGAAGGCGCGAAGACGCGAAGGTTCGGAGTTGGGGAAGGGTGGATGAGAAGAGATTCTGCGTCTGGCTTCGTGCCTTCGTGACTTCGTGGTTCAAGGGATCGGAAGATTTAACCACGAAGGCGCGAAGACGCGAAGATTCGGAGTTGGGGAAGGATGGATGAGAAGGGATTCTGCGTCTGGCTTAGTGCCTTCGTGACTTCGTGGTTCAAGGGATCGGAGGATTTAACCACG
>Ga0214921_10002729_pt1 | contig 28151 bp, 24 predicted proteins | sample LL1505_MetaG_FD_177992 | JGI IMG/M metagenome (GOLD analysis project Ga0214921, IMG submission 177992) | Freshwater microbial communities from Lake Lanier, Atlanta, Georgia, United States - LL-1505 | ecosystem: Environmental > Aquatic > Freshwater > Lake | place: USA: Georgia | collected...
GTATAACCTGTTTTGCCATCAATATTTATTTCGCCTAATCCACCTGCATTGGAACTAATCACTGCCACACTGGAAGCCATTGCTTCTAATGCCACTAAACCAAAACTTTCATATTCCGAAGGCAATAAAAATAAATCACTCACTGCTAAAATATCTTCCATCTGTTCTTGCTTACCTAAAAAACGTACGTCTGATTCAATCCCATACTGTCTTGCTAAATCCTCTGCAATAGGTCGTTCTGGGCCATCGCCAACCATTAATAATTTTGAAGGGGTGGCTGCATGAATATTTTTAAATATTTCCATCACATCACCAATCCTTTTTAATTTTCTGAAATTGGATGCGTGCACCACAATTTTTTCGTCATGTGCAGCAACTACTTTTTTGAAAGCTTGTAATGGTTTTTTATTGAATCTTTTTAAGTCCACAAAATTATGAATCACTTCAATCTCTTTTCGGATCTCAAAATGTTTTAATGTTTCTTGTTTCAAATTTTCTGATACAGCAGTAATTGCGTCACTTTCATTAATAGAAAAAGTGACCACTGGTTCATAAGTTTTATCTCGTCCAACCAATGTAATATCTGTGCCGTGCAATGTGGTAATGACCGGAACGGATCTGCCTGTTTTTTGTTTCACAATTTGCTTAGCAGTATAAGCTGCAGAAGCATGAGGAATCGCATAGTGTGCATGGATCAGATCCAAGTCGTGGTTTAAAATAACATCTACCATCGTACTTGCCAGTGCTAATTCATAGGGCGGAAAATCAAATAAGGGATAAGTAGGAACCCTTACCTCGTGGTAGAATATATTTTCGTGAAAACCATTTAAACGAACGGGTTGTTGGTAGGTGATAAAATGGATTTCATGTCCTTTATCTGCTAATGCTTTTCCAAGTTCTGTGGCTAATACTCCACTACCACCAAATGTAGGATAACAAACTATTCCAATCTTCATTTTGAGCTATTGTGACTACAAAGAACAACTAAAAAATTGATAAAGTTTAGTTATATTTAATAAATTATTTGAAAGTTAAAACAAGACGATTATGCGAAAAATTTTCCTTTTTCTTTTTGCCCTTCCTTTGATGGTACAGGCGCAATCTAAGACAGATAGTACGACCATTAAAATGATGTCCGACGAGATTATGAAAAATGGTAAAGCCTATGATTTATTAAGAGAGTTAACAAAAGATATTGGTGGCCGTTTGGCTGGCTCTCCTCAACAACAAAATGCTGCCATCTGGGGTAAACGTCACATGGAATCATTTAAACCTGATAGGGTGTTCATGCAAGCATGTAAGACACCCAATTGGCAACGCGGCGGAAAAGATTTTAGCGCAGTGGTTGCAGCCGACGGAAAACCAATGATGGATAAATTAGAAGTGTTTGCTTTAGGAAATTCTTTATCAAGCAATGGTTTAATTGAAGCTGAATTATTGGCTGTGGCTAATTTTGATGAACTTGAAAAAAGAAAAGACGAAGTAAAAGGTAAGATTGTTTATTTCCATAGTCAATTTGATCCAACCACGATTCAAACTTTTAAAGCATATGGCGAATCTGGTATCTATCGCAGATCTGGTGCAAGCCGAGCTGCTAAATATGGTGCAGTAGGTGTGATGATTCATTCTTTAAGTTCGGCTCCGGACAACGCACCTCATACAGGAACCATGGTGTATGACCCAGCGTATCCAAAAATTCCTGCTGTAGCACTTGGTCCAAATGATGCGAAAAAAGTATGGGCTCAATCTAGAAATAAACAATTGGTTGTGCAAATGCAGACCTATGGTTACTTTTTGCCCGATGCTGATGAAAACAATGTGGTGGCAGAAATCAAAGGCTCAGAATTTCCTAATGAAATTATTACAGTTGGTGGTCACTTAGATAGCTGGGATGTAAATGAAGGTGCACATGATGATGGCGCAGGGATTGTTCAAACCATGGAGATTTTACGCACGATGAAAGCATTGAACTATCAACCTAAAAGAACCATCCGTTTTGTGTTATTTGCAAACGAAGAGAATGGCGGAAAAGGTGGAGATAAGTATGCAGAGTTAGCAAAACAAACTAATGAAAAACAGGTCTTTGCATTAGAAAGTGATGAAGGTGGATTCACGCCAAGAGCTATTGGTATCAGTGCAACTAGCCCTGAGCAGTTTAAAAAGTTTCAACAATGGACTAGTTTATTAAAGCCTTATGGTACTGAAATTACAGCTGGCGGAGGTGGTGCAGATATTAACCCATTAAAGAGTGTGAATGCATCCATTGTACTTGCAGGATTGGTTCCAGATAGCCAACGTTATTTTGATGTACACCATGCTAAAACAGATGTATTTGAAAACGTTAATAAGCGTGAACTATTATTAGGTGCGGTGAATATGGCTGCGGTGATTTATTTAATTGACCAGTACGGAACCAACTTTTAATAACATCGATATAGCATAAATGCGAATCCCCCACCTCTCAGCTAAAATGTTCGTTGGGGGATTCGCATTTATAGCTATATCTACTTTCTTAAAATGTTCAAGCATTAAAAAAGCCCTTACAATTTGTAAGGGCTTTTTTATTATCGGTTACGTCAAATTATCTAGATAAGTTCATTGAACGCTCTTTGTACAAGGTTCTGAAATAAGGATCGCGTAAGTCTTTGATAAAGCGGATGGCTTCTCCTGTGCTCTTCATCTCTGGGCCTAATTCTTTATTCACGCCTGGGAATTTTTCAAAACTAAATACCGGTTCTTTAATCGCGAATCCGTCTAGTTTTTTCTCCATTGTAAAGTCGGTTAATTTATTGGCGCCTAACATTATCTTGGTAGCAATATTTAAATAAGGGATCTGGTATGCTTTTGCAATAAATGGTGTTGTTCTTGATGCTCTTGGGTTTGCTTCAATCACATATACTTTATCGTCCTTGATCGCAAATTGAATATTGATCAATCCCTTGATATTTAAAGCACGTGCAATTTTTTCGCTGTAAAATTCCATGGTAGCCACAATCAATGGTGTTAAATTAAATGCTGGTAATACTGCATTGCTATCTCCACTATGGATACCTGCTGGTTCAATATGTTCCATCACACCCATCACATGAAAGGTTTCACCATCAAAGATTGCATCTACCTCTGCTTCCTGACAACGATCTAAGAAATGGTCAATTAAAATTTTATTGTCTGGGATATGTTTTAAGATACTTACAACGGCTTTTTCTACTTCTGCATCGTTAATGACAATGCGCATTCTTTGTCCACCAATCACATAGCTTGGTCTCACAAGTACCGGATAACCCACTTGATTGGCCACTTCAATTGCTTCGTCGGCTGTGTAAGCTGTGCCGTAGTCTGGGTAAGGAATTTTTAAATCTTTCAATAAATCACTAAAGCGACCTCTGTCTTCGGCGATGTCTAAACTATCAAATGAAGTACCAATAATTTTGATGCCACGCTCTGTTAAACGCTTGGCTAATTTTAATGCTGTCTGTCCTCCTAATTGTACAATCACGCCTTCAGGTTGTTCTAATTCAATGATCTCCCAAAGGTGTTCCCAAAAAACGGGTTCAAAATATAATTTATCCGCCATGTCAAAATCGGTAGAAACAGTTTCAGGATTACAGTTGACCATAATCGCTTCGTATCCTGCTTCTTTCACTGCTAGTAATCCATGCACGCAACAATAATCAAATTCAATACCTTGTCCAATACGATTAGGGCCGCTTCCTAAAACAATTATTTTCTTCTTTTTAGATTGGACAGATTCGTTGGAGTTCAATTGGTTGCTCATAGGTATAAAATTGGGCAAAAATACATTAGCCAAAGCATTTATCCGAATTTTTATAAAATGGTTTTCCACCAATACGATTTATTTCACGATACAAAGCTCATCCCAGCGTGTGGTAAAGCGCTTACTTCTTTTTTCGCTACGCATTTTCCAGTTTTTCTGCGTCCCGCTGGTGCCAAATTTGAGTACATCGTTGCGGTAGGCGGCGTTCATATTATCAATCACATGCATGAGCTTCTTCTTTTTCGTGTCAATAGGGGCAACAAATAGATTGGTTTGCAAGGCGCTATCGGGTACAAAACCGCTGAGGATGACGCCGGCTTTTTTATAGACTTCGTCTTTTTCGTAGAGGGATTTGCCAATGGCGACCACTGCCTTGATGAGGTCGGGGGTGCTCTGGGTGGGATTGTCCAACTGGGTGTAACCACTTACTTGACGGCCCCGGCTATAGTAGGCGGCGTCTAATTGAATAGGTGCTTTTTTAAGTAAGAACACGGCGATGCCGGTGGCTGCACTATGTTGTCTTCTTAATTTTTCGGCAGCCCTGGTGGTATAAGTTGCAAGTGCTTCTTCTATTTCCTGCCATTCGCAGACATTGCGTCCAAACATGCGCGTGGTAGCAATCATTTTTTTTTCTGTTCTTGGTGCTTGCATGGCATGGCTTTTAAAACCTTTTAGCTCGCGTATCAAACGCATCCCCACCACACCACCTAAAAAGCGTTTGCCCCAACTGAGGTCTTTGATGCTTAATGTATAGGCCGTATTAATGCCATATACTTTTAGTTTTTCACTATAGCTAAAACCGACGCCCCAAATATCTTCTACAGGCGTTTGTTGTAATGCAGCTTGTATTTTTTTAGTCGTGTCTAACACCACAATACAATTGGTTTTAAGTTTATTTTTTTTCGCTAACCGATTGGCCACTTTACTCAATACTTTATTGGGTGCCGCACCAATGGAAACAGAAATGCCTGTCCACTGTTCAATTTTATTTTTGAGTTCCACGCAAAAGGAATGGACATTTTCTGGAGCTAGGTGAGAGAGGTCTACAAAAGCTTCATCCACCGAATACACTTCTACATGACCCGGTGGTAGCAATAGTCTCATGGTTTCCATCACACGCCAACTGAGGTCGCCGTATAAATGATAGTTAGAGGAAAAAGTTGTGACGCCATTTTTTTCAATCAAATCCTTCGCCTGAAAATAGGGTACCGCCATCGAGATGCCTAATTGTTTAGCTTCGTCCGTGCGCGATACAATACAGCCATCATTATTACTCAACACCACGACCGGACGGTGCATTAACTGTGGCTGAAAAAGTCTTTCGCAAGTACAGTAAAAACTATTGCAGTCAACAATGGCTTGCATTTTTATAAATTATGAATCACAAAAGTCACGACACCCCAAGTGCTATAGTCCGACAATTGTGCCACTTGAATGCTGCCATATTTTTTATTTTCTGGTAATAAACTAATGCTATGTTCCTGCACTTGCAAACGACGTACTAAAAATTCTCCATTCAATACGGCCACCACCACATTGCCCGATCTTGCTTGGATGCTTCTGTCTACAATCAAGGTATCCCCAATATGAATCCCCGCGCCAAGCATGGCATCGCTATTGACCCTAAAGAAAAAAGTGGCAGGTTTGTTGCGCACCAATTGTTCGTTAAGGTCAATCCCTCTTTCCATAAAATCGTCCGATGCCGCCCCAAATCCAGTGGCATTGGCTTGTACAATCTGCGCCGATTGGTAGTTTTTCGCCCCCGTATAACCTGTTTTTTGCTCGTATGCTTCCTCTTGAAATTCCATTTAGCTAAATTTATTAGCAATATTAACTAAATAATTTAGTATTTAATCAAACTGAGGGAGAAATTTATCCTCATTTTTAGCCGCAAAGGCATTTTTAGTTTTTTCGTAAGGTAAAATTTAATTAATTACTTTTAACACTATTAAAACCCCCTATTGAAAGTTCATGGAAGCAATGCAAGAATCGATTCAACAATTATTTTTATCACTTACAGGAAAGGCATGGGACCTCTTGGAGAAAATTCCTCAAAGTGGGGGAGATCGAATCTATTTTAGAATCAAACAAGGGACTGATTCCTATATTGCAACCTACAACTTGAACCTTAAAGAAAACGAGACCTTCATTTATTTTGCACAGCATTTTCATTCCAAAGGGTTGCCTGTGCCAAAAGTATTGGCGGTGAGTGCAGATCAAAAAATTTATATTCAAGAAGACCTTGGGGCGGAATCTTTATTAGAGGTATTAGAAAAAGAAGGCAAGACGGATAGAGTGTATCAATTATTCCAAAAGAGTTTAAAAGCATTGGTGCATTTACAAGTAAAAGGCAGTGAAGGACTAGATTATTCCAAATGCCTTACTTCAAAAACATTTGGCAAACATGCGGTATTAACGGACTTACTTTATTATAAGTATTATTTTTTAGATACTTTACAATACCCATATGACAAACAAGCATTGATTGATGAGTTTGAATTATTAAGTGATCAATTGTCCGACAGCCATTTTAATTATTTCATGTTCCGTGATTTTCAGAGCAGAAATATTATCGTTAAAGATGATGAAGTATTTTTTATAGATTTCCAAGGAGGGATGAAAGGCGGTATGCCTTATGATGTGGCCTCCTTATTATGGCAGGCAAAAGCAGAATTATCCAATGAATGGAAAGAGCGCTTATTGAATGATTATATCAAAGAAGCAGAATTGGTATTAGGCGAAACCATTGATACGACTTTGTTTAAAAAACAATACCATGGTTTTGTTTTATTAAGATTATTGCAGGTATTGGGTGCTTATGGATTTAGAGGATTGTTTGAGCGTAAAGCGCATTTCTTAACCAGCATCCCATTGGGTTTAAAAAATCTTCGTAGTTTTTTAGAAGTACATACATTAGATACGGATACACCAGTTTTTGCAGGAATTTTAAATTGGATGGTAGGCGAGGAAGTATTGAACAGATTTACCCCACTACAAGCCACAGAAAAAACACCATTGGTCATTACCATCAATAGTTTTAGTTATAAAAAAGGCTTGCCTTCGGATGCATCAGAAAATGGAGGCGGATTTATTTTTGATATGCGTGGTATTTTAAATCCGGGTAGATTTGAGGACTATAAAAAACTTTCTGGGCTAGATAAGCCAGTGCAAGATTTCTTGGATCAAAAAACAAAAATGAATACTTTTTTAAATAGTGTTTGGGATTTAATTGATATCACAGTTGAAAATTATTTATCTCGAGATTTTGAGTCCTTGCAAATTAATTTTGGTTGTACAGGTGGTCAACATCGAAGTGTGTTTGCTGCAGAACAAACTGCAAGACATTTAAAAAATAAGTATAAGGTGAAAGTGGTTTTAGCGCATACCAATCAAACCAATTGGGTAAAATAATTTTTTATGAAGGCAATGATTTTAGCTGCAGGATTAGGGACTAGGCTGAAACCCTTTACAGATCATCATCCTAAGGCTCTGGCAATGGTGAATGGCAAAACTTTATTACATCGCAATATTGAATACCTGCAAGATTATGGAATTGATGAAGTAGTGGTGAATGTGCATCATTTTGCAGATCAAATCATACATGCTATTGAAAAAAATAATGGATGGGGATCGAAAGTCAACATCTCTGATGAGTCAGACGAAGTGCTTGAAACCGGAGGCGGATTGTTAAGAGCGAAAGCCTATTTTGAAAACGAGGCCAAGTGGTTGGTGCTAAATGCAGATATCTTAACCGATTTAGATTTGGGAAAGATGATAGAAGCAGATAAAGCTTTTGATGCCTTGTCTGAAGGAGAAATGGTGGCCACATTAGCAGTGACCAATCGAACTACAAGCAGAAATTTAATTTTCAATACAGCAGGCACTCTATGTGGATGGAGGAACAATGCAACGAACGAGGAGAAATGGGCGAATCCTCTTAAAGACCCTTCTATGGCTGTTCCTAAAGCATTCAGCGGCATTCAAATTGTACACGCTAACTTTTTTGAAGCCTTGAATATGGAAGGGAAGTTTTCTTTGATTGATGCTTATTTACAAATTGCGCAACACTATGCCATTCATTTTTATGACCATAGTGATGGCATCTTATTAGACGTTGGTAAACCAGAAAGTCTAGAAAAAGCATCAGGGCTTTTTAAGTAATTGCGAAAGATTCCAATTTTTAATTCCTATATTTTATCAATAGATATATAGCGCATCTATACTTTAATGTATATTTTTTTCTTATCTAACAAATTTGCAAGTACTGCAAAGAAGGCGATAAAGCAGATAGCGTAAACAAAAGAACCTATGCGTAGATCGCTCGAAATATCTTTACAAATATGTTGGTAAAACCAAGGCAGGGCTGAGGTGTAGACCGGCTCTCCTTTTTCATCTGTGTGATCTACCCATCTTAACAAAGCGAGTACTCTTGGTAAAAATCCACTGAGTACAAAAATGAATAAAGGGTTCTTTCCAAATACATCAAAGAAATGGCTCCATCTACCTTTACTATTTTTAAATTCTAATAAATAGATGAGGACACTTAAAGTGATGATGGCTAAACCAGAGGTGTACAACACATAACTACTGGTCCATATTTTTTTATTGATGGGGAAACTAAAGTCCCAAATGTATCCAGCCAATACCAATATCACACCAGCTAATAATAACTGTGCAAGCATTTCAAAACTTTTCCCTTTTGCTTGAATGTATTCACCCACCAAAAAACCAAATATCACTTGAACAATCGCAGGCATCGCACTTATTAACCCTTCTGGGTCAAAAGGAACACCTTCGCCTTTGTAAATATGGTTCACGCCTAAAATTGTTTGATCTATCGCATTGCCAAAAAATCCAGACAAACTATAAGGATGTCCTTGGGTACCTAATAAAAAACACAACATCCAATACGCAATTAGAATAAGTGCGCCAATATAAAAAGCCATTTTAGATTTACCATAATACACGATCACGGAAGCGAAAAAATAACAAATAGCAATTCTTTGAAGCACGCCTAGTATGCGAATGTTCTCCCAAGTTTTTGCAACTAAATGTCCGTCCGACCATTTCACAAAGGGGCTCCAATTTAAAAACAGCCCAATTAAGAAAATCATTGCCGTCCTTTTGACTACTTTTCTCCAAAAATCAATCGGGGCACCTTGTTCAAATTTAGGCATCACAAAAGCCATGGCATTCCCAACAGCAAACAAAAAGAAGGGAAAAACAAGGTCAGTGGGCGTACATCCATGCCAGCTGGCATGCGCTAATGGGCTAAAAATATGGCCCCAAGAACCTGGATTATTCACAAGAATCATTAAGGCCACCGTGGCCCCTCTAAAAACATCCAATGCATAATATCTTTCCTTTTGTATCATATTGCCCACTTTAGGAATTAAATGTAATAAGAATCTTGGGTTAATGCTTCATTTATTATCAAATTACTTTCTGATATATATGTCGTTATTAATATCTTTGAGCCTTATAAATGACCATGAAAAAGAACATTTTAATTACAGGAGGAGCGGGCTTTATTGGATCGCATGTTGTGCGTTTATTTGTTAATAATTACCCTGATTATCAGATCTTTAATTTAGATGCATTAACCTATGCGGGTAATTTAGAGAACTTAAAGGATATTGAAAAAGCGGCGAACTATCATTTTGTAAAAGCAGATATTTTAGATGCAGCTGCACTAAAAGAAATTTTTGCAAAGCATGCCATCACAGACGTCATTCATTTAGCAGCAGAATCGCATGTGGATAGAAGTATTGTTTCGCCATTGGATTTTGTGTACACGAATGTGATTGGTACGGTGAACTTAATAAATACGGCGAAGGAATATTGGAAAGATAGTTTGAGTTATGAAAAAGCGCATGATGGATCTTGGGACAATCAAAGAGACCATTTGTTTTACCATGTCTCCACTGACGAAGTGTATGGTAGCTTAGGCAAGGAAGGCTTGTTCACAGAAACAACACCGTATGATCCAAATTCTCCCTACTCTGCAAGTAAAGCTGCGAGCGACCATTTTGTGCGTGCATATGGCGAGACCTATCATTTACCAACGGTGATTTCTAATTGCTCTAATAACTATGGCCCGAATCATTTTCCTGAAAAATTGATTCCATTGTTCATTCATAATATTATTACTAAAAAACCATTGCCTGTATACGGTGACGGTTTGTACACAAGAGATTGGTTGTTTGTAAAAGACCATGCGCGTGCGATTGATTTAGTATTCCATCAAGGGAAGCGTGCCGACACCTATAATATTGGAGGATTCAATGAATGGACCAACATTGATTTAGTAAAATTGCTTTGCAATCAAATGGATGAGAAATTAAGTAGAGCAAAAGGAGAAAGCGAAAGCTTGATCACTTATGTGAAAGATCGTCCAGGGCATGATCGTCGTTATGCGATTGATGCAACAAAATTAAACAAGGAATTAGGCTGGAGCCCTTCTGTGACTTTTGAACAAGGCTTAGCAGAAACCATTGATTGGTATTTAAACAACGAGGAGTGGTTGACCAATGTCACAAGTGGTACTTACCAACAATACTATAACGAAATGTACACGAACAGATAATGACTATAGAGCAGACCCCATTAAAAGATTGTTTTATTGTACACGAAAAAGTGCATGGCGATGCGCGTGGTTATTTTATTGAAACTTATAATAGCCGTGACTTTAAAGCAGCTACAGGATTAGACATTGAGTTTGTACAAGACAATCAATCAAGATCTACAAAGGGTGTACTGAGAGGATTGCATATGCAAAGAGGTGCAGCAGCGCAAGCAAAATTGGTTAGAGTATTAGAGGGTGCTGTATTGGATGTGGCTGTGGATTTAAGAAAAGGTTCTCCAAGTTTTGGACAACATTATGCGATTGAATTAACTGCAGAAAACCATAAACAATTTTTTGTGCCAGCTGGATTTGCCCATGGATTCGTGGTGTTAAGTGATTATGCTACTTTCTTTTATAAAGTAGATAAGTTTTACGAACCAGGCAACGAAGTGGGCATCATGTACAATGACGCCGATTTAAATATTGATTGGCAATTGCCTACATCGGAATTGATATTTTCAGAAAAAGATAAAACATTAGGCAGCTTCGCTGAGTACGCGGCTTCCTTATAAAAATAAAAATTAGGTTTATGAGATGCAAATCCCATAAGATAAAATAAAATAAATCAGAGACTTATGAAGGGAATCATTTTAGCAGGTGGATCAGGTACAAGGTTGTATCCAATTACCAAAGGAATTAGTAAGCAATTAATGCCTATCTACGATAAGCCAATGATATACTATCCTTTGTCTGTATTGATGCTAGCAGGGATTAAGGAAGTATTGATCATCACTACACCAGAAGACAATGATCAATTTAAAAGGTTGTTGGGAGACGGTGCTGAAATAGGTTGCAAATTTAGTTATGCTGTACAAGCTGTGCCAAACGGACTTGCGCAAGCATTTGTAATTGGTGCAGATTTTATTGGCAAGGATAAAGTGTCTTTAGTATTAGGAGACAATATTTTTTATGGTGCAGGTTTTAGTAAACTAGTACAATCCTTCAACGATGTGGATGGTGCAGCGGTATTTGCTTACGAAGTGAATGATCCAGAAAGATATGGCGTCGTGGAGTTTGATGAAAACAACAATGCCTTATCATTAGAAGAAAAGCCAAAAGCGCCTAAGTCTAATTATGCAGTTCCAGGTTTATATTTTTATGATAACACGGTGGTTGAAATAGCTAAAAATATTCCTGCATCACCAAGAGGCGAATACGAAATTACCGACGTGAACAAAGTATACCTGGAACGTAAGCAATTACAAGTGGGTATTATGAACAGAGGTACCGCTTGGTTGGATACAGGCACTTTTGAATCTTTGGCCGACGCTTGTGAATTTGTACGTGTGATTGAGAAGCGTCAAAGTCAAAAGATCGGTTGTATTGAGGAAGTGGCTTTTAGAATGGGCTTTATTGATAAAGCGCAATTATTGGTTTTAGCCGATAAGTACGCCAAAAGCGGTTATGGAGAATATTTACGTGGATTGAAAAAGTAGTTTTGTTCATTGCATTACGCAATATTGACTAAAAGGTTAGACATAATGAATTTAATGGCACTATTACCCAATAAAATTGAACTATTCGTTGAATTTGTTGTTTTTGTAGTATGTCATCATATACCATCAAAGATTTAGAGAAGATTTCTGGAATTAAAGCGCATACCATTCGTATATGGGAGCAGCGTTATAATTTTTTGCAACCGCAAAGAACAGAGACCAATATCAGGTCTTATTCTGCAGATGAATTAAAAGTGATTTTAAACGTGTCCTTATTAAACAAGTACGGGTTTAAGATCTCTCATATCGACAAAATGTCTTCTGAGCAGATGGAAGAAAAGATCATGGCTTTAAGTCAGTTGGATGCACAAAAAGAGCGTGTAGTAAATGCCTTGATCAAAGAAATGGTTGGTTTAAACATGGTCGCATTTGAGCGTCAATTAGATTTATACATTGGTCAAAAAGGAATCGATAAAACGATCAACGAAATCATCTTCCCTTATTTAGAGCGAGTGGGCATTCTTTGGGTAACCAATCATATCAACCCTGCACAAGAACACTTAGCGACCAATATTGTACGTCAAAAGATCATTTTAGGTATTGAGCGTTTAACGCCATTGTTAAACTACACTAAGCGAATTGTGTTATTCCTTCCAGAAGGGGAATACCATGAATTAGGTTTATTATATGTGCATTTCCTATTAAAACAGAAAGGCATTTACGTGGATTATTTAGGTACCAATGTTCCAATGGTAGACTTAAAATATTTAACTGAATTCAAGAAAGTAGATTACTTGTACTGTCATATTACGATGCCTGCAAGAAATTTCAAATTAGATAAATTCTTTACCAATTTAGCGACGATCAATCAGCAGATTCCTATCATCTTGTCTGGTCAATTGATACAAGAATACAAGGGTAAAATCTCTCCAAATATCCATTTGAAGCGAAGTTTGTCTGAGACAATTGCTTTTTTACAAGACATTTAAGGCGATATCCTATACTTCTTTTAGTATCCATCCCTCAACATTAGGTTACACAAAGTGCGTGCCAGCCACTTGTGCTACAATCTCAAGTGCCTCTGGTACAATGCTTTAAACAGTTTCTGTCCTGCATTTTGTTCACTCAGACCCACTTTGTTGAATATTTTTTTAAAATAATTAAACAAAAAAATGGTTTACTCGATTTATTATGTTTAACTTTAGTCCTCAAACATTAAACATAATTGTATGTCAAACGCAGAATTTAGCTTATTACTGACCGAAAATGCGGAGTTTTTAAGACCATTTGCTATCAACCTAACCAAGGATAATGAGGCTGCTAAGGATTTATTCCAAGACACCCTATACAGAGCTATTTCTAATAAAGACAAGTACAATGTAGGAACCAATATTAAAGCGTGGTTGTACACGATTATGCGTAATATTTTTATCAATGATTATCGCCGTAAAACCAAGCAAGCAACTGTGTTGGATAATAGTCCGAACGATTTTTTAATCGATCAAACTTTCAACAAGGTGGTGAATGATGGAATAACTAACTTAAATTTGAAGGAAGTAAATCAATTCATACATGATTTGCCTGAGTTATTTAGAACACCATTTAATTTGTATTACGAAGGATACAAGTACAATGAAATTGCAGATGCACTAAATGAGCCTCTAGGTACAATCAAAAGTAGAATTCACTTTGCTAGAAAAATTTTAAAGCAAAAAATTCAACGATATTAAATTCATGTCATCGACATCAAAAAAAGTAATTGTTATAGGAGCTGGTTTTGCAGGTTTGTCTTCCGCAAGTTTCTTAGCAAAAATGGGTTGGGAAGTTACAGTGATTGAAAAACATGATTTACCTGGTGGTAGAGCAAGAAAGTTTAAAGCAGAAGGTTTTACTTTTGATATGGGTCCTAGTTGGTATTGGATGCCAGATGTTTTTGAAAGGTATTTTAATTCCTTTGGAAAAAAAGTAAGTGATTACTATGCACTTAAAAGACTAGATCCTTCTTATAGAGTTTATTTTGAAAAAGAAGGATGGGATATTCCCGCTAATTACAACAAATTACAAAATTTATTAGAGTCGGTGGAGCCTGGCGCTGCTAAAGCATTAGATGCTTTTATGGCGGAGGCTAAATTTAAATACGACGTAGGTGTTGGAAAACTAGTGCATAATCCAGGACTGTCATTGACAGAATTCTTGGACATGGATTTAGTCAAAGGGGTTTTTAAATTAGATGTTTTTCAGTCGATGAAAAAACATGTCGCTAAATTTTTCAAACATCCATCTATTCAATCTTTGATGGAATTCCCAGTTTTATTCTTAGGTGCGTTGCCAGAAAAAACGCCTGCATTGTATAGCTTAATGAATTATGCAGATATCAAAGGTGGTACTTGGTATCCTGAATTTGGGATGTATAGTATTGTGCAAGGGATGTACGATTTAGCAATTTCGTTAGGCGTACAATTTAAATTAGGGGAGGAAGTGACTTCCATTAAAGTGCTAGCTGGCAATGCCGTTGCTGTGCATACCTTAAAAAATGCTACAGGCGAAAAGCAAGAATACACCATGGATGTGTTGATTGGTGCAGGAGATTACCACCATATTGAAACTAAATTATTAGCACCTGCATATCAATCCTATTCGGCTGCTTATTGGGATAGTAGGGTGATGGCTCCAAGTTCTCTTTTGTATTATGTGGGTTTGAATAAAAAATTAGAAGGTGTATTGCACCATCAATTGTTTTTTGATACGAATTTTGGATTACATGGACATGAAATTTATTCCGATCCTAAATGGCCTACAAGACCTTTGTTTTATGCAAGTGCCCCTTCGGTAACAGATCCTACAGTGGCGCCAGAGGGCTGTGAAAATTTATTTTTATTGATCCCTATTGCCGCAGGATTAGAAGGCGATACAGAGGAAATTAGAGACCAATATTTTGAGATGATCATTCAGCGTTTCGAAGAACGTATTGGACAGTCTATTCGAAGTTCGATTGTGTATAAACGTTCTTTTGCAGTGAAAGAATTTAAAGAAGAATACCATTCCTTTAGGGGCAATGCCTATGGATTGGCAAATACATTATTGCAGACTGCTAATTTAAAACCAAGTTGTAAGAGTAAAAAAGTAAATAACTTATATTACACTGGTCAATTAACAGTGCCTGGTCCTGGCGTTCCACCAAGTTTAATTAGTGGTGAAGTTGTGGCTAAGCTTGTTGATCAAAAACATAAAGCGTAATTGAATATGTCTTCATTAACATTATACAACGAAGTCACCGCACAAAGTAGTAAGTATACCACTTTAATGTATAGTTCTAGTTTTTCCTCTGCCATTGGATTATTGGATAAGTCATTGCATCAACCGATTTATGATATTTATGGATTTGTGCGATTTGCAGATGAGATTGTAGATACATTTCATGAATATGATAAAGCAACACTACTTGCTGACTTTAAGGCAGATACCTATGCTGCATTGGACAACGGGATTAGTTTGAATCCAATCTTGCATCGTTTTCAATTGACCTACAATCATTTTAATATTGACAGGTCCTTATTGGATGCTTTTTTATACAGTATGGAAATGGATCTTTCTCAACAGTTCCACGACCAAGCAAGTTACAATCAATATATTTTTGGAAGTGCCGAAGTGGTGGGGTTGATGTGTTTAAAAATATTCTGTAATGGCAACGATGCCCAATATGAAATATTAAAACCTGCGGCACAAAGCTTAGGCGCTGCTTTTCAAAAAGTAAATTTTTTAAGAGATATTAAAGCAGATTTTGTGGGCATGGAGCGTATGTATTTTCCAAACTGTGATTTTAGCAATTTTAGTTTGGCAGATAAGCAACAAATAGAGGCAGATATTCAAGCCGATTTTGATGCTGCATTAGATGGTATAAAAGCTTTGCCGCTTCCTTGTCGCTTTGGGGTGTATGTGGCGTTTAAATACTACTACGCTTTGTTTAATAAGATTAAACAGACCAATCATAGCGCGCTATTAAGCACTAGAATTAGGATACCAGATTATGGTAAATTATTTATTGTATTCAAGGCAAAAATTAGAGCAAGCTTAAATTTGTTATAGTACCTTTGTATCATTAAACCTTTCTTTTATGATTTTCTTAATTTCTATGTTATTGACTTTTGCGATTATGGAAGGTGTTACTTGGTTAACGCATAAATATGTCATGCATGGTTTTTTATGGTACTTACATGAAGATCACCATCAACCTACAGGACATTTTTTGGAAAAGAACGATGCGTTCTTTTTGATTTTTGCCATTCCTAGTATGGCTTGTATATTTTATGGTACTTTCAATGCCATGCCATGGTTATCGGGTATAGGAACAGGTGTTGCCATGTATGGATTTGCTTATTTTATTGTGCACGAAGTCATTATTCACCAAAGAATCAAATGGTTTACAAAATCTAATAATAGATATATCAAAGCCATTCGTTGGGCGCACAAAATGCACCACAAACATTTAGGTAAAGAAGATAGTGAGAGCTTTGGTATGCTCATAGTGGCCAAAAAATATTGGGACAAAGTAAAGCGTGACGAAATGATCCAAAACAAAGCTTAACGCATTGCAATTGGAAAAAAAATATGATTACATAATAGCCGGTGCAGGATGCGCCGGCTATTCTTTGTTATACCATTTATTACAGGATCCATTGTTAAGCCAAAAAAAGATGTTGATTGTAGATGCTAATTTTAATAAAGGCAACGACCGAACATGGTGTTTTTGGGAAGACAGCACAGGACCTTTTGAATCGATTGTTTGTAAAAAATGGTCTACAATAGAAGTATTAAAAGGTACAATGTTTAGAACCTTGCCAACTGCTCCATTTGAATATAAAATGATTCAAGGTATTGATTTTTACCAATACATTAGTGATTTTGCAAAAGGCTTTCAAAATGTAGAATGGGTTGCTGCAAAAATTGTAAGCATTGACTCAATCAACAACAATAGTGCCAGGGTGCATTGGGAAGGGGGTGCAGCAATTGCAGACTATGCGTTTTCGAGCATCAATGGGCATCAGATCCAATCAAAACTTTGGCAACATTTTAAAGGCATTGTAGTTGAATTTGATAGCCCTGTTTTTGATGAGGGCCTAGCTAGACTAATGGATTTTAATGTTCCACAAATGGATGCCACTGCTTTTATGTACTTGCTTCCCTTAACGAATAAAAAAGCATTGGTGGAGTATACTTTATTTTCTCCTTCAATTTTGGAGGAGTCAAAATATGACGAAGTACTACATGCCTATATGGAATCACATTACAAAGGGCAGCAGTATACAATTGTTCATACGGAGCAGGGGGCAATTCCAATGACCACAAAAAAGATGTCTACAAATAATGGAGCGGTTGTTGCTATAGGAACTATGGGGGATGCGGTAAAAGCAAGTTCGGGTTATGCTTTTCAATTCATCCAACAACAAACGCAACAAATTGTAGCGCAATTAAAAACAAATCAAGCCTTGAATCCAGCAGTGCATCATACAAGACATCAATTTTACGATGCTGTATTGTTGTACATTCTAGAGCATAAGCATATGGAAGGCGATGAAATATTTGCCCGTATATTTAAGAAAAATGATGCAGCCACTATTTTTAAATTCCTATCCAATACCTCTTCTTTAATGGAGGATATGCACATTATGAGTAGTCTTCCTACAGCCATTTTCTTACCTGCAGCCATTAAAGTATTATTTCGACGGGGTTAATGCACCTCATTTGCAACAAAGAACTATTTTTGCAATATGGCCTTGTCGTACAATGGTTAGTACAAGCGTTTCCGAAGCGCTAAATCCCAGTTCGATCCTGGGCTTGGCTACTAGAATTATCTTCTCAATGCCCCTACATTGCTTGAGAATATTTTTACCGCAATGGCTAAAAGTATCACGCCAAAAAATTTACGCACGGCTAAAAGGCCACCAGGGCCTAATAGGCGTTCAATGAAATTAAGCGATTTTAAAACTGCATAAACAATAACTAAGTTTATAAGTATACCTAATGCAATATACAATTCATCAAAGTTGGCTTTCAAAGACATAATAGTAGTAAGGGTTCCACTACCTGCAATAATGGGAAAAGCAATAGGCACCACCGCACCTGAATGTGCATTTTTATCGCCTTTGAAAATTTCATGACCCAATACCATTTCAAGGCCTAATAAAAAAATGACAATAGAACCGCCCACTGCAAATGATTTTACATCTAATCCCAACAATTGCAAAAAGGGTTTTCCTAAAAATAAAAATAAAATCATCAAGCCTCCCGAAATTAGGGTTACTTTTAGCGATTGAATGGCCCCCGATTTTTCTTTCATAGCAATTAATAGAGGAATAGAGCCCACTATATCTATCACGGCAAACAAAGTAAAAATAACAGTAAGAAGTTGGTCGAAATGAAATACCATAAAAAAAGCTTTGTATGAAGATACAAAGCTTTTTTAGATTTACTAACCCCTTCAAAAGGGCTATTATGACAATTGTTGTATTGTTAACAACAAAATTTAATTCAAACGTATTCCAAATTGAACCATTCTGCCAATGGCATTGTACCCATTGATTTCATTAAAATTGTCATTCAATAGGTTTTGTCCATTTGCAAATAAGAACAGGCGCTTATTCCATTTATATTGAAGATGCGCATTTAGTAAGGTGTAATAACCTAAAGTCACATCTGCACTTGCATATCCTCCAACATCCTTACGTTCACTAATAAATCTTCCAGTAAGGCTAAGATCCCATTTTGTATTAATGTTGTAGAACCACTGTAAATTCAAACTATGCTTTGGACGCTTTAGTAAATAATTGTAAGTAATGGTATCTGTTGTGGTGATTCTATTTTGATTGGTCTCTTGTCCATTCATTAGAGTATAGTTCATTGAAAAACTTTGTTGCTCTGTGATTGGATGTTGAATTTCTATTTCTAAACCATTTACTTTTTGTTGGATAAAATTGAAAAAATTATAGTCTATATAATTGTAGTCAATCCCATTTTTTATATTTCTGTTGTAGTAAACTGCTCTTGCAAACACTTGTCCTTTTCTGAATGAAACACCTAGCTCTGTATTAAAAGAGGTTTCTGCTTTTAGTTGGTCATTGTAACTCAACTGATAAAGTGATGGCGCTTTAAATCCTGAGGATACACTTGCGATCAATCTTACTTGATCGTTGATTGCATAAGATGGATTGAATGTAAAGGTTTGGTTGTTTCCAAAACGATTGTGGTTATTGTACCTAGCACCTAATTCAAGCAACCACTTTTTTGCCTTGTCATTGATTAAGACAGACGTGTACAAGGCATTTTGAAATTGGAAAGTGTCCTTGAATATATCATTATAAGGCCCGTATTGGCTAATGGATGCATAGGTTTGATTGTATGAACCATATCTAAAATCTGTTCCAATAATCCACTGCACATTTGTAAGTATAGGTGTTGATAAAAATGCATCCGCAAAATGGGTCTTACCTGCATACTGATTGTTTTCGTAAATAATATACTTTTTATCTGCACTGTCATTTAAATAAGTTCTGTCCTGTGTAGTGTATTGGTATTGTAATTGAAAAGTTGTTTTTGCTTTTTTATATTGTAATACCAATCCACTCATGGTGGTGGCGTTTTTAAATTGATTGTCTTTATCATCTTTAAAGCCACCATAATCTATTGCCGATGAATAAGCTGTCTTTCTACTTGACAATTGTACATTCCAAAGCGTATCAATTTTGTATTTTGCTTTTACAAAAAAGCTATTGTTTTGATAGCCGTCCTTGTCAAAGTTGGCTTTGTTGGTGACATCCTTCGCAGAAGAAAATCCATCTGCATTTTGATTTTCAAAACCAATGGTAAAGTTTAATTTGTTGATGCTGCTATTAAATTGCAAATTACCTTGTTTGGTGCCATAACTTCCATAGCTTAATGCACCTGTTACAAAGGGTGCTCCTTTTGATTTTGTGATGATATTAATCACCCCGCCAATGGCATCCGACCCGTACAATGTGCTTTGCGCGCCTTTTAAAATTTCAATGCGCTCTACTTGATTGAGTGGCACTAAGTTTAAATCAAATTCATTGCTAATCATAGAAGGGTCACCTACCGGAGCGCCGTCTAATAAAATCAATGTTCTTCCAGAAGCCGCACCGCGCATGTAAATACTAGGAACGGTTCCTAAATTACTTAAAGTACCGGGCAAGCTTAATCCAGCTTGTTCATTCAATACTTGTGCAATAGTTCTGCCAACATTTAGTTGAATCTGAGCAGCAGTAATTACGGTGATCACTTTACTAGTGCCATTTTGTTTCTGCTCAATTTTATTGGCAGTCACAATCACATCCTCCAGCAAATTGGCAGCTGAACTTTTTTGAAGACTGTCTTTTTGTTGCCCAAAGACGAGGCTTGTAGTGGCGATAAGGCACACCGAGAGCGTGATGATTTTTTTGCTCATTGTTTTGTTTTTTTCATTTTACTGAGTGAACAATGAGCTTCCTGGACAAAGAGAACCATAATGAATTAAGGAGGGTGATCAAATTACCCGCACTTAATTTTTACAATCCTTGCTTTTTACCCGAAAGCTGTTGGTTTATTTGAATCAGGCAGGTCTTCTGGCTCGTTCTTCTCAAAGTCAACCTTCCCAAATTGCTTCAGTGGATTTGACTTAATGCTTTCGCATCGAACTTACAGCTACGGGAATAGCTCCTGGTTTGAACAGGATTCCCTTTTAATCATTTGCATGAACCTAATCGATATCAAATTTATTCTATTTTAAATTACAAGAAGTATTTAATTATCAACCCCTTGTTGAAAACTCCCAATAAGTTGATATATTTATAATTAAGAAAAGTGTAAAGCATTTTATATGAGCACAAAATCAAAACAAAGCATCAATTTTTTTAGTTTAACCATGATTGTAGTGAGCTTAGTCATTGGTATGGGAATCTTTAAAACCCCTGCTACCATTGCGGCTAAGTCTGGTACGCCACTTATTTTTTTTAGTGCTTGGATCATTGGGGGAATCATTGCTTTATTTGGTGCTTTAACTTATGCAGAGATTGGACAAAGATTACCTGTGATGGGCGGCTACTATAAAGTATTTGCACATTGCTACCATCCTGGTGTTGGATTTACCATTAATGTTTTGATCTTAATTAGCAATGCCGCTTCTTTAGCAGTCGTTGCTTTAATTGGTGCAGACTATGTAAGTGATTTATTATTTGGAAGACCTTCTGGCACTTTATTCAATATTGGCGTGGCCTCTTTTTCAGTAGGTCTATTTTATATTGTTAATTTATTAGGTTTAAAAACAAGTAGTCGAACACAGAACGTATTGATGGTTGTAAAAATTAGTTTGATTTTATTACTTATTACGTCCTTGTTTAAAGGAGTGAGTGTAGCACCGCACGGATTCAATGACGGCAAAGTATATGTGTATGATGGTAGCAATGGGATGCTGCTTTTACTAGTGAGTTTAGTATCGGTATTTTTTACATATGGAGGCTATCAGCAAACCATCAATTTTGGTGCCGAAGTAAGTTCCGCCAAGACCATGCAAAGAGGTATTGTGATTGGAATTTTGCTAGTTTTATTTTTATACTTAGCCATTAATTATACTTATGTAAAAGTGATTGGTTTTGATAATATTAAAAATGCGAATGCGATTGGTTCGCTTTTATTTGAAGCATGGTTTGGTACACTTGGTGCCAAAGTATTTGATTTTGCCATGGTCTTAAGTGTGCTCGCTTATGTGAATGTGATTTTAATGAGTAACCCAAGGGTGATGTATGCCATGAGTGAGGATAAAGTACTACCTGCAATATTTCAAAAAAAGCATGCTACAACAGATGCATTGGTACCAGGATTGACAGTCTTTGCCATTGCCACGGTGTTGATTACATTTTTTGGTAAGGGAGTAGACGATGTATTGAGTTTTAGTATTTTTTTGGATTGTTTAGGGATGAGTACTTCTGCAGCTACTTTATTTATCTTAAGAAGAAAGGGGCAGGGTGATACCACCGTAACCGGAGGATTAAAGCGATGGACGCCCATTTTTGCTGCTATTTTTGTATTGTCTTATGCTTTTGTGGCAGTCGCTGTGGTAATCGATAAGCCTTATTCTGCTTTGACTGCCGTTATTTTAGTGGCCATTGTATTGGTCTTATACCGTCTATTTTATTACAAAAAGACCTCGGAGGTTTAGGGAAGCCATTTATACCCACCCATAGCTGTTCAGCCAATTGGATGCCCGTTTGTCTAAAAATTAGACAACTCCTAAGGTTTGTATTACTTTTGTATTGTCTAATAGGAATCTATCATTATCAATATCAGCAATGAAATACATTTTTTCTTTTATTTTTTTAGTGTTCACTATGTCATTGAAGGCTCAAAATCCAAATCAATGGGATTTAAGAACCTGTGTGGAATATGCGATCAAGCATAATATTTCAGTTCAACAAGCAGATATTCAAGCAAGGTTATCCAAGTTACAGGCAGATCAGGCAAAGAACAACCAATTACCAACAATGAGTGGATCTTCTGGTTTGGGGATGCGTTTAGGTCGTTCAATTGACCCAGTAACCAACGCCTTCACCACCACACAATTTTTATATAATAATTTTGGTTTAAATGGAGGGGTGCAGTTGTACAACAACAATAGATTAGTGAATACAGCTGCTGCGAGTAACTATAGTTGGTTAGCAAGTATCGCCGATCTTCAAACTGCATCTAATGATATCTCTTTAAATGTGGCTACATTTTATTTACAAGTCTTATCAACGACTGAGCAATCTGAAATAGCTAAAATTCAAATCGCACAAACAACAGAACAATTGGCTGCAACAAAAAAGCGTGTAGAAGTGGGTTTGTTACCAGAGATTAACTTATTAGAATTGGAAACGCAATTAGCAAATGACAGTAGTAATTATATCACTGCTATCTCAAATATTGCACAAAGTAAATTAAGTTTAAAAGCATTGTTGAATTTAGATGCATCAGAAGCATTCGATGTCTATGTTCAGCCAGTGGATCAAATTAAATTACAAGCTTTTGCAGACTTGCAGCCTGACTATGTATTTAGCGTTGCAGAACAAAATCTTCCTAATATCAAAGCAGCGAAACTACGAGTTCAGGCAGCCGAAAAAAATCAATTGGTTGCGAAAGCTGGTTTTTATCCAACCTTAAGCTTTGGCTATTCTTTAAGCACTAACTTCTCTAATTCGTTTAAATACATCAGTGGCGTGGAGCCAGCGGGCTTTAGCAATATCTCACCAACTAGTCCCTTTGTAACCGTGGGCACTGCTAAGTATTACGTGCAAAGTCCTTTATACAATACCATTTCAACCAATAGAGATTTTGGTAGTATCTGGAACGGATGGGGTAAGCAAGTCAATAATAACTTTGGACAGAATTTTGGATTCCAATTATCCATTCCAATTTTCAATGCCAATCAGACTAAAACAGCCTATCAGCAGACAAAATTAAATTACCAATCTGCTACTTTACAACAAGAAAATACCCAAAGAAAATTAAAGCAAGATATTTATGCGGCTTATACCAACGCTGTGGTTGCTTTTAATAAATTGAATGCCAATCAAAAGGCAGTGACATCTGCAGAGAAGGCCTACAACTTTGCAATAAAGCGTTATGAATTAGGTTTGTTAGGCACCATAGAATTATTAAACAATCAAAATAATTTTTTAAAGGCTAAAGTAAATTATAAATCTGCTCAGTATGAGTATGTGTTTAGAATCAAATTACTTGAGTTTTATAAAGGAGAAGCACTTTCTCTATAATTGATTAATCGCATCGTAAAATAAATAAAATGAATAAGAAAATCATTTGGGGTATCGTAGGTTTTGTTGTACTTGTTGTAGTACTAGTGGGACTTAAAAAAGCTGGGGTTATTGGAAAAGACGAAGGCATCGAAGTTACCGTGGAGAAGGTGGAATTAAGAACCATCACGGAGTCGGTGAATGCGAGTGGTAAAGTGTATCCAGAAATCGAAGTGAAAGTAAGTCCAGACATCTCTGGAGAGATTGTTAGCTTGTTTGTGGAAGAAGGTGCTAAAGTAACGAAAGGCCAGGTTTTGGCTAAGATCTATGCAGATATCTACTCTTCTCAAAGAGATCAAGTAACTGCTTCTGTGAATCAAGTGAAAGCACAATACGAAAATGTAAAAGCAAATTTGAGTGGCTTAAAAAATGGCTATGAAAATGCGAAAGCTGCTTATGAGCGTTATAAAAAATTATTTGCAGATAAGATTGTGTCAAGAGCAGAATACGAGCAAGTAGAACAAACTTATCGTTCTGCAGAATCTGGTTACAATGCAGCTAAAGAATCTATTAAAAGCGGAGAAGCACAGGTTCAAGGTGTGAAAGCACAATTGGCTAGAGCAGAAAAAGACTTAGCTAGAACAACCATTGTATCTCCAATGGATGGTATCATTAGTTTGATGAATGTAAAAAAAGGAGAGCGTGTGGTTGGAACAGCGCAAATGGCTGGAACCGAAATGATGCGCGTGGCAGACATGAAGAGCATCGAAGTAAGAGTGGATGTAGGCGAGAATGATATCACTAAAGTGAAGTTAGGAGATACTGCCTTGGTAGAAGTAGATGCTTATAACAACAGAAAATTCAAAGGGGTTGTATATAAGATTGCCAACCCAATTACTGCAGCATCAGGTATTAGTTCTGCTGCCGAAGTAGCAAATTATAAAGTGCATATTCGTCTATTAACAGATAGTTATGCAGACTTAATAAAAGAGAATGCTATATTTCCTTTTAGACCAGGTATGACGGCAAGTGCGGACATACAAACAAAGTCTAAAGTGAATGTTGTTACAGTGCCATTAAATGCAGTGACTACTAGAGATAGTGATGGTAAAGGAAAAGATACCAAAGTGTCTAGTACTTCAAATAACAACACAGACAAAGAGCCTGTAAAAGAGCAAGCCTTAAATGAAGTGGTCTTTGTTTTACAAAAAGACAATAAAGTAAAAATGGTCAAGGTAAAAACAGATATTCAGGACTTAAACTATATCGAAGTGTCTGGATTGAAGGTTGGAGACCAAGTGATCACTGGTCCTTATAGTATCGTAAGTAAGACATTAAAAGAGGGGTCTTTGGTAAAAGTAGTTACAAAAGAAAAGTTATTTGAAGAGAAATAGTAACTAGAAAATATCAAAATAGACCTTAAAAAAGGGGCGCATTTAAAAAATGCGCCCCTTTTTTTATGAATTTCTTATGTTTGCAGCATGGAACAGAAGCGAATTGGTATCATTGGTAGCGGAAGTTGGGCTACAGCGATTGCAAAAATTGTAACAGATAATGGCAACCCAATTACATGGTGGGTTAGACAACAAGCCAATATCGATTATTTTGTAAAACGAAAACACAATCCGTTTTATTTAAGAAATGCCTATTTTGAATTACAGCATATCAGCTTTTCAACCGATATTCAATCTGTTTTTGCGGCATCTGATATCATCATCATTGCTGTTCCATCCATCCACATTGAAACAACACTTGCATCCTTAGATGAAAAAGATTTTAAGGGTAAATTAATCGTATCTGCAGTGAAGGGTGTTCTACCTGTTCATAATATTTTGTTGAATGAATGGCTCGAACAAAAATTCAATCTTCCGCTGAGCTCCTACTATACTTTATTAGGGCCTAGTCATGCAGAGGAAGTGGCAGCTGAGCAATTGTCCTATTTGACTTTTTCTGGTTTAGATGAAGCCCTAACAACAACGATTGCTAATTATTTTAAATCAGATTATATCAATACAATCGTCAACAACGATGTGATAGGGGTTCAATATGCTGGAGTTGCAAAAAATATTTATGCCCTAGGGGCGGGTATTGTGCATGGATTAGAATATGGAGATAATTTTTTAAGTGTATACATTGCCAATTGTGCCAATGAAATGCAAACCTTGTTAAAAGAAATTGCAACAAAGAAGTTAAGTAATGCAACTACTACTGCATCTACTGATGCAGATAACAGTATTGATTTTTGTTCTATCAATCACAATGCATCTGTTTATTTGGGCGACTTACTAGTGACTTGCTATTCCTTACATAGCCGAAACAGAACCTTCGGAAATATGATTGGTAAAGGCTATACGGTTAGAGCAGCAGAATTGGAACTTAGTATGGTTGCCGAAGGCTACAATGCTAGCAAATGTATCCATACGATGAATCAAACCTTAAACTTGAAGCTTCCTATTATGGAGGCTATCTATCAAATATTATGGGAAGGAGCAGCACCTGATACCACTTTTAAGGAGCTGGAGCAGATCCTAGTATAAAGAAATCAGAAGCAATCCCGTCTGCTAAAAATTTTGCTTCATTTTTTAAACTGTATTGATTTCCGTTTTGCACAAACATATTTTTAGATGCCATTTCCAATAGGGTTGCAATGCTATGTGCATAATAGCTTTTCCCAAATGTGGATTGTATGTAATCAAGATCAAATCCCTCCATGCGCCTTAAACTACTCATGATGTATTCGTTGAAACGATTGGCTTCTGTGAGGTATTCCATTTCAAAATTCAGTTGTCCCTTTCCTATACTTTGGATATACAGTGCATTGTTTGCAATATTCCATTGCCTAGAAATCGTATTAAAAGAATGTGCAGATGGGCCAAGTCCTAGATAAGTTTTGCCCGACCAATAGTTGCTATTGTGTTGACTCCTAAAACCAGGCTTTGCAAAATTTGAAATTTCATAATGCTCCATACCCATGGACTTTAATTTAGCACATACAATATCAAAATGTCTGGCCTGTTTTTCGGGATCGACATCCTCTATTTGCGCTTTTTCAATTCGCTTTTTTAAAGCAGTCTTATCCTCTACAGTCAATGCATAACAAGAGACATGGTTAATTTGATAGCGATCAATCCAGTCTAAATCTTCCATCAATGCCTGGTCAGTTAAAGTGGGCGTACCATAAATTAAGTCAATACTTAAATTGTTGAATCCAGCCTGTTTCGCCAATTCAATTGCTGCATGGGATTGTGCTACAGTATGCGCTCGATTCATCCAACTTAAAGCGACTGCCTGAAAGCTTTGTATACCAATACTTAAACGGTTGATGCCTAATTTTTTCCACTCGGCTAATTTATTTAAATCTATATCGTCGGGGTTCGCTTCTAAAGTACATTCGATGGTGGTAGCAACTTTAAAATGGGCATGAATGGCCTCGATGATTGCTTTTAATTGTGCCTCATGTAGCAAAGACGGTGTGCCACCACCAAAATAGATGGTCTCAATAGGCTCGTTTAAATAGTTTTTTTGAAATTCAATTTCTTGAATCATCGCGTCTACAAATGCTTGTAGATGTGTCGTCTGTGTTGAAAAGTGAAAATTACAGTAATGACATGCTTTTTTGCAAAAAGGAATATGTAAATAGATGCCTGCCATAAGTAGAATTACCAACAAAGCTAGGCATTGTTCTTTAATTCTGCATTAGTATACTTATTTTTGCTTCAGATGTTAGCCCAACTAAAGAAATTTTCATTTGCCTTCATTGGACTCTTTATATTGTCCAGCTTTACACTTGTGAAGCAAGCAATTCAAAAAGATACTGGAAGGATTTCAAAGGATACGATCGCAATGATTCAAGATAGTGTATTGGTGAAAGACACTTTATGGATAAAATATGTGCCAATCATTCCAAAAACATTCATTCAAGCCGATGCCTGGTATTTGCAATCCATACCAAGAGACCCAAAAGATAGTAGTTTTAATACCCTGCAATTGTATACAAATTTCTTTAAGCAAAAACAGCATGCATATCAATTGTACAATCAAAAAAATACGGCATCTAATGCAGGCGATGTATTGTATAAAATAGAACAAAAATTTTCATTGCCAGATAAAGATGTCCTTTTTTATAGCATCATTTTATTGATTTTTTTATATGGGTTTATTGTTCAAATTGCCCCACAGTATATCGCTAAACTTTTTAGTCAATTTAGTCAATCCTCATTAAGGATGATGCAAAATAGGGAGCAGCTTTTGCAAAATAGTTTAGCTTCATTCGTCATGAATATTGGTTTCGTCATCAGTTTTTCTTTGATGGCGACATTGATTATTTTTAACGAACATTTATTGCCAATTAGCTTTTGGGAAGGTTTTTTATACATGTGTTTGTTCTTTATTGGACTGTATATTGGAAAGTATATTTGTTTAACGATTGCGGCCTATGTGTTCAATACTATTGAACTAGTTCAGACCTATATTTTTGTTGTTTTCATGATCAACAAAGTATTAGGTATCCTGCTGATACCTTTCATTTTAATCTTCGC
>Ga0214921_10002731_pt1 | contig 28138 bp, 37 predicted proteins | sample LL1505_MetaG_FD_177992 | JGI IMG/M metagenome (GOLD analysis project Ga0214921, IMG submission 177992) | Freshwater microbial communities from Lake Lanier, Atlanta, Georgia, United States - LL-1505 | ecosystem: Environmental > Aquatic > Freshwater > Lake | place: USA: Georgia | collected...
TTTTATGGCCTATTAAAACAATTACTTTGTCAAAATTAGGATTTTGTGCTACTTCATCAACTAATACAAAATGTCCTATAGTTGGAGGTTTAAAACCACCAGGGATTAAAGCAACACCTTTTTGTTCAGATTCTAAAAGTGGAAATATAAGTGATTTAACTAATGAATTCATTTATTTTAGATTGAGCTTCTTCTTTGGAAACAGAGGAGTTTATAATATTTTGAGCTAGATTAGAATCAAGGAAATTTTGAATTTCTATATTTAATTTTTCTTTTAATTTATTAGATTTTTCTTGTTCTTTTTCAGTTTTTTGTTTTGGATCTTTTAGATCAAATGGGGTAACATACTTTTGAATAATTTGATCAATATCTTTTAATGTTTCATTATTGCCGGTATTAGCTACAGATACAAAGTTATTACCAAATAATTGTTGATATAAAGGAAAATTTTTAGCTACCATAAGCCATGTTCCTAACACCGCACCAGGAAGTAAACTTCTATCTTCTCCGCCTGATTTTTCAAATCGTTCTTCATTGCGTTTTAAAGATGTTTCTAGTTCAGTATAAACATATAACATCATTACTTTATATCCCGCTTCTTCAAGTTGAGATTTTAGTTTTAAAGTTTGGTTTGAAGATGAAGATGTACCATCTAAAATAAATGATTCTTTATTTAATATAGTCTGAGGTAAATCTTGAGTTTTTAATTGTTTTGCAGCAGTTTGCATTGCAGACATAAATTTACTTCTATCTTCGGAATCTGCTGTTTTTTGGTTTAGTGTAAATTGATCTTGTTTTGATAAAGCTGCTATAGTATCATCAATGTTAAGAATTTTAAATTTACTTAAGTTTAAATCTCTTAGAATAGTTCCTTTTCCAGATCCTGGTGCTCCCGCTAATATAATAGCTTTAGGACTATCTTGCACTTCCTTTAATAATTGGATAAGACTTATCATAATTATACATATTACAACTCTCGCTTAACGCTAGTTTTAAATTCAGTAAATATTGGTGAGTGAGTTGGATTTTCTAAATCAAATAATTTTTTAACTGTTAAGAAAATATCAATATTTTCCTCTTGTGTACGAGATGATTCATACATTTCCCATCCTTTACCTTGTATTTTATCTTTAGCACTTTTACGTTTGCTTGATTTTAACCATAATATTCCATAACGATCTGCTTTTTTACCAAAACATTCTTCATAGCATTTACCATAAATTGCAGTTTGTAAGTCATATGTTGTTTGTAGATTATTTGATGTTTTAAAGTCAATAATCCAAATTTCACCATTAATTTCGCAAACCATATCACAAGTACCTGCTACTTTTATTTCATCTGAAAATAAATGCACTTCAGCTTCAATTAGGGTTGGCTTATATTCTTCCCAAAAATCTACAAAACGTAAAAACATTTGCCATACATCTGGATTGAATAATGGGGTTCCACTTGGGGATAAAAAGTTAAGTTCCTTTCCGTTTAAATACTCTTCAATCATTTCATGCACTTGAGTACCTTCTTCACCTGCTTTTTTAACAATGTGTTCTGAAGCAAATCCTACTTGTTTAAGCCAATTTTCAAAAAATTTACCTTTTGGGTAATAACTTAAAACATACGTAATAGAAGGGTAATATTTACCATTTCTACGATAATATCTTGAATCGGGTAATGTTATTTGTTTTGCATCTTCTGAAATTTCTAGAATTCTATTATAAGATCTTTTAATGTTTCTTTTTGTCATATAGTTGATAATTTCTTCTCCATAAGTTTATATTGTGTTAATGGAGACACTGTTTGTATTAGTTTTGTAAAATTTTCAAAACCTAATTCACTAGGGTCTTTCCCTTGTAATTCTACTAAATAAACTTCCTTTCCAACATCTAAGAGTTGTTCACAAAATCTAAGTGCTTGCTTTATAGCATCGTTATCTAAAGCAATATATATTTTTTGTACTTTTGATTCAACTAATTTTTTCATTAAACTAGGTTGAATATTTTTCCCAAATAATGGAACCGCATTTCGTTTTATTGCCATAGCATCAAATGGTCCTTCACATAATATAATAGGTAAATCCCAGTTAATAAACAATTCTAACGGTATAATATCGCGAGACGTTTCCGGGTTGCGGTACTTGGTGTATGGATTTGGTTCAAATGATCTAGCGGTAAAATAATTTAATTTACCGGTGCTATTATATGACGGTATAACTATCATATTATTATATTGACCTGAATTGCAATAGCCAATGTTATATTTTAAAATATCCTGTTGAGTTACGTTTCTTTTTTTAAGGTAAGACCAAGCATGTCTTGCTACAATATCCTTACTATTTGTAAATGTTTTAAATTCTTTTGGTAATTCTAATGTAGTTGAGGTTGATTCGCCTATATTGTGTAAAGATACATTTTTAACTAATTTACTTAATTCATGAAAGTGATTAGCATCAACTTTAATTTGATTGAAAAGACTTTTTATTGATTTTCCTTTTTTACTACACGTCCAGCAAGCCCATTGATTTATACCATCTTTATTTTCAGTAAAATTAACTTCAAGTTTGGGTTTGTGGTGATGGCAAAAAGGACAAGTATAAGATTGATTTCCTCTTGCAGTACGTTTGCCTGCTCCTAGAACAGAATTAACTAAATTAACTAGTAATTCATTTACCATAAATGTAAGATACAATATTAATCTTGGGGAACAAAGTCTTTTCGAAAAAACTTTCCTAAAATATTATCATTTATCCAATCATTTGGATTTTCTAAAACACCTAATTGAAACAAATATTTGCATTCATAGTATGTCAATAATTTTTTGTTTGGAACAATACATAAAATTTTACGGTCAAAATCTTTTTGTTTTCCTAATTTTATAAGTTCAAGTATGGGTTTGGCTGAGCCATAATATGTTTTCCAGTCAGATTCTTTTATGATTTGTTTTGTAAGAGATGTTCTTCCTCTAGTTACAGGTTGTTCAGCTAATTCTTTTTTACCTAATTTTTTCTTTACATTGTGGTATAAAGATTTTTTACCTAAATAAGATTTACCGGTTGGTATATGAACAGAGATATAAATGAAACCATAGGTTCCTTGGGGAAAATCTGTTATGTCTTGTATTCTTTTATCTTTATATAACCAATTTGACATAAATTTTAAAAATCAAAGTTTATTAATATTGATGTATCTGTAACAGAGGATACAGGTAACGGTTGGGCAAGTTTTGCTACCGCTAATAATTCTTTATTATTATTATATAACCCAACAGTTGTAATATATGGGGAAAAATATGAACCTGTTACGTTATCATTTAATTGTCCACTTCCTGGCTGGGGGAATAAACTACCACTACCATTACTTATAGCTGTTGATCCTGAAGTTAATGATGGGTTATTTGAAAAATTAAATTCATTTTCTCTAATAGTGCATTTATATTGGGTTTCATAAATAGTAACTGTACTTTCAAATGAGCAAGTTATTAAAGAACTATAAAAAATATTTATAAAATCATAGTCACCTCCCCCATATAATGTAGATCCATATTGCACATATCCATATCCATTTATTGATCCTGTTATTCCACTATTAGTTATAATTACTATTCCATGTTCATAAATAACATCTCCTACCTTTAAAACTCCATGTAATAAATTACCTAATCCATCATCTTGTAAATTTATACTTCCTGTAGAAATGTTTACAGATCCAGGTTTTAAATATTCACCAAATAAATTAGAGGGGATAGAAATTACTGTAATGGCTTCATTTGATCCTGTAGGGAAGTATCTACTTGGAGGTAAAGTATTTGATAAATAGTTATAGTAATTTGGGGTATAAGCAGGACCTGTGGTTGTTCCATCATTATTAAATGAAGCAGTTGCCGCATAGGATCCATCATCTCCTCCGATATAATTAGAGTAATAAAGTTCTTTAATAGAACGATATACTAATTGGCTTGATTGGGGTGAAATATATCCAGTAATATTTGAACCAGATATCCATAAAGATGATGTAATGTTTTTTCCAAGAAATCTATCAATTTGTACATTTGAGCCTGTAAGCTCGTTTCCTGTAAAAGTAAATGATTTATTTACCTTAAAAGGAGAAACAATAACATCAGAAGTTATAAATGGTTTGAATATGCTCATTCATTCTAAAAATCTAATTTTACTCTAACTAAAGCTTCTTTTGTAAAATCTTTTAATAATGGTCTTGACATTTTAGCTACCGCTACTAATTCATTACTATCGTTATACATTCCAATAGTAGTAAGATATACTTGGGGAGCATTAATAAAATCATCATAAATTACCTCACCTGTTGATCCAGAAATAAATGATGGGTTTTCAGAATAATTAAATTCACTATTACGTGCTCTAACAAAAACATAATCTGAAGTAAGTGTTTCTTGGGAGTTGATTGTAAATGAATCACCTAAATCAATAGCTGTAAATAATTTTTGATTATTTAAACCATCTGAATTATTTGATCTACTTGGAGATACTCTAATTGATTGAGATACAGCTACAGGATTAAGTAAAATAGTTCCTAAATCAGGAAATACTAAACCATATGACCCTGAGGATGCTACATAGCCACTATTAGCTAAGGACCCTGCAGTTCCATTAGATCCAGAAATTAATTGATATACTCTAGTTGAACCTAGGAATTGAGATACAGGATTATCTACTGAGTCATCTGTAAGATTTATAATTCCATTAGATCCAGAAAGTTTTAAATTTAAAGATCCAGGGAATAAAGATTGTTTATATCTTGCTCTTTCAAAATTTATTACCCAAAAATTATCAGTTGTATAAATATTGGTTCCTTTTCCAAAAGTAAAAGATGAATTTTCATCCTCTAAAATCATAGAACGATATTGACCATATATAGTTTTTGTAGGAGATACTCCGGGAACCGCATTATTATATAATACACTTCCACTTCCTTTTGAATCAGCATATGCTATATCAAATTGCACTGCAGCATTTGAAAGTGTAGATCCAGTTTGATAAACACTATAATAATAAGTACCTGCAGAAGATGCAATTTGGATAGAGGAAGTAAAGAAAGTAGTTAAGGTTGGTGTATCTGTTGACCACAGAGTATTAACAATTGAATCTGAACTAACTAAAAAATCTTCAGGGTCTAATCTTTTAAATGACATATTTTATAATTTAAACTATTGTTTTATTAATTAAAACTGGAATGGTTAAACGAGCTCCACTATCTAAACCTACAAATGTTATTGTAGCTGAAAGTTGAGTATTTGTACCAAATAAAGTATTTACTGTTGTTGCTCTTAAATTAATTTGAGAGCCAATTATAGTTTGAGAAACATTAGTTCCTAAAGTTGTTGTAATAGGTGCATTCGATGTTTGTGCAGCTGTTGTATTAATTCCAATTCCAGTAAATGTACTCATTAATCTAACATCAGAAATTGTAGCCGAATATCCACTAGTTTCATATGCTTGAGCATTACCTAAATAATTTAATGTTTGTGGAGTAATAGCTAATGAAGCACCTTGTTTTAAAGTAATAGCTGAGTAGCCTAAATTTAAAACTGGTAATTTAGCTGTTCCACGAGGTAAAGTAGCTAATTTATACTTCATAATTTGAGTTTCTTGAGGGAAAGCTTCAAGTAAAGGCATATTTTGAATAGCTTCTCCATAAAATGCAGATCCAGAAGGATGGGTTGGGTTATATAAAGTATAATCTATTTCATCATCTGCAAAAGCAAATTGTGTAATTCGAAAAGAACCATCATTTTTTGCTAAAAGTTCTCTTCCTTTTGTTGTTAAAATTGCATCTACTGTAACGACGCTATTATTTAAATATCCCATATTGTTGTATTATATATTCTATTATACTAATAAATATTATGTAATCAAACCTTTTTGCGTAAGATCTAATATAACTTCATCTATATTTTTATTTAATTCAGGAACTACAAATTCAGGTCTAATAAGATATGGACCAGTTGATCCTGGGGGTTTAAATCCTGTTATAATATTTTGTGCAGCATCATCAACATATCTACGAATTAAAAAGTGATCTAAATTAAATACACTAGAAGATGCTGAAACGGGTAAGTTTGCATTAAAATGGACTTCAATGGAGCCCGTTTGAAATATTCTTCCAGATCCACTTTCTGCAGGAGCATATATTTTTTTTACCATATATGCAAAATCTTCTCTACCTTCAAATTTAAATTCATCTCCATAATTTATGTTCCAAGGTAATTGGATTGAATTAAAGCCGGATCCTGTAATATCTTTTGCTTTAACATTAGGATTTCCATATAATTGGGTTAAGGTGGCTTGTGAAGAGGTAATTATGTATGGATAAGTAGTTTTATTTCCCCAATTCCAAATAGAATTAGCACCAGAGGATGTTATGGGTTGTGTATATACGGGGTATTGGGAGATATTAAATGATGTGTTATTAGAAGATATAGTTGCTCCAGATGGATATCCTTCATAATTATCTACTTTAATATAAACTGAGATTGTGTCTCCAGTATTAAAAGTTCCTGCGGGAAGAGTAACTTGGGATGTAGAAATAGTTGTATATTGTTCAGAATTAGGGCTAAGATTAAATTCAAGGGGGGTATTAGAAAAAATACTTGTTGAATTTTTGTAAATGTATAATGTTACTAGATATTGCCAATCATAATCCTCATTAACATTTCTTAATAGCAGATTAATACTAGCATCTATATTAAATTGAACTCCATCTGAAATAGAACCTGCTGGGATTGTATATGAGTTTGATGTTACTGCTGTTCCATAGATTGTTTTATTAAAAGTAACTTGTTGGGGAGCACCAAATGTTAAGGTTTGAACTCCATATGTTTTTCCATATAATGCTGTATAATTTCCTACATTCCCACCAGGGGAAAGAATTATATCTTCAAAACTCATAGTAGTATTCCATGTAACACTAGGAAGTTGACCATATTGAGTATATAAAATAGGTTCAATATGAGATCCTCCTCTAATAACAGTTCTATAAGGATCAAGGGGGGAGATGTTTACATTTTTTGTATTAATAATTACTCTTTCACCAGTTTGAAATGTTTGTTGCATTATTGATAGTGAATCTTTAGAGGTATTTGGAATAACTATAGTACCATCAGCTTTAATTAAATACAAAACATTCATTGCGGATGCATTTTCATACTCTGGTGGCCATCCACCAATCCAATCACAATATGCTATATATGTTTTTAGGCTTTCTATTGTAGGTAGTTTACCATATGTTCCAGTATCTCCTTGGGTCCATGTATTTAAAAGTTGAGATGTTGATTTTGAACCTTCATATTTTAAAAGAGTGGATTTTTTAGAAGTATAATTTGAATCAGGTACAGTAGCTGGGGCTGCGGATCCAGTAATTAATAAACCAAAGTTAATTGGAGTTATCCCATATCCATAATCTACATCTAGAGCAAAAGTACTTTCTCTTTGATCATTAACGCTATTTAAAAGAGCATTTTCATCGCTGTTATAAAAATTAGGTTCAGTAATATAAGGTTCAATTATAACAGAATCATATTCTTGTGATGAAGGGGCTATACTTTGAGTAACTAAAAAACTACCTGATTTTAAAGTAAGTGGATTTGAACCTTGAGTAGAGATATTAAATGATAATGGATCTCCACCTAATGGAAAATATGATGATGTAAGGGTTGTAGTAACAACCCCCGTAGTTATATTTTTAGAAGCAATTATGCCTTGAGATGGAGTAGAAATATAAAAAAAAGCTCCCCCACCTATACTACCACTTGTTGTAATAGAAGCAGATACGATTAATGCAACATTAGGTGTTTGGGATGTTGTGTATAAGCCTGTTAAATTATTCCAAAGTCCTGAAGGGTCTACTACAGGGAAGAAGAAGTTAAGAGTTTTTACTCCTGTAGTAGATAGGAGTGATATGGGTGGGTTTGAAGCAGATACTTTATAATCTTTGATATAATTATCGGCTGTATCTGATCCTAATAATTGGACTTGATATAGCCAATATGTTGGGTATTCTGTTCTTGATACAACATTTCCAATAGTTACATAGTCAGATAATGTAGTATATTTAATTCTTAATTTAGTAGCTTGTCCTAAAGCTATATCATTATTTACTCCATTATTATCAAATTTATGAATTTTAACATATGGGGATGACAATCCAGTACTACCATCTGGTAAAAGTTTTCTATAGGCTCTTAAAAGTAAAATTTCTCCTTGAGCAGGTACTGTTAATGCATTTAAAAATTGATATTGTGCAAAAGGATCAGTAGAAGCTAAACCGTAATCTTGTGGACTATATCTTACGGGAGTATAACTAAAATCTATAACATTATTTGGAAATGGTGCATGTAAACTTTGAGTAGTAATAGTTAATGTAGATCCTTTAAATTCACCATTGTAAAATTCATCTTGTGAATTATGGATTACATTTACAGATCCGGAAGCATTTTGGATTGATTCACTCCAACTTTGTGTTAAATTAAATATGTTAGAACCGGATGGGGCAAAAGCGATTCCATTAAACATTTCAAATACTCCTGCAGTGCCTCCATCAAAATTTTCTACTGTACCCTTATTATAGTCGTTCCATTGTGGAGCTATTGTTCCAGATATTGTAAGATCTTTAGTTATAATAGGTTCATTCCAAATAATAGAGCCACTTTTTGCATATTTAGCTATAATAGAATTAGTATCAACTTGTGGTTGAGGATATTTATTTCTTTCTAAAATATGTTGTTTAATTACAATTCCAGAAGCAAGACTTGTACGAGCAGGTACAAAATCTTTTATCATTTTAAATAATGAATTGTCAAAAAATTTAATTAAACGAACAAAATCAACTAAATTATAATTTTTAGTATATTTTTGAAAATATGAATCTCTTAAAGCATCTAAAGATGGATATGATTCAGCGGAGGACGAACGTAGTCTTGGATCTCCAATGTATTCTCCTATATTAAAATATCCGAGGGAGGAATTAATATCATCATTTATTTCATCTTGTGGTGAAAATGCTACCTCAAGTAAATTTGTATTTGCTGTATAACTTTGAGATATATTAGCTTGTTGAGATAAAGACATAAATGGTGATAAAACATCTCCACCCGGGATTACATTATTTTCAGCTCTAATTTTATCAGCAATTGCATTTTTAATTCCCACTACTGGTTGATCGTAATAAAAATATTCTTTATTTTTTGCAAATGTGGGTGTTGAATTAATATAAGCAGAACTATTAGAGGCAAAAGAAGAAGTAGTAATCCATGAACCCGTAACTTTTGGATGGATTGAATTTGATCCTGTATATAATTCTCCTCCTAAAGGTAGTCTAAAAGCTAATTGATCTGCTCCAGAATTTAAAGAGTTTCCTTCAATTGAGGAAGGATTCATTATATAGTCTTTAAATACACTTTCACTTATAGGTTTGCTGTAGTATCTAATTTCTTGGAAAGATCCGGAAAATTTATTGTATATTTTTGAATTTACAGTAATTGAACCAGAACCAAAACGTGAGTCTGTAGCAGCAACAAAACTTGCATCATTAGCGGTAACTGAGGAGGAATTAAAAAAACCAATAGAGGTTCCATTTTCACCACCCTCATACATTTTATTCCCCGAATATAATTCAAAATTAGTTGATGCTCCGGTTCCTGTTCTTTTAGCCATTACTGACCACCAATCACCATTAAAGAATGGTAAGTAAACACTAGCACTTAATGTAGGTTGGGATGAAAAGTTAGGATGAAAATCTAAATAGGCATATTGATAATATGGATCAATAATTGAACCACTATAAGAGCTAGAAATATAAGCTGATCCTGTATAGCGAAGGGTTATAGATGAACCAAGGGAGAATGTATTAAATAAACTTTGAGAGTATGGGATTGAGGAGGTTGGTAAACCATTAGTTTTAAACCTAAATATTATTGTTTCAGGGTTATCAGAGTTTGCCCCCCAAGATGAATTTAGAACAAAACTAGAGGAAATAAAATTATTTCCATTTTGTTTATAAGCATAATTAAATTCATTTTGCCAATAATCCCAATCATTTGTATTTATTTTATCTTTTCCTCCATATTCATTAATCCTTAATATTGTATCAGGAATACCATATGAGGTAATAAGTGCACGCAAACCCGGCAATGTACCTTTTGTTTGCAATAGGTATGGCAAATTATGGTATATGCGTTTATATAACGATTTATTAACGTCATCTAACGGTAAATAATCATTTGAAGCAGATATTTTTGTATTAATATACTCATATCCACTAGGGGTAGGTAAAGATCCTGTTATATTTGGAAATGGAAATAAACCACCTCCAGGTGTTAAACCTAAAAATGCGGTATATAAATCCTCGTTTGAAAAATTATTTTGATATAATTTAATTCCAAAATCCCTAATTGCATCCGCTACTATATCTTTTGAAATACCATTTTTTAAACGGTTATCAGCATTATATTTTTGTGTAACATCTTTATAATATATCCAAATATTATCGTAATGTTGTCCTACCATTTCAATAAATAATTGATATGGATCATTTGCAGGATCTTCCCTTAAATATTCTGGGATAGTATAAAATAGATTATTTTGGTTTAAATTATCGTAGATAGAAGCTGTAAGGAGTATTCCTCCATAATATGCATTATTTTCATCCGCACTTCCTAACCATGTTAAAACTGTTGGGCTTGTAGAAGAGTATAAGGTATATGGTGGGGTTGAATTTGTTTTTGGATAAGCTAAGGATTCACTAGAATAATATAAATAATAATCATAACCATCAAAATTAGTTATAATGTTATTTATTTTAGATTCATATATAGCTTTACTAGCACTTGGGTTATTATTTGTAGTATTATTTAAAATTGCAATAGAAGATGAATAATTTTCTATTAAACCAACTTTATAATAAAAATTTTCAATTCTTGATTGAACTGAACTAAAATGAATAAAATTAAAAAAATCTGTGTAATCAACATTTATATCTATTTCTTTTTCCTCAAGTAAACTATTTAGTTGGTTCGCAGAACTAGTTAAAGATGTTAAAACTAAATCCGCATATGATAACTCTAATGATGAGTTGTTAACTTGATCTTTTAAATCTAAATTAAAATTAGGTCCCCCAATACTAACAGTATCTGTAAATATTATAGGAATATCTTCAAAGGTAACTTTATAAGCTACAGGTTCTTCTACAACAGTTACAACCCACAATGTAGAATTTATATCAAATTCATCCGGAAGGGATTCATATAATTTAATTAATACTGTTGGGTTAGTTGGATCTTGATTATCTAATGAAATGTTATTAGATATAAATAAATTATTATCCCCAAAATTTAAATAAAAATCTAAAAAATATGGACTATTTTCTCGTTCTTGTATAAAAATATTAGTTTGTTCAACTACATCAATTTCAGTTAAAGAAGTACTATCTAATCTAATTTCAGTTCTATCAGATGATATTTCAGTAATATAAAGTTGTTGTAATTCAGAACCAATTTGTTTATTTAAAATATTAAAATATGTAATATATTCACCTTGATCATATCCTGAATTGATAAGAGATTTTTCAGGATCTATTTCTATTTGAGATAAAGAATTATCAGTTCCCGCAGATTGACCATCATTTAATACTGTGTATTCTGAGAATGAATAATCTGTTGAAAGTAAATTTTTATTATTATCGTATATAAAATATTCAATATAACTATTTGATGTTAAAGATGTATCAATATCAAATTGAGAAAGTAAAGATGTATCACTCCCCCCATATGTTTGAGAAGTAAAATCTTGAGTATCTATTTGAGTAATTTCTGCAGCCATTATTGTGGGGTGGATATGGTTGTTCCTGTTTGTAATTCTATATTTTGTTTTTGAGCATCAAGTAATTCTTCTCTTAATTGAGCAATTTCTTCTTGTAAAGCTTCTATTTCTTCTTGATTAGCATCAAAATTAATATATTCACTACTTTTTGTAATTAAATATTCATGTGAATTAATTTCACCTAATTCAGGAATATCGTAAAATAAATCATTATACATACTAAAAAATTGATCTGTAGTAGGTTGATTATTAATTGTTTCTTGGATTGATTGAACTCCTAACTGAGTGAAGGATGTATTTATTACTTTAGTATACTGTCCTTTATCATATACTTGTTTATTAAACTTTATATTTTCACTCATCCGTTTATAACTTTAAAATAATAATTATCATCAAATATTAATGTTGAACCATTAATTATAGTTTTAATTAAAATTTTATAATATCTTTCTGGTTCAAGGCCACTCATATAAACACTAAAATAGTTTCCTGTTGAATTGGAACTAATTCGGGTGTATTGATTATCGAAGTTAACAACAAATTCATTGGTAGCCAAGTCTTTTATAGCATAATATGAAGAAGTAGGTAAATAATTTAAATTAGTAAATAAGGAAGATGTTTGATATGCACGATTTGGATATAAAGGACTTACATTTAAATTAAATTTATTTATACTTGTTGGATAAAATACACCAGAATTTTGAGAAAGAGACATTTTAATGTCTGAAGTGGTTACTATACTACTAGTAGCTGATCCTGTTAATACAGATTGATAATCTCTCCATCTAAATTCTAAACATGGAGGATAAATTGTATTTGTATCAACACTATAGTATTTAAATTGTGGTTGGATGTATTTGCTTGGATTAAATTCTTGAGATCCTGTTAATTTTACTATAAATCCATAATTAGGAATTAGTGAACTTGACCAAGCATTAACTGTAGTAGTTACAATTACTTCTATATCTTTTTCGTTACGCAATTCAAAAGATTGAGATGCAATAAAATTAGATCCTGTAAACCAATTACCACCACCTTGGGAAGAATATGTTGAATTATATGAACCTGTATAGCCATATAAACCTATAGAGCCAACCATAGACCAAACTCCAGAGCCGCTATAATTAGAGTATGCCCACGATGAACCATCTTCAACGATTGGAGAATCTAAAGTATATCCTGTTCCGTTATTCCAAGATTGGGCTATTGGGAGAATTTGTAATAATGTATTTTGATTTAATCCTTGAGCTTCTGCTATAAAATTTTTAAAATATACATCATATGCACTTCCAGATATTTTATTACTAATAATATCTATGATTTCAGTTGTATCAAATTTTATTAAATATCTAGCTACATCTGGGTCTCCACTAATATCTAATTTATTAGAGACTTCTAGGATAGCATCTAACCCTGTGTTCATTGTAGGGTATGCGGAATATAATGTAGCGTCTTGGGTAGGAAATATTTTATATACAGCCATTAATATATTTTATTATAAATATAGCATTATAAAGGAACTACTTTACCTTTTATGTCTTGGTTAGGGTATTTTAATTCAAATATGCTAGGGTCTAATGAAGGATAAATTACTTGGTTTTGAGTAGCTCCCTCTATGTCATAAGCATATTGTGAATATCCTGTTGAAGTTCCTGCTTTATTTACAACAGATATAGTTTTTATTGTTTGAACGCCTTTAATTTTATCAAGTAAAATAAATAAATCTCGTATCATAATTGGTTGATTTAATTGCCATTTATCAATTAAAAAATATGATTGTATTGATGATATACAAGACAATAAAACTTCATTATTATTATATTCAGGTAATACTATAATTTCAAAATTTACTCCAATATTAATAATATATGCATCTCTAATCTCTATGTTGTCTCCAATCATTCTATATTGAGATAGATAGGTTCTTAAATTATTTTTTAAAGTTGTATTAGCATAATCTAATTGCCCAGAAGAATTTAAAGATAAAACATATAAACTTAAAGTTTCAATTGTTGATACTTGATTATCTGTTAACTTAGGTTGTTCAATATATGCTTTTGAAACCGCTCCATATTCAGAGGGCATACTTAAAGCTCTAACTAAATAATCATCTGCGGTAACTGAACGTTTTTGAGAGGCAACTAGTGCTAGTGTATTTTGGCGGATTTCCTCTAATGTATCTCCTCCTCTTCCTCCAGTTGCAGCTATTGGATTTGATGTGGAAAGTGATGCAAATATATAATTTGCAGTTGTTGCATTTAAATTAGAGTTGTTAAATCTAGTATTACCTGTATTTAAATTAGTTAAAGAATTTGCTGTAATATTTGAATTTACTCCTCCACCCGTTAAATATCTAACTGTTAATGTTGTATTAGCAGGTGAAATCCCATATGTTCCGGTATATAAAAAGTTAAGTGGAGAAAATGCTGTAGTTAATTTATCTTTTTTAAAGGGTAAACCAATACCTACATTATTAGGATTTGGAGTAATTTCTTCAGTTGTATCACTTGGTGAACCCGCTCCAAATTGGATTTGTAAATTTGATAAAGATGTAAATCGAGTAGCAAATCTTCTTGCAACTTTTTTTAATTTTAATAAAAATGGAGTATTATCTATTTTATTTGGATCATTAATATTAGTATTTTTTATTGAATCAAATACCATTTCTTGTCCTAAATGATCTACTTCATACCATATATTACCATCAGAATCAGTAATGTCTAATATTTTTACAATATTGTTAGCTTGTATGTTTATAGTTGCAAATTGTTGAGGTGCTCCAAAACTAAAACTGGTTGTGTTAATAGTAGATGAAATAGCATTTCTACTCTTTTTTAAGAGAAAATATTGTGGTATATTTCCCGATATTTGATATACAGAAACTTCTGTTGGGTCTAATGAACTTGAAACGGAAAAATCAATTTTATCCTGAGTTATAAATGAAGAACCATTTTGGGAAGTAATAGTAGTATTTTCATTGATTGTAATAGCATAACTATAGTCAGGAACATAATTACCAGTACCATCATTAATTGAAGGTAATTGTTGATAAAAGTCAACACTTGTTTGAGCAACTCCTGTAGTTTTTGGTCTATAACCAAACATATATGCTAATTCAAATACATTATTTGTTTGTTGAGCATATTGAATAAATGTCTCCTGAAATTGGTTATCTAAATAGAAACTTAAAACATCTCCCACATAAGAAGATTGTTCCATAAACATCATACCTGGTGAGGTTGATGAAAAATCGTTATATGTTGCGGGAAAATATGTTTGAGAAAATTCTATTAATCTTGATCTAAAGGATTCAAAATCACGGTTAATATATTTTATATCTCTATTAGTTTTAGCCATTTTTTAAAATTGAAAAGTTAAGTTATCATTGATATTAGAATTAGCAATAGAATATTTCAATTGAACTACTACTGAATTTTCATCATCTCTTTTAAGTACATCTAATGAGTTAATTATAACATTTGGAAAATATGTTTCTAATTTTAAACTTACATTTTCTTTTAATCCATCTAGCGAATTTTCTGAAATTTGTTGGAAGATAAAAGCTCTTAAACCTCCTCCAAAAGTAGGATTTAATGGTCTTTCTCCGGGATTAGTTAAAAAATAGTTAATTAAATTGTTTTTTATAGCGTGGGATGTTAAATAATTTGGGGTAAAAACAGAAGGTCCACTAAATGGTAGATTTACTCCAACTGCAAGGTTTGGATTTAAATCAATCGGATTTATTAATTGTGGATTAAATGCCATTATTTACTATTTAAAAGACCCATTATTTGTTCCATACCTAATTCTCCAGCTCCTAAACTTCCGTTTACAGGATCACCCATTTGTGGGGTAAAAGATTGAGCGTTTTGAGAATTAAAACTTAAAGCTGTTTCTCCTAATACCTCAGCATATTTTGATCTAAAATCTATTTGTGGTGGTGCATAAGAGGGATTAGGGGAAGAAGGAGGAGTGTAAGATTCTCTTACTATTTGTTTAGAAGATTTTACTGCTTCCAATAGAATATCCTTTAATTCTTCTTGAATTGCTTCTCTTACGGCTTCTTTAATTAATTTTTTAAAATCTGTACTTTTCATATGTTTATAAATATAGGGTTAATCTGCTCTTAAATCATTTGTTTGAATATAAAATACAAGTTCATCTATTAGTATTTGATCAATTGAACTAAATGACCATTCTCCTGTTAACATTACTACACCTTGTTTATTTGTAGCTGTAGCTCTTCTACGTTTTATAGATAATGTTGATGATTGTGGTTCTGTTTCAACACCCATTGTAAATCCATTTACATCTGTAACTATTGGAGATTCTTGATTTGATTCGTCTGTAGTAATTGCTGTTAATTCTGCAGAAATTTGTTCTTGGTTAGCATCAGGATAACAATGTTGAACTAAATTATCTAAAAGATTTAAAAATTGAAGTGCTTGAGCAATTACTGATTTTAGTAAGGTTAATGGGGAAGTTAAATTGTCTATTTTTCCTTGTTCACCTTTTATTTTATTTTTTAATAAATTAATTACATCTCCTGATTTATTAATAACACCAACCGGGATACCAATCCCTGGTGGGATTGAAGAAGGTAAGGCTAATGAAGCTATATCTAAACCTAAAATGGTTTTTGATATTTTAGAAATAAATTTTTTAATTGAGTTAATAAATTTTTCAGTAGATTGGATTACTTTAAGAAGTCTATTTAATTGTTTTACTAATCTATTTTTACGTGAAATAATTCTAGATAATTCTTCTTGGGTAGGACATGTAATTTGATTTTGTATATCAGAAATTTTAGGGATTCCTTTAGCTATTAATTTATTAACTTGAGTAACTCCAAACCCAGCAATTAAAGTTAATATTAAAGGGATTAAACGACTTTTAACATTAATTATAGAAGTTGTTAATTTTTTTTGGAAAAAAGAGGATGGGGATTTTATAGATTTAGTTAAACCATTAATTTGACTATCTGTTAATAAACTAGAGTTTATTTTATCTTGATCTAAACTTTTTTGAATTAATTGAAGTTGGATTACTCCTAAATTAGATTTAATAGTGCCGTCTCCAAAATATGGAGTAAAATTTTGAGGGGTATATCCTTTTAAACTAACAGAAATACTTATTTTTTTATCGGAGGTTGTTTTCCCTTTAAGGATAAATTGTCCATTAATTTTTGAAGTGGTTTGGTTTTGATCGTTAGTAGATATTTTAGCTCCTGGGATTGTTTTATTAGGGTTAGTAGAATCAACAACTGTTCCTTCTATTGAATAGTCTATTTCAGTAGGGGAAGATACAGGTGTTAAATTAATATTATCTGAAGAATTTTCTAGTGTCATTCTACTTTTACTTTATTAGATGCTAAACTATCTAAACTAGCTTCAATTGTATTTAATGCTTCGGTAGCAGTTAAAGATACTACATTTAAAGGACCATTAGAAATAGGAATACCAGCAGGAAACATTTGATCTAGTTGTAAAACATTAGTAATACTTTTTAAAATTGATGTAATTTGTCTTAAAGTAGTTATTGTTTTATCTCCTAATAAGACAGGATGTGAAGCATTTTGAGATCCTAAATATAAATTAGTAGCATCTAATACTATATCATTTCCTATTAAATTTATTTCATTATAACAAGTTAAACCTATTGATTTTTTAGAACCTAATAATATACTATCTTCTTTGGAATTTATTGATATTTGACCTGAATTTATTAATATTTGGGGAAGGGTATATTGCCCAGGAAAAGTTGGTTTTTTAATCCATTTTTTCTGTTCTTCCCTAGCTAATTTAAATGGGATTGTTTGAGTTGAAGTTAAATAAATAGATGATAAATCATTATTTATGTTTTCAGTTATTGGAATCCAACCTTCATCACTTACTTTAGAAGGTTGTCCATTTCTTAATATAGTAATAGGATCACCATTTTCTCCCGAGTCAGACCAATTATTTTTCTTTTCGCTTTTAGATTTAGCTGTACTCCCAAAACGTAAACTTTGACCATATCTTCCTTCTAATAAAGAATCTCCCATAAAAGGCAGTAATGGATGAATATTTGTTTTTTCTTTTTCTTTTTCGGGAAATGTGTTTTGAGAAGAATTAGAGCTATTTAAATTTATTTCTGTACTACCATCTTCAACTCTTCTAACACTTCCTGATGTTGCTGATGGGTAGTCTCTTGTTTGTTCTTCATTATTTTCTTTATCTAATAAATTTGGGTATGCATTATGGTGGGGATGGTTCCAAATACCTAATGGACTCATATAAAAATATGATTCATTTGATGATACAAACCCCATAGATTGGTTTGGTAAAGAAATTAATAAAACTATTTCATTTATTAATGGATAAGTTTTTAATTGAGCATCATAAGGTAATGCAAAATTTGGGTAAGATCTAGTGCCAGATTTATTTACAATTTCATAAAATATAGCTCCTATTCCATTCCATTCTCCTACAAGTGGGTAATATTGGTGTTTTTCATTTAAAACAATATCTATTACTCTAGCAGCAACTACTTTTCCTTGAGCATTTGAAATTTTATTTTCAAGATTATTATTTTGTCTAGAAGAACCAGCTCCGCTAGTTGAACCTACTAAACCAAATTTCATTCCCATTAGTCCTTAGGATTAAATTTTTTAACTTCAGATAATAATTGTGCTTTTTCATCATCAGTCATACCAAAAGATTCCTCCTCTGATTTTCCAGAAGATAAAGCACGTTGAGCTATGTTAACCATTTTAATTAGTTGCTCATCATTTTTAATGCCTAATTCCATATATTCTTTAATTAGTGGAACAATTAAGGTAGCATCACCAATATCGTTAATTAATGGTTTTAATTCACCAATAAGTGCAGAAATTTGAGTTTCTTTTTTCTTTTGGTTATCGTAAATTTCTTTTAAGAGATCAGAAAATTTTTTCTTACCCCAAATGTTAGATTCTAAATTATTCATATGAATATTTTTGGGTATAAATATAGAAAAATACTAAAGTTTAAAATTTGTATATCCTTGTTCTAAATAAAACAAATAATTTTTTTTAAATATTCCGTATAAAGATGTTGCTATTTTTGTAATTTTTGGTGTTTTAGCATCTGGGACCATCTCATGTATGTAGATGTAAAGTGCTTTTTTATTAAAGATGTCAATTCCCTCTCGTTTACGAAACAGCTCTAAAATTGCATCTGCAATCTTAGCATCATATGGTTTTGGGAAGGTTTTATATATGTTTAAACTAACGAATTCAACGTATTCATCCATAAAATTAGATAAACGATCATTTGAAGATGATTGATCTAATGTATATGAATGAGTATCGTCTTTTTCTAATTCATCCGTAGAAACCTTTTTAACTTTGCTTTTGTAGTTTTTATCGTTGTACAAAATACACCAACGTTTAACAATAGTGCCAAAGTAAGAATATGCTTTAGCCCCTTTTCTTGGATCAAACAAATGAATTTTTGAAAGTAAGAATACAATGATTTCATGTTGTAAATGTTCTAGATTATCTACCTCAGTATGGTAGAATTTAAATGTGTGAATAATATTTTGAGTAAGTTTAAAAAACGCATAGTGAATTTTTTCTTCATATATGCTACTCCGGATTAATGGGTCAGAGGTATTATTGTATAATACAATAGCATCTTCTGTCTCTTGAGTAAAGTAATTTTTGCTTACTTTCTTTTTTGGAGACACTTTAGTTTGTTTTTCTGAGATTAAATTCATTGAGGATTTCCTGTACTTTAAGTATTGATTGAAATATAACCCCAACTTCATCGTCTTTTTCAAAAACTCCACCACGGTCTAACTCTTTTAATTTCTTGCCAGAGATTTCTATGGTTCGAGATAGATTATCTAAATACGTTAGATAACCCGCAAGTATGTCTTCTTGCTTTTCATTTTTTTTAAGTAAATTAAAAGTAGTAAATCCTAGAATTACTACTAATGTTGCTAAAATGCATAATATAACTATCATAAGCTGTTAAATATATTTTTTAAACCTTCACTTTTAAATGAACCTAAAGCTTTAGTTTTGGTTGATAATTTTTTAGACATGTTTGGTTTATTCCCCAATGTAAAATTAGTATTTTGCTTATCCCCGGACTTTTTACCTTCTTTTAATCTAGGTAACCACTCACGTTCAAATTCAATACGTGCTGCCATTAAATCTGCCTGATGTAAGATAAAAGGTAATGAAGTTCTTGGTTTTTGCTCTGGCATATAAGGCATTAAGTATTTCTCATTTGCTTTGTCATATAAACCATCGTGAGTCTGAATAGCAATCATTTCATTGAAGGTATAAGATATACCATGTGATTGAAGTAAAAATAAACCTCTATCTGGAACTGAAGCAAATGGGACTTTAGTATTGAACATATAATCTTCTCCTAATTTTTCACGTCTCCAATTATCTGTCTGGGGTATATAAGAATCTTCATCTTCACTTCCCATTTTACCTAAATCATGATTCAGTGCTGAAAATACAAGTTCTTCAGTTGTAAAAGTAGACATGTCACATCCTTCTTCTTTCCATAATGTAGCTTGCTTAATAGCACATCGAATAACGCGTAAAACATGTTCTACATATCCTCCGGGGAAAGCGTTATGGTATTCTTTTTTATGTGCAGCAGGCATTAACATTAAACGTTCTGAATATTGATCATAAAATGTTAAAATGTTTTCTTTACGTGGTTCGGAAATATATTTTTCAATATAATCCATTAATTCATTCCAATTTTCTTGGATTTGTTCTGGGGTTAGGTTCATAACTTTTATTTAATTTATTAATTTTCTCTTTCAACAATTGATTGAGCATCTTCTCTCAATTCTAATACTTCTTGTAATACTAATTTTGCTTTTTCTAAATCTCTTTCGTTCAAAGCATTTCTTAAAACTTTTAACCGGTTTTCAATAGACTCCATCCGTCTCAATAATAATTCTTTATTTTTCATTTTATTTTATTTAATTGTTTATTTATTTAATTTTTATCTATATATTTTAACCATTTTAAAATCAAAATATGATTAAAGGTAATAACTTTTCTTTACTTAGCCAAGCATTTTTCAATAAAATCTTGTATTTTTTTAAGAAAAGCACATTTTTCGTACTCTTCGGTACTTTCAAAGTAATTAATAGACAATTTTACCGCAACAAGAAACTCATCACTTGCATAATTACTTAAAGCGAGTTTCCATTCTTTATTTCTAACTTTACAACTTTGAATCCAATAATATGCTCTTGTGTACATCATATATTCTCCAGCGTCATCAACCCCTTTCATATCTAATTCAGGATCAGATTTAGAAAAGAATTTCAGAACTTGCTTTTTAAATACAGTACCATTCATGATTAATTTTTTGAACATACCAAGTTTAAAATGAGGAGAATCCTTATATTCACTTATATCCTCTAAAATCTTCCCAGTTTCTTTATTTGTTCCATCATCAGGAAACCCAAACATAGCAAATATTCCATTAATTGACATACTTATATGTATATATTATTTTAAAATTAAATCCACGTGTTAATATGTTGATTAATCATAAATAAATATTAAAGGTATTTTCTTCCTATTTTTTCAATAATATTTTTAGCTTCTTCTAGGGTAACTCGAAAAAATTCCCTTTGTTTGTTTACACGTTCTAATTTAAAGAACTTGTGTACCTCGGATTCAATGCGCTCACCTTTATAACATTTGTAAGCCCATTCAACTTCATAACCTAATGGAATTCCTGTTCCTCTACTTAGTTGAATTGCTCTATTAAAGGGATCACTTTTAGTATAACCAATTTTTAACATTCCCGGCATCGCAGGATTAGATAAGACATAAACCCATTCATCACCATCCTTACCAACATAAAGACCTCGTTTTTTACACGTGTAATACGTTAATTCGTCCCAACCATCACTTGATGTTTTAATAGTAAAATATGCAGGGGGGTTATTTGAGTAATCTTCCGAACAAGGAATAAATTCTTTAGCTTCTTCTTCAGTTAAACGTTCCATAACTTAAAATCTAGCTCCGGAACCTTTATACCATGGTAAGCCTTCTCTGCTTTGTAACATTTCCTTCCACTTCTCCTCCGTATATTTGATTCCATTTATATAATATTCCCTTTTACGGTTATTTCCCTCAGGTATAAGAGCGGGTCCTTCCCAATTGTGTAACTTACCATCAAACGTGTACATTATAGTGCCATCTGCGGTTGTTAACTTTTTTGAGGGTTTATATGATTTATTTTCCATCGGTAAATGATTTTAATGATTGTTTAATGTCTGAGATCTCTAGGGCATGGACTATGGCTGTTAATCCGGTTCCAAATCCAATTAGGGCTGAGCCAAATATCATTAATGAATTCATTCCCGTGTTGAAACCAATGATGAGCAATACTTGGGAAAATGCCATTACACTATTTAAAATAAGTGGAATTCTGTGGCTTTTAATTTCTTGATTTAGTGATTTAATTTTTTCTTCTTTCATGACCTTTATTTTTAATTATTAATTTTTATTTATACAATTAATATACGAATAAAGAATTAGGGAGCCAAGGATCTATTTAAGTAATGACAAGAGAATATGCTCCTGTTCCCCTTAAATAATAGGTAGTATCTGTAACAGTGATAGCGGGGGTAAATTTAAATACTTGGGTACCTGGTTGTACAACAACACTAGCTATATAAGATGAGGTAATTAATCCCATGGATTCTGAAACTACATATGAACCACTAAAGTTTTTAGGGGAGGCAGCTTCATAAAAACCACTAGAGGAGGGAATGGTTTCCATAGTAAAATATGAGGAACCACTTGGGTTAGTAAAAGTAAATGTTTTTTGAACATTAATTGTAAAATTTTCACCAATTGATCCTGATCCGTATAACTGGGTATATGTGTAAGATGCCATTTATTTTATTATAAATATACTATTTTTTTTCTTTAGTGTATTGAAAAAGTTGTTTAAACATTTCAATTATAGATAGTCCCCCACAAAGCACTATTCCAACATAACCCAATGTAAGATAAAATGGCAATTTAATTATTCTGTATATCATGGTATTTGTTTAATATACATATATATCCTGTTATAAATACGCATTTTTTTTAAAAAGAAGGATTTGGGATTTTTGGATTTTTATATTTTTTGCGGATTTTGAAATTTGGGGTACATTGTGGGGATACATAAGTTAAATATATAAGGATATACAATGTCGATGGGTGAAGAGTTGTAGTCGATGTGTTAAGCCATATAATTCCACCACAGCCACACCCCGCGCCATATTGACGGCGGCGCGCGTGGGGCGGTATGACCATATTACGCCCATATATATACCGCCATACGCCGTACCGCCCGCCACCCTTATACCAGGGTCTCGGGTCTCGGGTCTTACAGGGTCACAGGGATCCCGGGTCACGGGTCACCATGGGTCACAGGGGTCACAGGGTCACGGGTCTTACTTGGTCACAGGGTCACTGGATCATCGGGTCTATCACCCGCGTTTTCTCCATCACCCATATCTCCAGGGTCACAGGGTCACCCATCACCCGGGATCTCGAATCTCCCATCACCCGGGTTACAGGGTTACCATCACCATGGTCTCGGGTCACATACAACCATGGTCTTACCACGGGGGGGTATTGCGTTTGGATCCTACCAGCACACCATCTTTAAAATAGTAAAAGGTTAACACCATATCATCTCCCATAACTGAGATATCACCATCATCCAGGTTACCGTCTATATTATAGATGCGGGCTCTGTTTTGTTCTATAAATTCTACCATGCTCATAGTACCAAGTTGCTTTCATTCTCAATTGCTTTTAACATAACGTATCTCAATGTTGAAACCTCCATAGTTGTAAGCTTGGATGAATCAATCCCCATTGCTGTTAAAAATTTATCTACAGCATCAAATTGAGCTATCATCTTTACTTCATTTACTTTTTCTAATTTTATCATCTTTATTTCTTATTTATACCACAATATACGAACCTGATCTATGATCTCTATGTCCATTAATTAGCCCATATGATCGAGTGTTCAAATTTCAGGTAGTGAGGTGCGTACACAATCTCACAAGCCAATTCTTGTTTAACCAAAAACAAAAATATCATCATTTCATCCATTTCTTTCTTACTCATAAAAATAAATCAGTTAAAAAATCCAAAATCAATACAGTTATTAACACTAATGCCATGCTAACCAAAATCCCCGTTACCACCATCATGAAAATAAACTCATTAAAATTAATTTAAATCCTATTATCAACATTGATAAACCAATACAAACTCCTATACCTATCATTTACTTATTACTTTTAAAATTAATACTACATTCAACAACAAACTTACATAAACTAAACTACCTATCATTTTCTTTTATTTTTTAATTATACATCAATATACGAACTAAATATCAAATTTACTATTCCCATAATCACACCATACATTAATGCTGAACTCAATATCGCACTCCAAGTCACGAAAATTACTTTTGTCATTTACTTTTTTTTAAATTTATATTATTTTCTTTATTTATGCTATAATATACGAAAGCAGCTTTAATTAGCTGCTTCCATTATTATTTATTAACTGCTTATTCCTAAGCAGCTATTTCATCAGTTACACTCTTAATCATTTTAGGTCGTCCTCGTTTAACTAAACCTAACTCTCTTTTTTCATTTAACTCTTTAATCCTTAACTGTCTTACACTATTTTCATTTACAGGACGTCCTAACTTTAACTCTCCATTTACTCTTTTACTCTCTAACTCACTAATCCTTAATTGTCTTACACTGTTTTCATTTACAGGACGTCCTAATTTAAAACCTACTGTACTTCTTTTTAACTCTAACTCTTTAATCCTTAATTGTCTTACACTGTTTACATTTACAGGACGTCCTAATTTTACACTTTTAATTTCACTTTTCATAACTTTACTTTTTTTTTAATTTAATTATTTATTTTCTTTATTTATACTGTAATATACGAATTATATTTTGATTCGCTTATTCCTCAATTATTTACTTAAACTTTTCTATTAATTCTTTTATAAATTTATTTATATCAAATTCATTACTAATTCCCTCTAATATAATACATTTTTCAATATTTTTATATAATCCAAATCCACTATTAAAACCTAATAAACTTAAATCAAACCTTTTATCAATATTCTTTAAAAATCTATTATTTTTACTAATAAAATATACTCCTAAATTATCTTCTTTAAATTTATTTTCAATTTCATTTATTTCTTTTTTTAATAAATCTAATTTACTTTCTAATTCTTCAATTTCACTAACTTTACTTAAAAACAAATCTTTATTTTTACTTTTATTAAAAATTTCTTTACATTCATTCTCTTTAATTAATTTAATACTATCAACTACTTCATTAACAACTACATCTAATTCAATTTTACTTAATTTTTTCATAACTTTTCTTTTTTTTAATTTAATTATTTATTTTCTTTATTTATACTGTAATATACGAATTATATTTTAATTCTGTTATTCCTCAATTATTTCACTTTCACTATTAAATACTTTAAAATATTTAAAAAACATTCCTTTAACTTCTTCAAACTCTTTTTCAAATAATTCACACTCATACATTTCTTTAATCAATTCATTTAAATCACTAACCAAATAAAAGTCATTTGCATCATAAACATTAACTACTAAATAATTTTTCATTTTTATATTTTTTAAATTTATACTGTAATATACGAATTATTTATTAATTTGCTTATTCCTTAAATATCTAATTTTATTATACAAAACATAGTGTTTTCTAATTCCTCATCATAGTCACTACTATCATCTAAACCATTACCTTTATACACCTTCCGTATATCAGTTTTAATCATAAATTCATCACCGTCCTGATCAAATTCCCCTAATACTTCCATGTTTTCATCAAACTTACTTAATTTTTCAATTAATTGTTTTACTGTCATAATTTTTCTTTTTTTATTTATACTGAAATATACGAATTAATTTTCAATATTTTTATTCCTGTATTTATCTTTTCTAGTGTATTTTTTTCTATTCCTATACACGTTTGGACGTGTTGCGGCTTGTATTTCCTGAATAGTTACTTCAATTGTTTTCATTTTTCTTATTTATTCCTTAACACTGATTAATCATCAAAGTCAATAGATATTCATATTGTTCTTTTGCTTCAATGTTATTCTTCATTAATGTATTTTGTATTTTTTCAACTGAATTAAAAAACTCTATTAATTCACTTTTAATAACAAGTTTATCAATTACATCATAACGTTCATCAGTTAATTCATTCATAGTTTATATTTTTCTTATTTATAGTACAATATACGAAATCTCATTTAATAAACTTAGTCCTTAAACAGAACGATAGCCTACATCTCTTGTGCAAGCTTTTTACTTTATAATCCAAGCGCCACGTTTGGCTATAATCGCGGTGTGAAGTTTTCAATGATCGCCTTACATACTCATTCACACACGAATACTGATGTTTCTACCGTTTTTGTTTACTAAGTGGCGCCTTTCTGTGTCCTAAAACTGTTGCGTTGCCCGTTTCTATTTCCATTGCGGGAGATACCATCGTACTCATTAATACATATGGTAAGATACGAAATTTATTCCAGGTATCCCAATTTTTTTAATATTTTTTTAACATTCTTTTAATTTTTTTATTAATTTTTTTTCCACTATGTTCACGTTATGTTCACAAGTTTTGTATATACTTTTGGAAAGACATGCAAAGGTGCGCGGCTGCTGCATGGAAGGGTTATCCCCAATATCTCCTTACAATATCCATTGCATTCCCCATTTTCCACATACCATTAACGATTTTCATTCTTATAATATCCCTGTTGATAATCTTCGTTCCCCATGTTGATCTACTTGTCATATGTTAATTTCTTTTCATACGTTAATATACGATAATCTCCTTGGTTTTAATAGTCCCTATGTTAATTAATGTTTTGTGTTTTATACACGTTTAGTTAAATAATCCCTAATGGGATTAGTGCTTGTAATTAATCTTCCGTTGTTTTATAGTTTATCTAGTTCAAATTCAATTGATGATTTCATATTCAGTAATGCCTGGACATATCCTACTCTATAGTTATCATCTCCAATTAATGGTGATTCCATTATCATTTCGTTATTCTCCTCTAGTAATCTCTCTAGTATTTCTTTCATGCTTTTTTATTAAAACATTAAATAATCACTTATTTGTTCTCCAATTCCTACTCCATTAAATGTTACCTCGTAACTTGGATCCATTCCACCTAACATTACAGCCTCTATTAATTCCTCTAATGTTTCAAATTCTACTGTGTAATAACTACAATCTAAACTATACATATCTTTTTATTTTCTTTATTTATACCTTAATATACGAAATTTATTTTAAATAGCTTATTCCTTAATTGGGATTACAAATACATTCCCAAATATAAGTACAATATAAAGTATCTAAATCCGTTTCCTCCGAATTCCATTCTTCCCATTCCTTAAATTCGCTTTCGAATTTAGGTTCGTCTATAATATCATTAATTATATTAACTAAATCGTTATCCGTTTTCCCATCTAAAATCGTTTCCAATGGGCCCCATATCTCATCTATTACATACTGTTTATCTCCATCATACGATTCTATTAACTCGGGGATACGTTCGTCGCGTTCGTACTGTAAATACTCTAATACTGCTAATTTAATTTCGTTTTTCATATTTCTTTCTTTATTTATACCACAATATACGAAATTTAATTTAAATATCTTATTCCTTAATTATATTTGCTAACCCATTCCCTGAATTTATTATTAGTTTAGCTATTTCCTTTACACTTTCAATTACTTTAAATCCACCATTATTGTGTGTTATGTGTCCTACACTGGTGTATGTTTTTGGCTCACGATTAAAATCTCTTTCTTCTACCTCATTTAATGATCCTATCATTTCAACATTTATGTAGATAGGTGTTTTGCTGTTAAATAATGTTAATTTAATTAATTTCATAACTTTTTCTTTTTATTTATCTGCTAATTACTGATTCGATTGCTGCTGTTCCTGAATTGATCATTTTTATAACTACATCCCACCCTTCTTCATCTGCGGTCCATTCAATTTCATGTTTTTCATGTTTCATTTGCCAATTTGATACTGCAAATCCGTTACCATCTAGTTTAAAATCACCATCACTGTTTTTCTTAAATCTCAAATGTCCAACATTATCACACATACATGATATTGTTTTGAATATTACTTCCCTTGCTCCTCCTTTAATAGCTAGTTT
>Ga0214921_10002732_pt1 | contig 28135 bp, 35 predicted proteins | sample LL1505_MetaG_FD_177992 | JGI IMG/M metagenome (GOLD analysis project Ga0214921, IMG submission 177992) | Freshwater microbial communities from Lake Lanier, Atlanta, Georgia, United States - LL-1505 | ecosystem: Environmental > Aquatic > Freshwater > Lake | place: USA: Georgia | collected...
CTCCCAGACTATAAAGAAGATAAAAGCCTAAGGCAGCAACTAAATTAGGATTTGCGGTCATCAGAGAACCCATTTCGGAGCGATAAAGACCTTTGGCAATGCCTAATAGCCAAATGAGATCTATCACCAAGAGACCAATTAAGAAGGACAAATATGGGACTAAATACTTGAGCATTTTGGTTAGAACCCTTCCCTTTTCGGGGTAATAAGACTTAACATAGTCTTATGAGTATAAATCCTCAAAACTACTAATAAGGGGTGTTCAATGTTTAAGAATTTAATTGTTCCAGTTGATGGTAGCGATCTTAGTTTTAAATCCTTAAAAAAAGTTGCACAATTGGCTAAATCGGGTGGAGCTAAGATCACCTTGGTGTATGTATCTGACCCACTGCCACCCATTGCATATGCGGATAGCACGATGGGGGTACCTTTCTCTGATGCTCAGCATAAAAAAGCCTGCGAATCATTTGCTAAGAAAATCCTCAAGAAATCGATGGAAAAAATAGGCAAGGGCTTAACTGTGGACATGCGCCATGTTTTCAATGTCAATTTATTTGAGGGCATTATTGAGACGGCTAAAAAAGCCAAAGGGGATGTCATTGTGATGGCATCGAACAAAAACACAGGCTTAAAAGGAATTTTGCTAGGAAGCGAAACGCATGCAGTGATCGTTCACAGCAATTTGCCCGTTTTGGTCTTGGGTTAACCCCATTTATTTTTTAGAACGATTCATTGCCTCTGCCTTTGCAGAGGCAATATTTTCTGCCATACCACGAGCAAACTCGCTATCGGCAGGAACCAAGTTCTTTGCCTTAGTCCAGTATTCCTCAGCCTTCTTAAAGTCACCTAGCTCAAAATAAGCGGTGCCTCCTAAAGCAAGGGCTTTTAGATTATTCGGCTCAATTTTTAAAGCTTGTTGGATTAGGCGCATCGGCTCGCCTCGAATACTCTTGTTCTGGAAAGCGAGTAAATCCGCATAATCAACCATCAGTTGTGCATTATTGGGACTCAGCTCTAATGCTTTTTTATAAGCAGCAAGAGCCTCAGGCATTTTCTGTAGGGCAGCATAAGACCGACCTAACATTTGCCAACCTTCGGCATTATTGGGCTCTTTCTTGAGCTTATCAGCAAGGCGCTCGACCATTCCTTCAATATCTTTTTGGGTCAGCTGCGGTTGCCCTTGATTTGCTTCAGGAAGATAGAGGGCGAGTGGTGAGCCAACTAGGAGATAAAGAAGAATGGCGCATAGTGGTAAACCTGTCGCAATCCAAATTGTGGGCCATTTCTTACCAGTCTTTTGAGTGACATTCTCTGGATTAAACTGATCTGCAGCAATAGCACGCTCTTCTTGTAAAAGGCGTTTCTCAATATCTAGACGAGATTCATCTAATTGCTCTTGATTAATTCGCCCTTCCTTAAAATCCAATTCAAACTGACTTAACTGATTCTGTAGGATGGCAATATTCTCATCTTGCTCAAGGCTAATTTTTTGAAGGTCTAATTGCTTTCTTCGAAATGGAATCACAATAATCAGGACCGCAAGTACAGTCATGATGATGGCAAGGATGATGAAAATGGTCATTACTAGTTTTCCGTCTTACGATCTAATAGTTGTCGGGCACGTTCAATGTCTTGGGGCGAGAAGGATTCACCTAAAAGGTCTTGCCGGCGTTGTTTAATTTGACGGACTAAGAAAAATAGACCAAACAACATTAGTAAAAACGGACCTACCCATAGCATGATCGTTGCAGCATTAAAAGGCGGCTTATATAAAACAAAGTCACCATAACGATCAGTCATGTATTTGAGGATTTCTTCTTTAGAGCGACCCTCACTTAGTTGTTTACGCACTTGATTTTTCAAATCCACTGCTAAATCTGCATTAGAGTCTGCAATGGTTTGGTTTTGGCAGACAAGGCACCGTAGCTCATGAGAGAGTTCTAATACTCTTTTCTCTAATTCGGGATTGCTGGCAACCGGAGTTGCTATCTTTGCCGAGCTATTAGCGCTCGCACTAACTTGGGCGCCTACATCAGCACAAACTATCAGGAGCAGCGAGAGAGTTGCAAGAATGGGAGGCCGAATGAACTTCATTGCTGTAATTTTGCAATCAAGGGAATAATTTTCTGGCTGATCGCCTCCTGAGTAAGGGGGCCAATATGTTTATATCGAATAATTCCAGAACGATCGATCACAAATGTTTCTGGGACTCCATACACGCCATAATCAATACCCACTTGACCCGTAAGATCAGAAATAGAGAGTTCATAAGGATCGCCGTATTGTTTTAGCCACGCCTTGGCAGCCTCGGGTTTATCTTTGTAATCTAAGCCAATCAAGGGGGTATTTTGTGATTTTGCAAAATCAAGCAGTAAAGGGTGCTCCTCGCGGCAGGCTACGCACCAAGAGGCCCACACATTGAGGATCCAAACTTTGCCTTTCATTTGCTCTGGTGAGAAGGCGCTTTGCTCTTTTCCTAATACTGGCAGAGAAAACACTGGTGCTGGCTTACCAATGAATGGGGATGGTACCTCGCGGGGCTTGAGCTGAAGTCCAATGACTAAAAATACTAGCAACACAACAAAGATTAACAACGGAATGAGATAGCGTTTCATCTCAAGCTTCTTTCTTGCGATACCGACGATCTGTAATAGCCAAGAAGCCACCTAAGGCCATTAGAAAACAACCACCCCAGATCCAATCAACAAAGGGTTTGTGATAAATACGCACACTCCATTCATTGTCATTAATAGGCTCACCCAATGAAACATATAGGTCTCGTGTTAGGCCAGAGTCAATGGCCGCTTCGGTCATCGGCATCTGGCTAGCGGTATAAATCCGTTTTTCTGGATATAGACTTGTCACCGGCTTACCATTTCGGCTCACATCAAAATGACCCTGTATAGCAGCGTAATTGGGACCAGCAATGGTTTTTAAGGAAACTAATTGGAAATCATAGCCACCTGATTGAGAGACGCCACCCACTTGCATCCGCACATCTTGTTCGGTTTCAAAGCCACGTACTGCAGTGACACCAATAATAAAAACGGCAACTCCAAAATGCGCCATTAGCATGCCGTAATATCCAGCAGGCTGAATCCGTAAATTCTGCCACCAGGATCGATCAGGATTAATGCGCGCACGATCCACTAATTGTGTTACCCCAGAACTAATAATCCAGGCAGACACCAAGAGTCCAAAGCCAATCATTGGGGTCCACGACCGCAGCATGATTGGTGCAATGACAGCCGTTATAGCGCTCACAGCAAAAGCCCATTTCAACTTCACAACTAGTTCAATCGGCGGAGACTGTCGCCAGCGTGCAATTGGCCCAACGCCCATTAAAAAGAGAGCAGGGGTCATTAGAGGAACAAATACCGCCTCAAAATAGGGCTCGCCAACTGAGATCTTGCCTAGATTAAGCGCATCTAAGATTAATGGATACAGAGTTCCTAATAAAACTGCAGCAGCAGCTACTAACAACAAAACGTTATTGACGAGGAGCATGCCCTCACGCGACACGGTCTCAAAATTACCACCGATGTTGGCTTTTGGGGCACGCCACGCAAAGAGTAAAAGTGAGCCGCCGACCACGAAAGCGAGGAAACCCAAAATAAAGATACCGCGCTCTGGATCGGTAGCAAAAGCATGCACAGAGGTAATGACGCCAGAGCGAACTAGGAAGGTACCTAGTAAGGAGAGTGAGAACGCAAGAATCGCTAAGAGGGCGGTCCACATCTTAAAGCCGCCACGTTTCTCGGTAACTGCCAATGAATGAATCAGAGCGGTGCCCACCAACCAAGGCATGAAGGATGCATTCTCCACCGGATCCCAGAACCACCATCCACCCCAGCCCAGTTCGTAGTATGCCCATGCGCTACCTAAGGCAATACCAATGGTCAGAAAGCACCATGCGGTTGTTACCCATGGGCGCGACCACCTTGCCCATGCAGCATCTAAGCGACCCGATAGCAAGGCAGCGATAGCAAAGGCAAAGGCTACTGCAGAGCCCACATAGCCCATATATAAAAACGGTGGATGAATAATCATCCCGGGGTCTTGTAAAAGAGGATTGAGATCTCTGCCCTCAGGCGCAGGAGGAAATAAACGATCAAAAGGGTTGGAGGTTAAGAGCGTAAATAACAACACACCAATACTCAAAATACCCAGAATCCCTAAAATCCGTGCAACCATTTTGTCGGGTAAGTGTTTAGAAAATACTGCAACGGCTAAGGTCCAACCAGCCAGCATAAGAGCCCATAGGAGAATCGATCCCTCATGGCCGCCCCAAACTGCACAGATTCGGTAAATGAGAGGAAGTTGGGAGTTTGAGTTTTGTGCCACATAGAGAACACTGAAATCATTCTCAATAAATGTAATAGTTAAGCAAATAAAAGAGATGGCCACCCAAACAAAAAGCCCCCATGAGGCGGGTCTGGCAATGGCATTGAGTTGCGGACGATTGGTTTGTGCGCCAAGGATTGGAAATACCGCCAGGATGATTGCGGTAAACAAAGCCAGCACTAAAGAGTATTGACCAATTTCAGCAATCAATTTTTGCCTCCCGCAGATTCTTTAAGAGTGGGCGCTGTTTGTGGTTGTTTGGATTTCGCTTTTTCGAGAGCTTCAGCAGCTTCTGGAGGCATATAGTTTTCATCATGTTTGGCAAGAACCTGTTTGGCGGCAAAGATGCCATTGCTACCAAGCTGACCTTGTGCGACAACGCCTTTGCCTTCTTTAAAAAGATCTGGCAGAAGTCCCTCGTATTGAACCTGAACATCATGGGCCGTATCCGTCACAATAAAAGACACTTTGAGGCCACCCGGGTCACGCTGAATACTTCCTTCCTTAACAAGCCCGCCAATGCGAAAGGGTTTATTTTTTGGAGCTTCATTTGCCACCACCTGGGAGGGGCTAAAAAAGAAAACCAAATTACTTTGAAAAGTTTGCAAGACTAGATAGGTTGCAATCCCTAAAGAGGCTAGGCCGCCAGCGATCGCAAGACCGCGTTTTGTACGGGGTTTCATAACCTCGTATTTTGCCTAATTTTTAGAAGACTCGTGGAATTCAGAGATTAGGGTTTTTCTGAGGGCCCGATTTCGGCTTCTTAGCCTTAAAACCTCAATGATTAGGACTAAAGCGGTGACTAGATAAGACCCCCAGACATATAGGCCATAACCCCCCATATTCAAGAAATCGGCAAAGTTTGACCAGTAAAACATTACATAGCCTCCCTAACCCATTGGGCATTGCGATCACGCTCTAAGATCAGAGTTCGGCAGCGGTATAGGGCTACTGCAATGGAGTACATCCAAAACGCAAAAACCATAATTAACATACCGGTTAGCATTTGGGTTGCCATGGTTGGTGCCTTGGTGAGGCTAATGGAGGCTCCTTGGTGAAGGGTGTTCCACCACTTCACCGAGAAGTAAATAATAGGCACGTTCACCACCCCAACAATAGCTAATAGGGCTGCGCTACGATCTGCCTTGCGCACATCATCGATTGAGGCGTGCAGAGATAAGAAACCAAAATATAAGAACAATAAAACAAGCTCGGAGGTCAGGCGCGCATCCCAGACCCACCATGTGCCCCATGTGGGTTTCCCCCAGACCGCCCCTGTCCAGAGTGCAATAAAGGTCATGATTGCCCCAGTGGGAGCGAGCGATAAAGCCAACATGCTTGCTAAGCGGGCATTAAAAATGAGACCAATTGCAGCCCAAAATGCCATCACAACATAAATCAGCATGGACATCCAAGCAGCCGGTACATGAATAAAAATAATCCGATAGGAGTTGCCTTGTTGATGATCGGTTGGGGCGATACCAAGACCAATAACAAGACCGATGATGCTGAGAATAATGCCGCTGATCGTAAACCACGGGATCAGCTTTCCTGAGAGCTCATAAAAGCGCTGCGGCGGGGCATACTTAAACCAGTTGTTATCACGAATAGACAAAATAGGTCACAAGTTCTTAATGGTGGTCTTGGCAAGTATTGTAAGTCGAATCATTGTATTGATTGGTCTTATTCCAGTGCAATTCGTAAACTAGCAGCGGTGGCGATGGGTGCCAGAAATAAAGCAATTGCCAGCATTGCACCCAATAGTGAAAAATGAGCAGTTAATCCTAAGCCTGCTTGATAGGCCTCTACAGCGCCTGCTCCAAAAATGAGCACTGGCGCTACCAGCGGAAGAATAATTAAGGACAAGAGGGTACCGCCGCCCCGGCTAGCTAGGGTTAAACCCGCGCCAATCGAGCCAATCAGGCTTAGTAGGGGGGTGCCTAAGAGAAGAGATAAAAAGAGTACAACAACGCTATCAAACGGCAGGTTAAATTGCAAAGCCAGAATTGGTGAGATCAGCGCTAACAAGACACCACTACTCAGCCAATGTGCGATGGTCTTTGCCAAGACCACAAGAGATAGTGGTAGTTTTGTCAATAGAATTTGATCTAAGGATCCGTCCATAAAATCCTCAGTAAACATCTTATGCAAAGACAGCATGGCTGCTAATAGTGCAGCGATCCACAGCATACCGGGGGCAATTTGCATTAAGAGTTTTGTTTCAGGACCAATCCCGAGAGGAAACAAGCTGGCAACAACTGCAAAAAATATCAATGCCGAAAGACTGTCACTCTTACGTCGCAGGGCAAGTTGCAGATCACGTTTGATAATGCCGATAAAGATAGAGGTACTCGTTGCAGAATGACTCATAGTACGAGCCTCATTACTTGCGGGTCATCATCAATACTCAGAGCTTGATGACTGCTAATCGCCACCATTCCATTTTGTTTCACATGGGCAAGCAATAAGGATTGAAGCAGTTGATTAGATTGTTGATCTAAGGCGTTAAAAGGTTCATCCAAAATCCAGAGAGGCTTTGGGTTGGGTAAGCGGAGGCGAGCGAGTGCGATACGTTGCTTTTGACCCTGTGAAAGGGTGCGAATAGCACGATGGGCTTGATCTGCTAAATCTGCCGCGGTGAGGGCGCGCAAGGCCTCTTCCGCTGTAATCGATTGACCACTAAGGAGCGCAAGACTCATCAAGTTCTCAATCGCAGTGAAATCTGCTTTTAAAGCAGGAATATGACCCAGATAAATTAGTTCACTATGAAATTGATCGCGATCTTCATGGATCAATTGGTCACCCCAAACTACCTTTCCTGCTTGAGGGGGTAGAAGTCCGCACAGAATACGCAAGAGGCTGGACTTACCCGAGCCGTTATCACCTGAGATGCGCAAAATGGTGCCAGGCTTTATTTCTAGATCAAGATTAGTAAATAAAGACTTACCTCCGCGGATGCAGGAGACGGATTCAAGGCGAAGAGTTTTTAACATGGCAACTTCATTCTGGATTAATGTTACCAAGCAATAAAAGCTGTTTAGTAAATTGACCACTATCACTTGGCCGCATTGTCCATAAATCTAACTGTATCTTTGGGTTATAGGGGTCAACGTAAATTCCATTCTTACGTAACTCGTAATGCAGGTGGGGACCGGTTGACCGACCGGTTGAGCCTACATAGCCAATCTCCATCCCTCGCCGAATATCGTTACCCACCATCAACTCATTGTTGTAGTTGCTTAAATGGGCATAGTAGGTTCGGTAGTTGCCAGGGTGATCAATGATGATGAGCTTTCCATAGGCACCGTTAAATCCAATGTAGGCCACTTTACCGTCTGCGACGCTAAAGACTGGCGTGCCCGTTGGGGCTGCATAGTCAATGCCCATATGAGTTCGATAGCGCCGGTCTTTATTTTGTGCTTGTGGATTATTCGGATTTGGTCTGGACCGAATCAAAACTTGCCCAACCCCTCTCGAAATTCGTCGGTAACTGAGTGGATTGGTCCAGAAAGTTCGTTCGATCGACTCACCACTCGAAGTAAAAAATGAGCCGGGGATTTCAGGGCGATTGAGCCAAAATGCATCTGCAACAATTTGATTCGTTTTGGTATTGAGGATTTCTACTGCCCAAATTTGTGCCCAACGGTCGCGGGTTCCAAAATCAACAATTAAGCGAACCTGCATGGGTGTGCTCTCAATCGATCCAGAATCATCTGGATAAATCTGCTTCACAATAGAGTTTAATTCCCAAACAAGTTCTACCGGCAATTTGTCTCCAAGACGTTGGGGATCATAGAGGACTTCTTGAAGTGGAATCAGAACTTCGGTCCAGAATTGCATTTGGTCGACTAGGTTTTCTTCCTGAACGCGATATCCCCCAAAAGACGACATACTGAATGTAAGAATTTGGGATTTTTCGTTACGAGTCGGCCCATTCATAATACTGAGTGACTCTAGCCGATTGCGTTTACCAAATGCTGCAACATAGGGAATGCATGAACCTTGGATGGTGTTAAAAAAACGAGCCGTCTGATTTCTAAAGTAATCTAAAAATTCAGGGTCTTCGATACCAATTCTTTCAGGTAGTCGGCTATCTCGAAAACCACGTTGCATGCACCCTCTGCTAACCCTAAAGTCGGGAGCAATATCAAATTGACTATATTCTTCAGTTCCAGGGTCGGTCAAAGAAGCGCTTGTATCTTTAACCGTTTTATTTGCCTGACGTTGATTGACCTGAATCCCTTTTTGTTTGCTAACCGCCTTCGCTTGAACAGCTTTACTCGCCGGAATATTTTGAGCGCTCACTACAGAGCTAGTGAGGGGCACGACGACGAAGATAGAAAAAAACACCCCCACTAGGTTAAAAAGAATATGTGGTCTTTGGGACTTGAGGATATTTTTTTGATGCACAGACTGATTATCCAATATCCCAAAATTTAGGGATAACTATTATGCGGTGCTGCACCATTTTTCTAGATGTAAATTGGGTATGATGTCTAGTCCATCACCAGGAGGTAGCGATGATGAAAATGTCCTTAATGACTGCAGCCCTTCTTTCTTTTTCCCCCTTATCGGAGGCGTGGGGTAAGACTTGTGCTCAGAAGTCTGGAAGCCAAAATCCATCAAACCCTAACTCCAAACCCGTATCCTATCAAGATTGCATGGCACAAGCACAGTCTGAGTGCGAGCACAGTGCCCGTCAGCGTAAATTAATTGATGCTGCAAAAGATACCTTTATGAAACGTTGTCTTGCTGAAGCTACAGGAAAATAATCGCTACAATCATTTTTCTTTGATTGATGATTAAGTAGGAGAAAAAAATGCCGATTATTGAATCTGTTCAGGTCGCAACAGTGCCTATTCCTTTAGATGTAGTAACCTCCTTTTCGACCCGAACTGTCAGCGAGCGACACTATTGCATTGTTAAAGTTAGAAGTCGAGAGGGTGTTGAAGGCATTGGCTTTTGCTACGTTGGCTCTGCAGCAGGTGATATTGCAAAGACTGCGGTTGAGCAGCTCTTAGCACCCAAACTAATTGGGCAGAATAGTCATCGTAGTGAAGGTCTCTGGAACGATATGTATGCTGAATCCATTCTCCAGGGACGAGCTGGTTCGGTCATGCGAGGTATCTCGATTTTGGATACTGCTATTTGGGATCTCAATGCACGCTCTGTGGGCCTACCCTTGCATCAGTTTATGGGCTGCGTCGTCGACGACCGCGTGCCAGCCTACGCAAGCGGGGGCTACTATCTGGAAGGCAAAACCCCCGCCAAATTGGGCAAAGAGATGGAGTCTTTTGTAAAACTAGGTTTCAAGGCGGTCAAAATGAAAGTTGGGCGCCTATCGCCACGAGAAGAAGAGGCGCGAGTGAAAGCCGCACGTAGCTCTATCGGTGAGGATATATTACTAACCCTTGATGCCAACAACGCTTGGCGTGATCTTCCAACTGCGATGGAATATGTTCGCCGGTTTGAGAAATACAATCCCTATTGGTTAGAAGAGCCATTCTCTCCTGATGCCATCGATTTGCATGCTCGCTTAGCTAAAAGCACATCGATCACGATTGCTACCGGAGAAATTGAAGTTGGTCGGTGGCGGTTTAGAGAACTAGTAGATGCAGGCGGTGCTGGCATCTTGCAAGCCGATGCGGCGGTATGCGGTGGTATCAGTGAGTTTAGGCGGATTGCAGCGTATGCCGACTCCAAAGGGGTCACTGTATGTCCTCATTGGTTTCATGATCTGCACGCGCCACTCGTTGCTGCAACTCCGAATGCACGCTTTGTGGAGTTCTTCCCAGACAACCAGGTCTTAAATTTCAGGCGTTTAGTGAACAAGCAATTAACGTTCAAGAATGGTGATCTGATCTTGCATAAAAACCCTGGTTTGGGATTTGAGTTTGATGAAGCGGCTGTGAAAAAATATGCTGGCAAATCTGCTTGGAGCAAGATTGGTAAGTAAATAGTAGTCCCGTAGCACAAGAAAAATAGCCAGTTCAATACTGGCTATTTTTTTAATGAAGGGAGTTAGCTGGCTTGTTTAGGTCTTGTCTTGAAGTGCTTAAAGAACTGAATGACCAAGACAATCGCAAAGCCGGCAAAGCCAATCATGTCACTCGTGGGTGATGTATAGGCAAGAGCGACACCCGATACGATCATTAAGAGACGTTCAACAATATTTGTTTTCTCAATAAACCATCCTTGTAAACCACCAGCAAGGCAAACAATACCCACAATTGCTGTAAAGGTTGACCAAGCAATCTCAATCCAATTCGCTTGTGCTAATGCTGTGGTTGAGCCCATGAGGAGCAAGCTCACACCGGATTTATCTAGGGTGAACATAAATGGAACCAATATGGCTGGCGCAACGTATTTCCAGCTTTGTAACGTTGTTTTGTAGGGATTGCCCTTACAGATTGCCGCTGCCGCAAAGGGTGACAGTGCTGTTGGCGGAGACACCTCAGATAAAACAGCGTAGTAAAAGATAAACATGTGTGCGGCAAAGGCGGGCACCCCAAGATTAATTAGTGCTGGAGCCGCAATCACGGCACAAATAATGTAAGAGGCGGTGACAGGTACAGCCAGACCCACAATCCAAACAATCAGGGCGGTAAAGATAGCCGTTAAAAGTAATGAGCCGCCTGCATATGCAATGACGATCGAGCTAAATTTAAGCCCTAAGCCAGTCAGCGTAACGGTGCCAACAATGAGACCAGCGCCAGCGCAGGTCGCTGCAATGGCAAGCACACCAGTAGATCCGGAAGAAAGCGCCTTCGTTAAGTTAGATTCGTAGAGACCTTTTAAGAAAGGCTGCTTACCAGTAAGCCAATCGTAAGAAAGAATAGCGGTATCACGGCGCAACATACTTGTCAGTGCAGAAACAACGGTTGCCCAAAATACTGACATGATGGGTGAGAAGCCCATCATCATGAAGACAACAATTGAAATGAGTGAGAAGAAGTGGAACCAATATTTTTTACTAAGTGACCAAGCGCTCTCCACGGTCTCAAAATGAATTGCCTTCATCCCGTATTTACGTACATCAATTTCCACCATCGTAAAGAGACCCAGATAAAACAAAATGGTTGGAATGCACGACATTAGTAAGACGTCTAGATAGGAGATCCGGAGAAAGTCAGCAATCAAGAAAGCGGCTGCTCCCAATACGGGCGGAGAAATAATCGCACCTAAACCACCGGCCGCTAAAAGACCGCCCGCAGCGTTTTTCTCATAGCCTACTTTATCTAACATGGGAGCGGCAACGGAGCCTACAGTAACTGTTGTAGCAACACCGGAGCCAGAGGGGCCGCCAAGTAAGAAAGAGGATAGAACAATCGTTCGCCCAACCCCAGAGGATTTACCACCCATCGCCGCAAAGGAGAAGTCAATAAAAAACTTACCAGCCCCAGTAAATTGTAGAAAGGCTCCAAAGATCGTAAATAAGATAATTAAAGTAGCCGAGACATCGACAGCAGTACCGTAAATGCCCTCCAAGGTCATATACATAAAACCGACAAGGCGATCGACGGAGTAACCTTTGTGAGTCCATGGAGCAGGCAGGAGGTCACCAAAAAGTGCATACATCAAAAAGAGGACGGTAACCGTAACCAAAATCATGCCATTGGTTCGGCGTACGCCTTCCAAGATCAACAGAATAAGCCCCACGCCAATGAACACATCAGTAGAGTTTGGTGCAGTGTTGCGATCACCAAAATTATCGCCACCAGAGATGGCGTAATAGGCAATGTAGATGGCCGCTAAGGAAAAGATAATGTCCCACCACATTAGTCGATTTTTAAACTTGGCAGTAAGTGGAAAGCTTAAGAACACCAGAAAAAGTACAAAGCTAACGTGGACAGTTCTTAATACCTGAGTGGGAACAATGGCATAGGCTGCATATAGATGGAATAAAGACATTGCCACTGCTGCAAGCGTTAGGAAGATCGCAAATAAGCCTTTATAGCTATTAGAATCACCTTCTTCTTGTCGTATCAGGGCATCTAGTTTTTCTTGGGTTGCACTGTCGATTGCACTTTGGCTCATATTTTTATTCTCTATTAAAAAATGGCCGCATTAGCGGCCATTACTACACAGCATTCTCAACAATCTAGCCTTAATTCACTTTGACATTCTTTTCTTTAAAGTACTTCAAAGCGCCAGGATGAAAAGGTATTGGTGTGGAAGCAGTTTTTTGACCTTCCAATGTTACGCTGATGTACTCATAATGAGTCCGGACCAACTCAATCTTATTATCAAAAACAGCTTTGACAATGTTATAGGCATCCTTTTCAGACATTTTTGGACTGGTTACTAAAATATTAGCAACTGAGATCACATTATTGTCTTTCTCCATACCCTTGTAGGTTGTTTTTGGGATCACATCTTTAAAGTACAGATTGCCATATTTTTTGTTCATCGCATCCACTTCTTTGGAGTGATCAATCATGACAATTTGAGTATTCGGGGTATTAGCAAGATCGGTAACAGCCGCAGTTGGTAAACCACCTACCCAGAAGAATGCATCAATCTTACGGTCTTTAACAGCATTTACAGACTCAGCAACACTTAAACGCTCACGTCTCATGTCTTTATCTTTATCGAGACCAGCAGCCTCGATTACACGAAACGCCATCACTTCGGTTGCACTTCCAGGGCTGCCAGTGCTAACGCGCTTCCCTTTGAGGTCTTGCATCGTTTTGATACCAGTAGCACCAGTGGTCACAATGTGCATCCGATTAGGATACAAAACGAGTAGGGTGCTGAGATCTACCTTTTTACCTGTAAATTTATCCTGACCCGATTGTGCATCTTTAGCAGCGTCGGCCATCGAGAAGCCAACGTAGGGTTTGCCGGTACCAATAAGATTTAGGTTGTCCACCGATCCACCCGTGACTTCTGCGGTTGCTGACATACCCGGTACTTTTTTGGAGAGAACCGATGCTAATCCGCCACCCATCGGGTAGTAAACGCCACCAGTACCGCCGGTTGCAATAGAAATATTCTGCGCTTGTACGCTGCCCCAAACGAGGGCAGAGCAAAGGGCGAGAGCTTTAAAAAGTTTCATGCAATATCTCCTAATTTTTCTATTAAAAATGAATGCTTAGCGTATAAGTCTATATCATTTTTGACTATTAAAGCCCAGGCATCTGGAAGCCAATTTTTTCAAGTTCCGCGATTAGCTTACTGTGTTGACTGGGCTCAAGTGCCAGTAGCGGTGGCCTGACCCGAGACCATTCTGGGTCTTTGCTGTAATGGGCTACGGCGGCCTTCATCGCCGGAATCATTGGATATTGGGCATAGACCGAGCGAAGAGCTGTTAGAGCCTCTTGCGCATGATCTGCGGTCGGCTCCTGCCAGCGAGCTGCTAAATCCGCAATTGCCTTAGGGTTAACATTTGCCATTGCTGATATACAACCTACCCCGCCTGCACGTAGGGCGCGAAGTAAAAATACCTCGCTACCGGCATAAACCCGAAAACCAGTCCCAAGCAAGGCTTTAATGACAGACTCGGTATAGGGCCAATCTCCCGAGCTATCTTTAATCCCAATGACTGTGTTGGGATACGTTTTTACCAAGCGCTCTAGTAGGGGAACACTCAAACCAATTTTGGTTACTGGGGGGATGTTGTAAACATAAATTTTTAACTTTGCATCACCCACTGCTTCAATAATCTCTGCGTAATACTGAAAGAGTCCGTCATCCGCGACATCTTTGTAATAGAAGGGTGGGAGCATTAATACTCCAGCACAACCTGCTTTGACAGCAGCCTTGGTCATCGTCGATGCATCCGCTACAGAGCATGCCCCAGTCCCTGGCATCATGTTCTTAGGATCAAGTCCTCCTCCAATAAGCTCATGAAGTACATCTATTTTTTGACCAGCAGACATTGAGTTGGCCTCTGAGTTGGTCCCAAATACAGCTTGTCCAACCCCATTACTTTGGAGCCATTGGCATTGACGTAACAACTTTTTGCCATTGGGACTGCCGTCCGCATTAAAGGGGGTCAATACGGGAGATAAAACAGCAGATAGGGTAGAGGTATGAGTAGACATAAAAATCTCCGACTAAATAGAAATGGGGGTTGGAAGTGATTGGTGATTAAAAAATGCCTCAAGATTATCGATTGCTAAATTGGTCATTGCTTGACGGGTTTCTTGGGTAGCGCTGCCAATATGAGGGGCTAGTAGTACGTTAGAAAGACTTAAGAAAGCAGGCTTGGGATTCGGCTCGTTTTCAAAAACATCAAGGGCGGCGCCTGCAATGACTTTGTTTTGCAAGGCGCTGATGAGATCATCTTCGTTAACCACACTGCCTCTTGCGACATTAATCAAGTAACCCTTTGGACCCAATGCGTTCAGGATCGAAGTATTAATAATTTTCTCGGTTGCCTTGCCCCCAGGGCATGTCAGTATGAGGACATCACTCTCTCGCGCTAAATCCATCAGGGATGGAAAAAATACATACGGTAGGCTTTTTGAACTAGGGCCGTGATAAGCAATCTCCACTTTGAATGGCAAGAGACGCGCAGCCAGTTCTTGACCGATACGACCCATACCGACAATCCCTACTTTCTTTCCAGCCAGGGAGGTGGTGAATGGAAAGGTCTCGGCCGCCCAAGTTTTCTGGAGAACAAATTGGTGAGCCTCCGGAATCTTTCTCAAGAGACCAAATAGGAGCCCAATAGTTAATTCGCACACCGCATCATTTAGTACACCGGGCGTATTGGAGGCAATGATCCCCCTTTGTTTTAAGTAATCTAGTGGAAGGTTGTCGTATCCCACTCCGCAACAGGCAATCATTTTGATTTCGGGCAGTTGGTCCAGTAGGGTGGGGTTAATGGCAAAGCTGGGGCGCGTTAAGATGGCCTTTACATTTCGGTCGGGGACCGGTCCCTTTGGGTCCAGCATGGAAACGGGAACAAGACGGCGATCAATCTCTAACTGCATGATTTCAGGGAAAAAGCCGACCTGTAATACGCTATTGACTGGAATCATGTCTCTTTTGCAGTTTTATTGGAATAATGTGTCATTGTAAGTCGATATTTTTGTCATTTTGGAACCCATCAAATGAGTGTAGCGAAAGACCCGAAGGCACAGGCAAATCAGAGCCTACAAACTGGAATTCGAAAGGGGCTGACTCGCTACGGCGACACAGAGTTCTCACTGTTTCTTCGTAAAGCCTTCATTAAGGCAATGGGCTACAGCGATAGCGCTTTAGAGCGACCTATTATTGGCATCACAAATACCTATAGTGATTTCAATCCATGTCATGGCAATGTGCCGCAAATGATTGAGGCCATCAAGCGTGGGGTGATGCAAGCGGGTGGTATGCCAATGGTATTTCCAACCATTTCAATTCATGAGTCCTTTGCATTTCCAACCAGTATGTATTTGCGCAACTTGATGGCACTCGATACCGAAGAGATGATGCGCTCACAACCCGTCGATGCAGTTGTTTTAGTGGGGGGATGCGATAAAACAATTCCCGCTCAACTGATGGCGGCAGCTAGCTTGGATATTCCGGTGCTTTCAATACCCACGGGCCCGATGTTAACGACGCTTCATCAGGGAGATCGCTTAGGCGCTTGTACAGATTGCCGGCGCTATTGGGGAAAATTTAGAGCAGGCGAGATTGACCAAGAGGAGATTGATGAGGTCAACGGTAAGCTGGCCCCAACAACTGGAACCTGTATGGTGATGGGCACTGCCAGTACGATCGCTTGTATGGTGGAAACAGCAGGACTCAGTTTGCCAGGAACGGCAGCCGCACCAGCAGTCATGGCAGAACGTTTTCGTTTGTCGGAACTAACCGGACGTAGAGCCGTAGAGTTAGCAAAAACAGCAGATCAAAAAACGTTCTCACCACGAGCAATCCTCACACCCAAAGCTCTCACAAATGCCTTGACTGTGTTACACGCGATTGGTGGTTCTACTAATGCCTTAATTCATATTACAGCCGTGGCAGCTCGCTTGGGCATCAAGATTGATTTGGATATGGTCGATCAATTAGGTAGAAATGTTCCTGTTTTGGTTGACCTAAAACCTAGCGGCGCTCATTACATGGAACATCTTTATGAGGATGGGGGGCTGATGGCGGTGCTAAGAGAGCTCAAACCCCATTTGTATCTCGATTGTTTGACTGTTTCAGGAAAAACCTTGGGCGAGGAGATTGAGGACGCCAAGGTGAGCAAAGCGAGAAAGGTGATACGGATTTCAAGCGATCCGATTTATCCTGTGGGCGGTTTGGCAATCTTGAGAGGTAATTTAGCTCCTAGGGGTGCTGTGATTAAACACTCGGCAGCTAGCCCAGATTTATTAAAGCATCGAGGGCGTGCAGTGGTATTTAGCTCATTAGAAGACTTGGCATTGCGGATTGATAGCCCTGACTTGGATGTCAATGCCGATGATATTTTGGTCTTGCAAAATGCTGGACCAAAGGGCGCCCCAGGAATGCCAGAGGCGGGGTATCTGCCGATCCCTAAAAAATTAGCGCAGGCTGGTGTTAAAGATATGGTTCGTATCTCGGATGCGCGGATGAGTGGAACAGCATTTGGAACAATCGTGTTGCACATCACCCCAGAATCTGCCGAGAATGGCCCACTTGCAGTCGTACGTAATGGCGACATGATTGTCTTAGATGTCAGTCAGAGACTTTTACAGCTGGAGGTCGATGATGCCGAGATACGCAAACGCATCGATGCGCTCGCATCTCCAGCAGAGCGTCTCGCTATTCCAGAATCAGGATATCGGCGTTTGTATCAAACTACCGTAACGCAAGCAGATATTGGGTGTGATTTTGATTTCATGGTTCCATCGATGACAGGAACTGCTCCCGTCTTGAAAGGTCGGTAAGATGCTATTTAGTCCAGCAGATACTAAGGTTCTGATTGTGGGTGGCGGAACGATGGGCGCTGACGTTGCACTTGTTTGTGCACGCGGTGGTTGTACGACATATGTATTTGAAGCAAATGCTGAGCGCTGTAAAGTCTTGCCACATTACTTTCAAACTAAATTACTGGACATGGGCTATGGTCAGCGAGCCCACTTAATTGCTTTGGTAGATTCGCTTAATCAGTTTGATTGGTCAGAAATTGATTTAGTAATCGAGTGCGTTCCAGAGAAATTAGACATTAAGCAGGACTTGTTTGCTCAATTAGAGCAAGTTGTTAATCCTCAGACTGTATTGGCTAGTAATAGCTCTAGTTTTCCGATCAGTCAAATTGCAGAAGGCTTAAAAACCTCTGCCAGAATGATTGGCCTGCATTTCTTTATGCCCGCACATATTGTTCCATGCGTGGAAGTGGTTTATGGTGAAAAAACATCACCCCTTGTTGCAGATAGCTTAAGCCGTTTAATGACCGCATGCGGCATGGTGCCGGTTACTGTTAAAAAAGATTTGCCTGGATTCTTGGCAAATCGCTTACAACATGCACTTTCCCGTGAGGCCTTTGATTTAATCGATGCTGGCATTGTGACCCCCGAAGACGTCGATAAAGCCGTTCGTTTTGGTTTTGGCTTTCGTTACCTAGCAGCTGGGCCCGTATTGCAACGCGATCACGCGGGTTTGGAGATTCATGCGGCTGCAGGTGCCAGTATTTACCCATCTCTTAACAACAAAGGCGAAGTAGCCAAATGCCTGAAAGAAAAAGTGGATGCTAAAAACTTGGGTATGAAAACTGGACAAGGATTTTATTCATGGGATGCCGACGCCATTAAAGCTGAGCGACAACGTTACGACGAGTTGCTACGAGCCGGTTTGAAGCTCATCCAAAAAGAACTACCTGAAATTAAATAAGGTGAAACAAAAGATTCGCGTCTGGGATTTGCCGATAAGGTTGTTTCATTGGGCGCTTGCCCTTTGTGTCATTCTTGGAATCATCTTTGTAAAAATTGGGGGCAATGCCATGCAATGGCATGCGTATTGTGGATACATTGCTTTAGCCTTAGTATTCTTTCGGATTATTTGGGGCTTTCTAGGGTCTTGGCATTCCCGTTTTGCCAACTTTATCCCCACCCCAAAACGTCTCATTGCCTATCTTAGGGGTGGAATGGGTGATAGTCTTGGTCATAACCCCCTCGGAGCACTCTCGGTGATTGCGCTCTTGTTGGCGGTTTTGATACAAGCTTCCACTGGTCTCTTTGCTGATGACGACATCTTTTTCCAGGGGCCATTCGCTAAATATGTATCGAATGCGACTGTTGCGTTTTTAACGAGCATGCATCGCTTTAATCAATACATCATCATGGCACTGGTTGCATTGCATATAGGCGCCATTCTTTTTTATCAATTCTATAAAAAAGAAAGTTTAGTAGCCCCAATGATTACCGGAGATAAGAATGGCGAAGAGGCTTTTGGGGGTACAGCTCCCCCCGAGCCTATTGATACAGGGAAACAGCGCTTGGTCGCCCTGACGATTTTTATAGTGGTAGGGCTTGGACTGTATTACCTGATTAACTAGCTACAGTTAGTACAGTCCGTGTAATACGCTTATTACTTCTTGCGGAAGTCGTCGTGACAGGCTTTGCAGGTTTGGCTAGTAGCCCCCAATGCCTTTTTGAGGTTCTCAGGATTGCCTGATTGCGCTGCGCTATTTAGATCGGCTACAGCAGCCATCATTTTCTCAGAGGCAGATTTGAACTTGGCGCCCTCAGACCAAATGACGGGAAGTGCATCATTTTTCCCTGACGTTTTTCCACTCTCGGTTCCAGAGGTAAATGCTTGCCATGGCATGCCAGATAGCATGCTAATGATGGCCGCATTGCGAACCACATCATCTTTGTTGTATGGCGTCTCACCCTTAACGACTGCTGCCAAGCGCCCCATGTGAGCGCCCATGAGTGCAAACGCACTTTGGCGATATTTAACTGCATCTTCTGGTTTCGCAAACTGAGCAAAAGCTGGGGTTGCCATACTTAGGCAAATAGCAGAAACAAGTGTTCCAAGAGTAATACGAGAATAGTGGGTCTTCATGTAAACCTCCAAAGGGTAAAAACTGCTTAGGTGCTATAAAGCATACCTGAATTTTATGAAGGATATTATTAAGTTTGCCTCAGTCGATTTTAGGGTGTAAACACCATTCTGAGCGGCGAGGTGAGGGTGCGAACGATGGCAATAAAAAAGTCACTCAATGGAACCATCCACCACTGCGAGATGACACCCGTAAAGAGAAGACCAAGAACGATAAAAAAGCCCCAAGGCTCTAGTTTGCCAAACATCACGGCTTGTCTATAGGGCAGTATTCCGGCAAGGATGCGACCGCCATCAAGGGGTGGCAAGGGAAACAAATTAAAAACCAAAAGACCAATATTCCAAAAAATTCCCGCCTTTGCCATCGAAATCAGGAATGGCTCATTAATACTAAAGCCCTGTATCAATATCCAAAATACCGCCCAGAAAATAGCCTGTATGAAATTAGATCCCGGACCGGCTAGGGCTACCCAAATCATGTCAATACGTGGATTACGAAGATGATCAAAGCGAACCGGGACGGGTTTGGCATACCCCACCAGAAAAGGGGAGTTTGCCAAGACCAGGGCAATCGGGATTAAAACTGTGCCGATGGGGTCAATGTGTTTTAATGGGTTTAAAGTAACCCTACCAAGCAAAAAAGCGGTGTTATCGCCAAAGCGTTTTGCAGCATAGCCATGAGCAGCCTCATGGATTGTGATGGCAAAAATGAGGGGTATAGCATTAATTGCGATTGCTTGGATAGAATAGTCAGTAAACATAGCTACATCATATCGACAGGAGCCCATTGTGACCGATGAGAAGAAACCCCTAGCCAAACCCGCAGTCAAAGCCCCTAAAGTTCCTCAGCGTCCTCCAACGGGCAAGGGCCCACAAAGCTTAGGCGGAAAGCCTCAGCAGGGCTTTGGTGGAGGCAAAGGAATGATGCGTAAGGCTGGCCGCGGTCGTTAGATAAATGCAATCGTGGATAATGTCATTTTTACAGTCTTGCTGGAATTAGGGGATAAAGATGAATGAATGGCATAACGAAGATAAAGGCTCTATCAACAAAAAAATTATTACGTTGATTGTGATGCTTGCTGCTGCCACAAGTCTTGCTATTTTGTTTGCTTTGGTTGCCGCCCATACCGGCTATGTGTTTAGTTAGAACCTATTCATCATCCCAACAATGGGACTCTCACTGAGCGGCCTATCGCTCGCTGCTATTTTTTGTGGGGCAGGTCTTGGTGCTCTACTGAGAGTTTGGTTTAATACAATCTCGGCTGGCCTTTCGGCGATTGTGCCGCTAGGTACCTTAATCTCAAATCTATTTGGTTGCTATCTCGTCGGAATTGCAGTCGCATACTTTGTAAACCATCCCTCCGTCTCTTCAGAGTGGCGACTTTTTATCATCACTGGTTTTTTAGGAGGGCTGACAACCTTCTCTAGCTTCTCCGCAGAGGTTGTGGCTCTCATTGAGCGAGGTCAGCTCACCTGGGGCTTAGGCCTGGCCTTGATGCATGTTTGTGGTGCGATCGCATTAACCTTTTTAGGTATCTGGACTTACCAATCCCTCAAGTAATTCTATTCAGCTTTAATGCCCGCTGCTTTAATTACTGCAGCCCATTTCAGGGACTCCGATTTAATAAGAGCCGCAAATTCTTCTGGAGTCCCACCGCCCACCTCATTATTTTGTGAGGTAATTTGCTCTCTTACAACTGGATCTTTTAATACTTGATTGGCAACTACATTGAGTTTATCGATAATGGCCCTAGGCGTCCCTTTGGGTGCGATTAAACCTTGCCAGTTCAGCACCTCTACTTTGGGGTAACCTAATTCAATAAAGGTTGGCACATTGGCCAATAGCGATGATCGCGTCTTGCTAGTAATTGCGATAGGCCGTAATTTTCCAGCCTGGATATTTGGGATCGCAGAATACATTTGCGTGAACATCATATTTACATTACCAGCCATTAAGTCAGTTAAGGCCGCTGAGCCACTCTTATATGGCACATGAATCATATCAATGCCTGCACTTTGTTTAAATAGCTCAGCTGAAAGTTGATGAGTACCACCGATACCTCCAGATGAGAAGGTAAGAAATCCAGGTTTTGCCTTGGCTGCCTTCACAATATCGTTGATTGATTTAAATGGTGAGTTGGTATTAACAACCAAGACCAGCGGACCCTTTTCAATCAAAACAATTGGTACTACATCACTTTCTGGATCAAAGCGTAAAGCCTCAAACAAATATTTATTGACTGAAAGCGGTGCAAAGTTACCCATACCAATGGTGTAGCCATCTGGATTAGCGCGGGCAATAAATTCTGTACCTATATTGCCCCCCGCACCAGGCTTGTTATCTACAATAAAACTCTGCTTCATGATCACAGACATTTTTTGGGTGATTTGTCTGCTACGAAGATCAGCACTACCCGATGTTCCATAGGGAACAATAAAAGAAATCGGTTTATTGGGATAGGGCGCTTGCGCGTTTGCATTGGGGATGATGCCGATATAAAGAGAGATACTAATAACAATACAACTAAGATAAGGTAACGATAAATACCGAAGCAATATGATTTTCAAAGCACTCTCCTTCTAGACAAAACCGAGTAATCCGAGCAAGGCTCCCAAGCCAATTAAGTACAGCGGATGCTTGCGACTAACTAAGACAAAAACAATGCTAAAGATTGTTAGAGCATAAGCCATTGCGTTGCCGTTAATCCGTTCTGCAATTTGCCAAGCCGATGCTAAAACAAGCCCAACCGCGAGCGCACCAGCTGAATACTCAATCGTTTTTTTCCAACGAATGTGTTGGAGATTAGCGAGCACCCGTTGTAAATAAAAAATAAGAATACAAGAGGGCCAGCAGACTGCAAGGGTAGCTAGTAATGCCCCAGCCAAGCCAAACGCATTCCAACCAATGAGTGTGACCGTTAAAAGATTGGGGCCTGGCGCCGCTTGAGCAATTGCAAAGTAATGAATAAAAGTATCTGCATCAATCCATTTTTCTTGATTTACAGAAATATCATAAAGAGTGGGCAGCAGTGCATTGACTCCACCAAAGGCAATTAAGGAAAACAGAGATAGCTTGATAAATAAGCCTAATAAGCCGATCATCATTTGGCTTTATTCCAGGCAAACAGGAGTGCTAAGGGAAGGGTGATGGTAACTACCCAGCCTAAGGCAAAATGAAACACAGTCGCCATGACAATGCTAATTGCAATCACAATCAGCATTGGAAGATACGAGAGCTCCTCTTTGAGCATCTTAAAACCAGTAGCAGCAATCAATCCAACACCAACGGCTGAGATGCCCCGTAACATTCCTTGCACCTGTTCAAATTGACCATAGTGATCGTACAAAAGGGCCAGCAGAATGACAACGGTCATTGGGGCAAGCATTAGTCCTGCCACTGCGGCAATGGCTCCACGTAGACCTCCAAATCGCTGACCAACGCAGACCGCTAAGTTCACGATATTAGGCCCTGGTACCAGTTGACAGACGCCTAAGAGAGCATTGAACTCTTGTGCGCTGAGCCATTTCTTTTGTTCCACTAAAGTGCGTCTAGCCCATGGCAATACACCACCAAAACCCGATAAACCAATGAAGGTGAATGTGATAAATAAGTGACCAGGACTGTGTTGCACCGTGGGCTTTATGGAGAATATTTATTTAAAAGGTAAGGGGATGGGTTTGCCATCAAGCCATGCTGTAAGTGAGTCAACCATACCTTTTGCAAAACTGCTAAAGATGGGCTCTGCGATAAAACCGAGGTGAGGGCTCATGAGTAGATTTGGAGTATGTCGCAAGGGAGAGTCCTGTGGAATGGGCTCTATATCGAACACATCTAGGGCTGCCTTACCGGGGCGACCCATCTTCAGAGCTTCCATTAAATCAGCAGTAACAATTAATGCAGAACGCGCCGTATTCACCAACACAGAATCTGCTCGCATAAGTTGTAGCCGTTCTTTATTCATGAGACCTTTAGTATTTGGACCTACTACTAAATGAAGACTAACCACTTTTGAGGTTTGTAAAAGAGTGTCAAGTGGAACGAACTCGCAATGAGCAGCTTTAGCTCTCTCCGGGGTCATATTAGGGCTCCAGCAAACAACATCCATACCAAATGCTGCTCCTACCTTGGCAACAATGCCGCCAATGGCGCCAAGACCAATAATGCCAAGGCGTTGACCGCTTAACATCGGTAAGACAGAGTCAGAATTGCGCCATTGACCTTGCAGCAGTAATTGAGTTTGATCAACGATATTTTTAGTAGCGGCGAGGATCAGCGCCCATGTAAGTTCAGCGGTTGTTTCTTTTGACGGACCTCCAGACGTGCACGCTATCGGAATCCCCCGATTAATCAGTGCTTGATGGTCTAGAAGATTGTTTCGAGCACCCGTAAATAAAAAAAATTGGAGCTTAGGGAGGCGAGCAATCAGTTCAGCATTAAAGGGAGAGCGATCTCGAACCAAGGCAATTACCTCTGCATCCTTGACCACTTCATATAAGGCCTCTCCAGAAAGAGGTTCGTGGTGAAAGCTGAGTTGCGAACGCTCGGCAATGGATGACCAATCTGCAAAGCGTTGGAGGCATTGCTCATAGTCACCCAAAACGACAATTCTTGGTTTTGCTTGCATACAGAAAATAGTCATCCTTGTATTAAATCGGTGATAAATCGATGATAATTGATGTTTCTAGTAAAGATTTGAAAAGGAAGCCAGATGATTTTAGAGGTCGTTGACATACGTATAGAGGAAAGCAAACAAGCCGAGTTTGATGAGGCTATTGTTCGAGGAGTACGAACAGCTATTGCCCCAGCCAAGGGATTTCGGGGTTTTAAAGTAAACCACAGTATTGAGTCCCCAAACCGCTATCTTTTGATGATCTACTGGGACACATTAGAAAATCATATGGTTGATTTTCGAGGGTCACCAGCATTTACAGAATGGCGTAGCATTGTCGGACCATTTTTTATCCAGCCCCCAGCTGTAGAGCACTTCAACTTAGTCGGTAAATCTGATTAGGGATTCGTTTTTTTAGGTTTGAGTCGACCTTGCGGCTTGGCTGCCAGGGTTGGCTCTAGAGTTTCGCGCTCATCAAAGACAAAGCAGTCTCCTTGGTAGTGTGCGGAGCCAATATCTTCGAAGTATTGGAGAATGCCGCCATCCAATTGGTAGCTATGCTCTAAGCCACGCTCTCGCAGGTATAAGCCAGATTTCTCGCAACGAATCCCGCCCGTACAAAAGCTTACTAAGGTCTTATCAGCAAGTTCCGAAAGATGCGATTCAATCGCCTTCGGAAACTCACTAAATTTATTGATATTGAAGTGCATGGCATTGTCAAAGCTGCCATATTCCACTTCAAAGCTATTGCGTGTATCAATCATGACTACGGGTCGTCCTAAATCATCATGCCCTTGGTCAAGCCATTGCTTTAACTTCTCAGGAGCAATAAATTTTGCCCTACCTTTTTCTGGGGTGATTGTCGGATGATTCATCCGAATAATCTCTTTCTTTATCTTGATCAGCAACTTACGAAAAGGCTGGGATGACGACCAACTATCTTTTGTTGTAAAAGTTCGCAGTCGAGGATCTGCTCGTAGAGTGTTTAGGAATTCTTGAATATCGTTTTCTAGACCTGCCAGAAATAAATTAATACCTTCTTCGGCAAGAAGAATGGTCCCCTTGAGTTGATGAAGAAGGGCGGATTCTTGTAAAGACTCCCGCAAAGACTCTAATTGATCTAAGCGAACAAACTGATACCCAGCAATATTTAGGATAGGTAGTGACTTGGGCTTGTTCGTTAAATCGTTCATAAGCCGTATTATTAATCAAGTTTGTCGCTAAACTAGAGGGAAAGAAAAACATCGAACCCCTACAATCATGTCAAATTCCCGCTTAATACCGTATCAACCCCTTGATTTATCAGAACCCGCTGATCTGGTTGCTGAGATCAGAAAGCGGCGTGGCGGTCAGTTTATTAACCTTGATCGCATGTTGTTGCATAGCGAACCGTTTGCCAGGGGCTGGAATGTCTTCATCGGCAATGTTCGAGAGAAGCTATCTTTAGATCCCAAATTAAGAGAGCTTGGTATGTGTGGCGTCGCGATTCTGAATGGTGCCGAATATGAATTCTTTCACCATGCGCCACCGTTTCTAAAAGCGGGAGGGACGCAAGAGCAAGTGGATGCTATGCGCCACCTTGGCCAAAAAACATTTAACCCAGACTGTTTTAGTGATTTAGAAAATGATGTCCTGGAGTTAACCTTGCAAATGACCCGTCACATTAAAGTCGATCCCGCATTAATGGAGCGACTCTTAAACGCATTAGGAAGTACTGCCTTAGTAGAGTTAGTGGGGGTAATCGCTAGCTACAATATGGTCTCCCGTTTCTTAATCGCATTAGATATTCATCCCGAAGACCACCCACCAAGCTCTTAAATTATGAATCGAGAAATTACGCGCATTATTCCTGGGGTCCTTACATCGGATGGCGCAGGAGTACGTCTGCGCCGAAGTTTGGGTGGGCAAGATCGCCAACGCTTGGATCCCTTCTTGATGTTGGATGAGTTCTCATCCAATGATCCGAATGATTATGTAGCTGGCTTTCCGCCGCACCCCCATCGCGGTTTTGAGACCGTGACCTATATGCTCGAGGGCCATATGTTGCATGAAGATCATTTGGGCAATCGGGGGCATTTAAAAACAGGCGGCGTCCAATGGATGACCGCTGGTCGAGGCATTATTCATTCAGAGATGCCACAGCAAGAAAGTGGTGCAATGCGCGGCTTTCAACTGTGGATTAATTTACCCGCTAAAGAAAAAATGAAGCCAGCCGGCTATCAGGACATTCAAGAGGATACGATTCCTCGCAGCACTCTTCCAGGCGGAGGCCTTATCAAAGTGATCGCTGGTGAGTATCGCAATCTGCGCGGGGAAGTTATTCGTGGTCCTATTTATGGTTTAAGTACCGAACCACTCTTTTTTGATATTCACCTACACGCTCAAGAGTCTTTTTCTCATTCAATACCCATTACCCATAACGCTTTCATCTATATCTACGAGGGCGATCTGAAGATCGGCTCAGCCTTACAGGCCTCACCCAAACAATCAGCAATTATTTTGAGTGAGGGTGATCAATTAAACATTACCGCCTCAGAGCAGGGAGCAAAGGCGATTGTGTTGGCAGCAAAACCCCTTCATGAACCCATTGTTCAACACGGACCGTTTGTGATGAACACCCGTGAAGAGATTGAGCAAGCGATTGATGACTATCAACATAACCGATTAACAGCGATATAACTAAATTTCATGAGCCTTTATCAACAGTTACAAGAACGCGAACGTCATCAGAATCCTATTCGAGTTGGTTTAATCGGAGCCGGTAAATTTGGCGCCATGTATCTGGCACAAATACCCAGAACCCCAGGGGTCCATTTAGTTGGAATTGCTGATTTATCCCCAGATGCTGCTAGAACCAATTTAAAGCGGGTTGGATGGGACATGAACCGGATTCAGGCTAAATCGATTGAGATGGCAGTTCAGGAAAAAAGCTGCTTTATTACAGACGATTGGACAAAATTAGTTAATGCACCACAGATTGATGTAATTGTGGAATGTACTGGGAACCCCATTGCTGCAGTCGAACATTGTTTAAAAGCTTTCTCCCAAGGTAAACATGTGGTGAATGTCACCGTAGAGGCTGATGCATTTTGTGGACCGCTATTAGCAAAAAAGGCCAAAGAGGCCAATGTGATTTATTCCCTAGCATTTGGTGATCAGCCTGCCTTAATTTGTGATTTAGTAGATTGGGCGCGTACCTGTGGATTCCCAGTGGTCGCAGCAGGCCGTGGCCATAAGTGGTTGCCGCATTATGCTGATTCCACTCCAGATACAGTATGGAATCATTACGGTCTTAGCCCTGAGCAAGCGGTACGAGGTGGATTAAACCCAAAAATGTTTAATAGCTTTTTGGATGGCTCTAAACCCTCTATCGAATCGACCGCGGTTGCCAATGCAACGGGGCTACTCGTACCAAGCAATGGTTTGCTCTACCCTCCTGCTAGCGTTGAAGATATCCCAGTTGTCACAAGACCTATGAGTGAAGGCGGGCACCTTGAACAAAAGGGAATGGTAGAAGTAATTTCATCCCTTGAAAAAGATGGCAGAACAATCCCTTATGACATTCGCATGGGCATCTGGGTCACAGTTGAGGCTGAAACCGAATACATCAAAAATTGTTTTGAAGAATATAAAGCACATACTGACCCCAGCGGGCGTTACTTTACGCTCTATAAGCGTTGGCACTTAATTGGTCTAGAAGTCGGTATGTCGGTAGCTAGCGTTGCTCTTCGAAAAGAAGCTACTGGAGTTCCTTATTGCTGGAATGCTGACGTGGTTGCTACTGCCAAGCGCGATCTAAATCCTGGAGATGTATTAGATGGAGAGGGTGGATATACGGTTTGGGGCAAACTCTTACCAGCTAAAAAATCATCACAAATGGGTGGATTGCCTTTAGGCTTGGCGCATCAAGTGAAAGTGGTGCGACCTGTTAAAAAGGGTCAAAGCCTTTGTTGGGACGATGTCGCCATTGATAAAACAACCGACGCCTATCGCGTTCGTAAAGAAATGGAAGCCATGTTTTGATGGAAAAATGACTGATCGCTCTGCGCGATAGTCGAAAGGAGATAATCCTAGCAAAAGGGTTGATCTAAAAAATGGTGGAGTCGGCGGGAATCGAACCCGCGTCCGCAAACACTCTACAACAAGTTCTACATACTTAGTCTAATTATTTGATTTAACCAGTGCAACGCGAATCGACACGCTTTGCATTAGCGATTCAC
>Ga0214921_10002733_pt1 | contig 28127 bp, 24 predicted proteins | sample LL1505_MetaG_FD_177992 | JGI IMG/M metagenome (GOLD analysis project Ga0214921, IMG submission 177992) | Freshwater microbial communities from Lake Lanier, Atlanta, Georgia, United States - LL-1505 | ecosystem: Environmental > Aquatic > Freshwater > Lake | place: USA: Georgia | collected...
GAAACGCCCAGCTGCCTAAAGGTCGGGCAGTTTGGTCCGATGACCAAACGGGACGATTTCGCTGGTTAATTCACGGGACGATATCGCTAAAAATTTTCATTGAAGAGAGATTGAGGCTTAATGTCTGCCAAATCCAAAGACCGCAGTGCGAAGTTTGGTTTGCGCCTCAGAGAAGCGCTGCAGAGATTCTTCTGCAGCGGTGATTTCTGCGCGGTTCAATGGTTCGAGCCCTTCCAGCAAGGTGACTCCCACTTGACCATGCTTGTGCTGTCGATTCAAATGATAGTGTTTTTGCAGAGGTGATGCCGCGGCGTCTCCGAAATGCTTCCTAACAATATTCGCTAGAGGTGAGTCTTTGCTTGTGAACTCGATGCCTTCAAAAATCTCTAAGCCGAGCGCAAATGCAAGAACTCCTGCATCAATACTCTGATTAAGAATTTCAACAAAGTCTTTTGTCTCCTTTAGGATAGGCGTGCTGGATGCCGAAATTTTTTTGACCACTGATGCAATCATGGCATCGTGTCCTCGCTCTTCCGATTCAAACGCACTCAAAAATCCGGATTTCTCTGGAAACGTCCTGATAGCTTTTTTGAGAATGTCTGCGCAGCTTGAGGTGATGTAATAATTTTGCATCACAGCTAAACGGGCGAAGTCCTCTGGCAATTGTTCAATCGCCTCAGTTTCTTTGCTAAATTCTCCAGGGAGACACTCAGAAAGAAGTCTTTTTCGACGCAAAAAAGTCAGGGCCGCCAACGCATCATGGCCATCAACGGATTCAATGTGAGAAAACGCTCGAACATCGTCATGGGTCCAGCCTTTGGCTAAATGACTCACACCGTGCGAGCAGACAAATGCAATCGGATAGTCGGCAAAGGGAGCTAAAAATTCGGATATTTGGCTCGCATAACCCCGGTCTTGTAGATGTCTGATGCAAAAATCGACAAAATCGATTGCCGCTGGGTCCACATTGCCTTTGATGGCAATCCACGGAGTCTGCAAAGACAGCACTTCGTCATGTCGCTGGGCCACTAATTCTGGATATGGCGCATAGAGGTGTTTCTGTGCAGGTGAGCTCATGGCTCATAGCTCATACATGCATTGCTGTAGATGGCTTACAAGATTCTGCGGTACCGCCTCTGCCACGCGCACCCAGCCGGCTCTGCAAGGTGGTGCTGGGATTTCTTTTCCGTCAACTTCGGTTTCGCAGTTGGAATAAAACTCTGCCCATTTGCCTGCTTTGTCCTTACGGCCGCATCCTTCAAAAAAACGAAGATTTGATTCGGCCTTTTTGCCCTTTGTTAAAGTTCCGCGCTTTGGTGTTTCATTTTTTGCGGACGGAGTGGCAGGTGCACCGTTATTTGTTTTTTCGCTAGGGGTGGCAGATGTTTTTGTGGTTTCGGCAAAAGCCTCCGCGCCCGTAAGAAGATAAGCACAAACACTGGCTGAAATTTTTATTTTTTGCATATTAGACTCCTTTGTACTCTGTCATGAGCTGTGAACGATTCAAGGTGTTTATTGCGTGAGCCCGCGAGGCCATCCATAACGCGCTAGCGACCCCAATTCTTCCTCGATGCGAAGTAACTGATTGTACTTGCAAATGCGGTCTGTGCGGCTGGCAGAGCCAGTTTTGATCATGCCACAGTTTGTCGCGACGGCGAGGTCTGCGATGGTCGTGTCTTCAGTCTCTCCAGAGCGATGAGATGCAATGGAGGTGAATCCGTGAGTCTTCGCCATCTCAATGGTCTCGAGTGTTTCCGATAGGGTTCCAATTTGGTTGACTTTGATTAGAATTGAATTTGCTGCTTTTCGAGCGATGCCGTCGCGAAGACGTTTCACGTTGGTCACGAAAAGATCGTCGCCAACAATTTGCACTTTGTCCCCAATTTTCTTTGTAAGGGCGACGAAGCCGTCCCAATCGTGCTCATCGAGGCCGTCTTCAATCGAAATGATAGGGTAGTCCTTCGCCATTTTTGCCAGGAAGTCTACCATCGCAGCAGAATCTAAAGTTTTGCCCTCGCCATCTAGTGCGTACTTTTTGTCCTTGCAAAAGCTCGATGCGGCCACGTCAAGCGCCAACGCGATGTCTTTTCCTGGTTTGAAACCAGCTTTTTCAATGGCGCTCATGATGATATCCAAAGCTTCTGCGTTGCTTTTCAAGTCGGGAGCAAATCCGCCTTCATCGCCCACAGCGGTGTTCAGTTTCTTGCCATGGAGGACTTTTTTCAGAGCGTGAAAAACTTCAGCTCCATAGCGAAGACCTTCACGGAATGAAGGGGCGCCCCAAGGTACGATCATAAATTCTTGGAAATCTACGTTATTATCGGCGTGAGCGCCGCCATTGATGATATTCATCAATGGCACCGGTAAAGTAACGGCGCGTGTGCCGCCGATATAGCGGTAAAGTGGAAGTGCCGAAGCTTCTGCACCGGCTTTTGCACAGGCTAAAGAGACCCCCAGTATGGCATTGGCGCCTAAATTGGATTTATTTTCAGTCCCGTCTAATTCGATCATCATCTGATCGATGGATGTCTGGTCATGAATATCCATGCCAAGCAGTCGGGGAGTGATCACTTCGCGCACATTTCGCACAGCCTTTAAGGTGCCTTTGCCTAAATAACGGGCTTTGTCCCCATCCCGCAATTCGCATGCTTCGTATTCACCAGTCGAGGCCCCCGAAGGGACAGCTGCGCGACCGAAGTATCCGCTGTCGGTACCAACTTCGACCTCAACGGTAGGATTGCCGCGGCTGTCGAGGATTTCTCTCGCATGAACAAAGCTAATAGTTGTCATTGTGGGGCTCCAATTGGTTTGGGCGCTTCGGCCGGAAAACAAATCACGTGATCTCAATTTACTGGCTTTAATTTAGTCCAAGCCCCGAGGTTGTCAATTGTCAATTTGATTAAATTATCTAGGAATTTTGCCTTGCTAGGTGCGCAGATCCTGCATAAATTATGGCCTGTATCGACGTGACGGTTGGAGAACGGAAGGCGCTCAAGGCGCACCCTCGACATCACGCTCATCACTTTGGATTGGGAGACAGGATTTGTATGAAGACAGGATTTAACAAAGAAAATTGGAAGGCGCTTTTGCCGGAGACATACGAATGGTGCGCCAAAGTTAAGCTGGACACCGTAAGCGAAATCGTGAGTGGTGCGACTCATGTTGTGGCGTTGGCAGAGGCTAAAGAAGGTGACGAGTCCGTAAATTTGAATGCGGCATCTCTATCTGCAGAAATTCAGAAGAAGATTACGGCAGCGGTAGCCATCGCAGGCTGGAAGGGCGCCGGAACCCATGTCACCGTCGTGGATGGTACTCCGTTTGTTCTCGTGGCTCCAACGAAAGTGAAGACAACGAAGCCACAACGGAGCCGCGCACTTGGATTGGATGCAGCTGCAGTTTTGAAAAATCTGAAAATAGCTCGGATTGTTCTGTGTAAGGCGGAGGGACTTTGCTCCAAGAGCATGTTCGATGGATTAGCCCAAGGTTTTTACGCTCAGGGCTCGTTTAAAGGAAATAAGAAAGACTCTACAAAGACAAAGCTTCCGCAGCACGTATCATTACTGGGCGGAACCCTGGATGGTGAATCTGAAAAGCATTTACGTGCGATGGTTCGGTCCACAGCGCTGACGCGATTTATGCAGGATGCGCCTGCCAATTGGTTTGATCCGCTGCGTTTTGCGGAAGTTGCGGAAGACGTTTGCAAGGAAAATGGTGTCAAGGTTTCGATTCATGACAAGGCATCACTTGAGACGCTTGGTATGGGTTCTTTTCTGAGTGTCAATGCCGGTTCATTGAATGAACCGAGAATGATCGTGATGGAAATCGACGGCGTGGATAATTCGCGCAGCGTGGCTCTGATTGGTAAGGGGTTAACGTTTGACGCAGGTGGTGTCTCGCTAAAGCCGGGCGCTGGTATGGAGGAAATGAAATACGACATGTCAGGTGGAGCGGCAGTCCTTGGCAGCGCGTATTATTTCAGTCAAGTGAAGCCTCCGGTGAAGACTATTTGTATTATTGGCGCAACTGAAAACTTGCTCAGCGCTGCTGCTACGAAGCCGGGCGATGTTGTGGTCGCGATGAATGGTAAGACTATTGAAGTACAAAATACCGATGCCGAAGGGCGACTTGTACTGGCAGATTTGGTTCATTATGCAAATGTGACGTTCAAGCCTGAAATGATGATCGACGTGGCTACGTTGACCGGTGCGGTTTTGATCGCCTTGGGAACAGTTGGTGCCGGTCTGATGGCTAATGATGACGCCACAGCAGAGCATATTTTGAAAGCAAGCAAAGAAATTGGCGAGCCGTTCTGGCAATTGCCAATGTGGCCTGAGCTTGAGGCTGAGACAAAAGGCAGCACTGCTGACCTTAACAACATCGCGAAGTCCTCAGTGAAAGCTGGAACAATCATGGGCGCGATGTTTATCAAGGAATTTGTTGGCACCGCAAAATGGGCCCATCTAGATATTGCAGGCACGGGATGGAACTGCAAAGCAACGGGTTTCCCGTCAAGCGGAGGCTGTGCTTTCGGATTGCGCACGATGGTTGAGTCTGTCATGCGGTTTGGAAAGTAACTGAACCTGTATGACTGTAATACCACCGACACCCCTTGTGCTATTTGATATGGACGGTACGTTACTTGATACCCGACATGACATTGCGCGCGCTGCCAATGGTGCGCGTCATGAGCTGGGGCTTCCAGTCATGACGATTGATGAAGTTGTGCGGGCTGTTGGCGATGGGGTTGATCTTTTTGTGAGTCGCGTGACCTATCCAAAAACGGATGAGCGCTTCGCAGCTGCTAGAAAGGTTTTTTTGCGGCACTACGCAGAGAACGTCATTGGGGAAACGACGCCCTATGACGGAATCATACCCATGCTAGATAAATTAATTGATCTCAATATTCCCTTAGCTGTGGTGAGCAATAAGCCCGAAAAACTAGTGGATGAGCTGGTGCGTCATTTTGGATGGCAGCGGTATTTTCGAACATGGCTCGGGGGGGATTCGGCAGCCCGCGCAAAGCCGGCTCAAGACCCATTGTTGTTGGCGATGCAACAGTCTGGTGTTGCCGCGAGCCATCCCTTAATTATGGTGGGTGATGGTGACCAGGATATCTTGGCTGCTAAAGCCATGGGTTGTAAAGCCGTGTGGTGCAGCTGGGGGTTTAACTCTCAGCCTACCAATGATTATCCTAGCCACCGCGTGGATCATCCCGAACAAGTGCTACTTACCATAACCAATTATTAAGTCTTCACACGCAAGCCATACATGAGCCATTCGTGCTAGCATCGTTAGACGGACTTCTTCTGAGGCTTGCACGGCTATGGATACGAAACGATTTGAATTAGACCCTAGAACGATAAAATTGCTGCAGGTGATCGAATCTACTGATCACGATGATCAGCGCCGCGCCGCTATTATGGACCTAGCGATAACCGGCGGAATGAACGCAGCGCGTATACTAATCGAAACTTTTGAGCGCTCTATGTGGCGTTCAATGAAATTTTCAATCATTCAAGCGTTGGGTCGCGTGCGACATGAGCGAGCCACGGAGTTTCTCTGTCAGCTTGCTTTAGCAAATGAGGATTTCGCTATGGCGGCTGAGGCCGTGCTAGCGCTTGGAACAACGGATGACCCTGTCGCAGGCGAGTTCCTGGCATCCGTCGTTCGGACTCCTGATCATCCTCTCATTCGCGAAGCTTTAACGGCTTTGGGGAATATGAACTTTTTTCCATGTGATAAAGAGATTTCCACTCTTCTCCAACCTCAATCCGCGAGCATTCCTGCGTCAGTCTTGCAAAGTGCCGTGATTGCGGCAGGAATTCGAGGTTGTAGGTCAGTTTTAGATGATATTAAAAAAATCGTGGCTAGCGAATCATCGGGGCCGCTTTTTAATTCAGCGCTTATTACATTGGGACGAATTGGCGACCCATCTGCTCTTCAATGGCTTGAAACTTTAGATACGCGGTACCGTGCGTTTGCGCATCAGTTGAAGATTTCTGCCATTGATCACTTGCGATTGCTGAACACTTACACAATTGAAGACGCAGTGGGCGCAGCCCTGAGTGCAACTTCAGCAGGCGCCATGAGGCAGGCTTGGCAGACTCTCAGCGCTTTTCCGACGGTTCCCGCTCGGGAGGCTCTACAGCTTTTAGCATCGGAAGGTTCTCCCGAATTTAAGGCGATGGAGCGTCTGACGTTCTTCAATTCTGGTGCCTTGCGCGAGGATCTGACGTTTCTTGCACAGAGCGGAGACTCGCTTCGTCGCGAAATTTTTGCGGCACTAGGGCGCCTGCACGCGTTGAATGGCAAGCAGGAGAAGATTCTGCCGATCCTAACGGAATTGGGCGACGCATTCACAGTTAAGTTCTTGTCGCTCGTCTTTGTTGATCGAGGTGGAGATGTTCTAGTTGATATTGTCTCAAATCCTAAGGCTAGTGCATCAGTGCGCGCCGCCGCTACGAATGCTGCGGTCCTGCAGCCCTTAATGAGTGGGGGGCGGTTGACCGTCAGAGACTCAATGGGCAAGCGTCTCGTGAAACTTGCGGAATCAGAGGCAGATAGTGATATTGGAGCTCGGATTGTACGAGGCATCGGTCAGATTCGATACTTTGGCCCCGACGCGTCCAATCTCCTTCGTGAAAGACTGAAATCTGGAGGGGCTTGGGCTCCGGGAATCTATGCGGCATTAGCTCGGTGTGATGTTGAAGAATCGACGAAAATGATCACCAAGAGACTAAGGCAAATTGTAGCGTCCCCGGACAGTGAAGCCGAGACAAGAGTCGCGATTCGCAGTTTGGCTAGATGTTCTTCGGTCTCAGAAGCCGCGTGTTTAGCTCAGTTACCAGTCAATCAACTAGCCGATCTAAAAGTCGCCGTGCTGAAAATCCTTTGCACGGTTTCGGTCCCGGAGCTGACGCCCTTTGTGGCAAAGAGTCTTGGTGAGAAAGACTTTCAAACGCGACTCATGGCTGTAGTCGCGGCCAAGGGGCACTATAGCGGGGAGATTTTTGAAATTATATTCAAATTCCTGGATCACGAAAGTCCGTCGATATCTGGCCGGGCGTTAGATACATTGACGACATCGGGCAGTGCGCACGACCACCTGTTGCTTTTTAAAAGGCTTGGAGACCACGTCAATGACTTGGAGCTTTATAAAAAAGTTTTTCGTAGCCTCACTCCAAGAGCAGGTGGGTCATACAAGGAAGTGTTAAGCGTTCTTGATGGGTTGATTCAGGCGAGGCGTGGTGTGTTGTCAGATCAAGACCTGCTGCAGAGTGCGATGAACCTGCGAGATAACTTGGTCTTTGCTGCGGGCGCTGGTGGCGTTTTAACTTCAAAAGGTGGTAAGACGACTCTAACAGAGAAAGAGCGTCACGTGATCGATAAGTCTCTCGACACCACTCTGAAAGGTTTCGCAAAGTATTCGGAGACAGTCAAATCTGTTTTAAGAAGTGGCGAAGTGACTTGGCAGCACCCTGAGCTTTTCGATGCCCGCGTTGATAAAAGCACTGTGATTGTTCAGTACGTGAAATCTATCGATTTGCTGATGCAGGAAAAAATTGGCTCGCAAATGTTTTTGACGCAAGGGGCTGACTTTTTGCAAAAAATGCAGTCGCGTATCGTCCGCCTCGAGCTAGATGATGAGATGGCGTTTGGGGATCATCTCGTCACAGATCTCGACTGTAGTATGTATTTTTCACGGGATTCTTTCCCCACTCACAAGCTGGCTACGATTTGTCGCTCCGTGATGACGGGTTTGATTATGAAAGAGCAGTACCGCGTGGTTGACGGTCTGCGAGCGTGGGCTGTGCTCATGTTGATTTTTGGGCGGACATTTAAGTTTAGGGGACAGGTGATGGCGCCGTTATTTCCGCTGGCAAAATCTACGAGTGATGGGATCGGTCGCATTGCTCGTGCAATGAATGATTTGCAAGACGCTCGTAATCGCGCCGCACATCGTGGGACTATTTTGGAAAAAGAAAATATGCAGGAGATTCGTGATCTCTGTGCCGCGCTACTTAATGATTTGGATTCGCACTTAGTGGCAAAATCTTAACAAGAGTCTGTCTCGGTATCTTTACGAATTGCCCCGGAGGCAGACGCTGGACCGACCGAGTCAGAATACTCATACATCGATACCTTCAGTTCATCGACTGAAATAGAGCTATTCTATCATTTGCCCCTCACAGCGGAATCTGAGTTACGCGTTGGTAATAAAACCTTTACGCTTAAGTGTTTGCGAGCTCACGGTGGCGGTATAGCTGCTGACGACTCGAGGCTGGAAGCTATTAAATTGTATTTTCCGACCGATGATCCAGACGGTCAGTGCGTTGGACCACTCAATCGGGAACACCCATCACCCGGTCAAGAACGTTATCGTTGGACGAGTTATTTGACGATAACCTGGAATGCAAAAGATCGCGTGGTGAGCAGCGCTCAATTTACCGAGGACGGAGTCACGTACGACTTGCGAAAGGCTCGGGAATAACTTTGTCAAAATCGGGCTGGATTTCGCCTTAAAAGCTCACGCTAACTTAAACAAAAAGCCTCGGGTCTCCTCCTTCATTTGAGCTATTTCGATTTGAGTCTTTAAAGTGCAAACTATTGTGAGTGCTGCGGCGCCGCAAAAATCAATAAAGTTGGAATGTTATGGTTATCCGCAGCTCCGCCCAAAAATAACCTTCAGTACCGACATGGATTGGACGATAGGATTTGAGGCTTCGATGGAAGCTAGGAGGGTCATGAAAATGCGTCGTGACATAAGTAAAAATATTAACGATCTAATCTTTTTGATCGTGGGTGGATTGGTGATTTTGACAGCAGGATGTGGTGAGCGAAGTGCCATGACGAAGGCCGGTGAAAAAAATCAATCGGGCAGCAACATTTCCGAATCGGATGATGACTCTCTCTCATTGGACAGGCGTCGCCCGGTCAAGCAAAAAAGTCGCCCGAAAGGCCCAAAGAATACACCCGAAACCCGGGTGGGGCAAAAGATCTACGACTTCAATAATAGCCTAAGGTACCAGTGTCGGTCAGTCTTTATTACAATTAGAAGTGAAGATAATCGATTATTAAATTACCTGGTCTGGGAAGAGGCAGAGGGTCCGTCTAATGTAAATGGGGTTCAGCGAAGCGTCTGGAAGGATTTGCAAGCTTTCGTCGGAAAAAAGATAAGTGATGGTGATGCGGGATTCAAAGGTGTTTTGGAGATAGGGTTGGATGGAAATGAATTTCGATATCGGCAACACGGAAAAGAAATACCAGTCGGTTATTACGAGGAATTTCCCTATAAAAGCCAGCCGTCGCCCACCCCACTATGCCCAACGCAGTGATTACAGTTCTTGCATGCTATTTCGTCTATTAGCGAAATGGAACAAAAAATGGATTTGTTGGCACGCTCAATCTCGCCTGGAACGCTTTCAGTGCTGTCAGGCCCAGACGAGATCTGCTTGATTGGACACAGAGGCGAACGCGGAGTTGTTTTTATCCAACTTTTGTTTCACATCATAATAGTGTTGCCTCTGATCGGGGCATAAATTTAAAAAATAAAATGCGCATGGATTGCGCTTTATTCATTGTTTGTAACAAATGACGATCAAATAATTGTGATTGTATGTTAGTTCTAGAATTCAGCATCAAATCGAAATTCTGTAGGTAGTAACTCCTGGACGGGATCACCTTGAGATGGATGTAACTTATGCGTTACTGTCTTGCCCATATTGGAGTAGCAATTGCGAGGTGGTCCACTAAATCTTTCAACAGATCCATGCGGACAAGGCGCAATTATTGGGCTCGGATAACCGATGAAGTCATAGCTTCGAATAAATTGGCTCAGGTAGAACCTGAATTAATAAAAAGACGTGAATTTATTTGGCAGTAAAGTACATTTGGGTTGGTGAGTGACGAGTCATGGTGGACTGAGATCCGCCGGTGGGGGATGCTATCCGTAAGATTTTCAAAGACCCATTCAGCGGATTGACCCATTTGGCGGGAGCCTTCCTCGGAGTCGCAGGGCTCATATATATGGTGGGGCGTAGTCTGCCTGTATCAGGCTGGGAGGGAGTCGCTCCCTTCGCGGTTTTTGGTGTCAGCGTTATTTTTATGTACACTTCAAGCGCTGTTTATCACTTACTGCATGTATCAGACGAAACAAGAGCGATGCTCCGTCGCGTTGACCACACGATGATCTTTTTTCTGATTGCGGGAACTTACACGCCGTTTTGTCTGGTTCCCCTCAAAGAGACCTACGGCATGCTCATTCTTTATATTGTCTGGGGCATTGCCATCGCAGGGTTCTTCGCCAAGTTAATCTGGATGCACGCTCCACGCTGGCTATCTACAGGTTTGTACGTATTCATGGGATGGATTGCTGTCACAGCAATTTATCCACTTTCCCAGCGTCTATCAGAGGATGGTTTGAGGTATCTATTGGCAGGAGGGGTCCTCTATACAGTAGGAGCCGTCATCTACGTAGCCAAGAGACCTGATCCGTTTCCGCCCCATTTTGGGTTCCATGAGATTTGGCATTTATTTGTTCTGGCGGGAACTGCGAGCCACTACTATAGCGTGACCACGCTCCTGAAATAGGGCGCACAGGGGGTGGTGGTTTGCGTGGGTGGGACTATGGTCCGGCTGGGGTATTCTACGAATCCCAAACGGTGGCCTTTTGATATTCTTTATAATTGACATTTATATCGATTTCTAGTAATATTGAACTATGTCTATAAGACGCGAAATTGAGATCTTTCACTTGATGTTTTGCAGGTCTGGTCTGACCTCGCAGGATAAGAATCTTATTGTCCTGAAGGGTGGCTGTAATCTTCGATTTTTCTTCGGCAGCAATCGCTATTCAGAAGATATTGACTTCGATGTGGAGGTCATCTCTCGCGAGACCTTAAGAAAACGCGTGGATAAATTACTCGCGAGTCAGCCTTTTCACGCTTTGCTCGCAGCCAGAAAAATCGTCATCGGTAATTTTTCGACGCCAAAACAAACTGACACGGTACAACGGTGGAAGGTGTCTTTGCGGGTGGGTCGAGTCGAGATACCGACAAAAATCGAGTTTTCGCGCCGTGTGATTGATCATTCAGGTGTTGAGGTGGCTCGCGTCGAACCCCTGGTGCTGACGCCCTACAATCTTACGCCTCTGTTCATGGCTCACTATACTGTGACTCACGCCGCCGTGCAGAAGATTCAGGCACTGGCCGGACGCACGGAAACGCAGGCTCGTGATCTCTATGATTTAGATCTCTTGCTAGGTAAAAATCAGAACTTAAATATTTCTGTTGAACCCCATTTAGTCGTTAAGGCCATTGAGAGCGCGATGACCATTGATGCCGACCAATTTCTTGGGCAGGTTGTGGAGTTTCTTGAGGATGACGCGCGCGAATACTATCGAGCGCGAAAAGTCTTTGATGACCTGCAATCCCGTGTGATTGGTCAGCTGGAGAGAATTAAGAATGAGGCTGAGTAAAGCTCTGGCAATTTTACACCGCGCGGGCACCCCGGTCATTCGGACCTATGACGCGGCCGCCTTGTGGATGCAGTCGAGAGCGTCAGCCAGTAAAGTTTTGGCTAGAATGGCTGATGACGGGCATATCCGGCGTCTCATCCGAGGCGTCTGGCTTATAGACCAGAATGTTCATCCGTGGAGCGTGCATGCTTTTCTGTCGGAGCCGGCTCCGAGTTATATTTCATTACAGACGGCGCTCTTTCATCACGGTATGATCGAGCAGATTCCATCGATCATTCATATGATCTCGCCTGCAAAAACCCGTACGTTCAAAACTCCACTGGGTACATTCGCGATGCATCAGGTGGCTCCAGATTTTTTTTGTGGATTTGAGCCGCTTGAAGGGGGTCCAGCTCAAATGGCCTGCCCTGAAAAAGCCCTGGTTGATTTTTATTACTTCCGTCTCGCGCGCACGCGGGGATTTCGCTCTCTGCCTGAGTTGACGCTGCCGAAGTCATTTAGCAAAAAAAAGGCCCTTAAGTTTGCGGCTGTGATTCAGTCCGCATCCAGAAGGGCTTTGGTCGAGCGTTTGATTTTGGAGCTATTTTGAGCCCTTAGAGAGTCTGCGGTAGAGTCCCTGGGGCTAGCTTCCTAAGCTTGGAACATGACTTTGTGAGGCATTAATCCAAGGAATGCCAAGCCGAGCGGGTCATGCGTATTGAATTCGTTTAGTCGATATCACTTTCACTTTGGATACTGAGGTTCAAGGTAGGTCGGAGCTTGCTCGGGGTTTTCGCTATTAAGCTGCAGTGAGCCACCCGTGCCGCTAGGGGGCGGACTGCCATTCCACCATCCCTTGACCCTCGTCATATAATTGTCGACTGACGCTTTACCAATCGAATAAATCATAGAACTGTAGTAGCCCTGAGTGCGTTTAGGGCCTGGCTGTTCGATGCTGCCAATGTAAACGATGCGAGCGCCCGGAACCTTCTCTGGGCTTTGCGCTGCCAACATGAAATGTTTGGGTAGCACTAAGGACGGATAATAATTGCGAACCATATATCGCATGCCACTTCCAATATATCCATCGGCGAGCATCTGCTTGATTCCTGTTGTTAACATCGGTCGAACGCTTTCAGGAACCGTGGAAGCTTGCTGAATGAACGCTGAGAAACTTTGTTGCATAGTCTCTTTGCTAACGAAGGGGGCGAATTTTGGTTCGGATTTTAGGGCTGCAATTTGTTGGGCAAAATCGATTAAATTAAAATTAGTTTCGAATAGATTTTTACCCATAGCCACCGAATACAAAGTAAAAGGTAGTTCAGAACAATATAGGGGTGGTAATGATTTTGTAGTTCCGGCTTCAAAGTTATTCACCTGGCTCGCCACTTTTGAGACACCTTTGACGTACACATCGGTGTAAAGAAATGCGTCATATTGATAGCTTGACGGTCGATCCATCATCATTTTCGCTAGCTGTGCAACTCTTGCTTTCACCGTATGATCGACATCAACCCTGAAAAAATGCAGAAAGCCGTCCCAGGAGCAGTCCGACATGCCATCCGGAGAATCGACGTGACAAAGGCGCCCATCACTCTCAACGACAAGTTTTGCGTGACTCATGCCGTTTTCGCCAAGGCCTACCAGGATCATTTGGTTGAGATCGGTTTTTTCTTGACCGTTGCCCTGTCCCTCAGATTTGACGTATTTCTGACCTAGTTTATGATCAAATACTATATCTCTTGGATCTACAATCGGGGTGTAGTCGAGCGCGATATCGCCGGGAAGAATGTATTTTTGAAGCTCGCTTTGGTCAAGAATACGTAGTCCAAATGGTTCGCCTTTTCGAGTTTGGATCCCCTGTGTTCGCTCTGGTAAAGGCCAATTGCGGTCCAAAAAAATCTTTCTATCCCGATCTATTGCGGTTAATGGCAATCGATTAAAAGGTATGATTTCTTGAGCGAACTCAAATGAGGAGTCCATATCACCATCAGATTTTAGCGTAGACTGGGCTCGTGATTTGCAACCGCAAATAAAAAATGGCAAAACCATGACGAGCAAGACAATAGAATGCCCAATTTGTATTAGCATAAGATCATTCCCTTTTTGAGGTGTGGGGTCAGTTTAGCATCTTGGGATGTCTCGAGTGAAGCTAAGAAACGTGGCCAGACGCAAATTGCAGCGCTGCGCCTTTGAGACCGTTTAGCGAGTCGAGAATGACGTGCACTGGTGTCTGGTCCAGTAACGGGCCGAAGCGACCTTTGTCTCGGAATCCAATCATAAAATATTTCTCAAGCCAGGGTATGATTTTGGGTGCGATGCCTCCGCCCAAGTATACGCCTGCGCAAGGCATGCACTTTAGGGCAAGATTGGCGGCTTCTTTGCCATATAGGACAGCGTAAAATTCAATGACTTTGTCTGCGAACTGGTCGCCGCGTTGCGCAGCTTCTACAAGCATCGCCCCCCAGTCAGGGGTCTCTAGATTTAGATAAGTCGCAAGATCCTGGCTGCTTTCTTGCGCCAGGAATAGTGCTAGGTTTTTCCAGCCGTCTAGTCCGCCTAGAACGCGTTCCCAGCTCACGTGCCCATGCAGTCGCCCACGCAAAAATTCCAACAGTCGTATTTCCTGATCCGTGGTTGGACTAAAGCTTGAATGACCGCCCTCGCCAGCTGTAGGGAAGTAGGACTCACCATTCCAGCCAATGACCGCTTCGCCTAGGCCTGTACCCGCTGCAATCAGTGCTTTGGCGCCTTCAATCGGGGCACCTACGTTGAGCGTTCGGATGTTTTCCTTGGTTAGGCCCAAGATGCCGAAACCATGCGACTGCATATCATTACAAATTTTAACTGGTTTGCCGATTTCCTGGGAAATCTTAACGGCGTCTATATCCCAACCCAAATTGGTCAAATGCGCGCGATGCCGGACCACTGGCCCGGCGACCCCAGCGCCTACGGCATCAAAGTCTTGACCGGGATGCTGGATCTGCCAATTTTTGATCATGGCCACTAGGGATGTGTAGTCCCGGCTTACCAACGAGGTGCGCGCTGAGAGGCTTTCGATCCTCCCTTCTGAGACAGTGCAGAGGGCGAGGGCTGATTTGGTTCCACCAATGTCGATAGCCAGTACTTTCATGAGGTGAAGCTACCAATTTTCTTCTGAAAATGAAATACTGAGGATTCGTCTGATCAATATTTGTGCCGCCCAGGTTGTTGGGTCTGAGCGGCTCTGGGATGGGGTTTGGAAGGTTATGAATGTAAATCTAGCCATGAGCGTCGGCGATCATGTTTTGAAAATGCAGGGCACGCAGGTGTTTGTTCTTGGAGATTTGATTTTAGACACTTATGTCAGTGGCAAAGTCAGTAGAATCTCGCCAGAGGCCCCCGTGCCAGTGGTTTTGGAGCAAAAACAGTGGGCCGTCCTGGGTGGCGCAGCCAACGTTGCCGCAAACATCGCAGCCTTTGGCGGCGGTGTGGTATTAGCGGGGCGAATCGGACAAGATATAGACGGCGATCATTTTGTAAAAATTTGCGAATCCCTAGACGTCGATTGTTCTGCCCTCTTGAGATCGAAATCCATGCCAACCACTCGCAAGCTTCGAGTGATGGCAGGCTATCAACAAGTGGTGCGAATTGATAGCGAGTGCACGGAGATACTATCGCCCGCTGAGGTTGCTACGCTCGAATCTAAGGTTAAAGATTTTTTGAATCGTAAAGGACCGAAGGCTATTGTCATCAGTGATTACGGTAAAGGGGTATGCACGGCTGAGCTGTTAAGTACGGTGCTTGCGCAAGCAATTAAGCAAAATGTACCAGTGATCACAGATCCGAAGTCACTTGATATGAAGCGTTATAGCGGTAGTACATTAATTAAGCCGAATCTTTCCGAGGGGCGCGAAGTCCTGAAAATTGCATCGCCGGGCTCGGTCTACTCGTCCTTTGACTCGGAGGTCTCGGCAGTTTGCCAGGCAGTGTTGGCGAAAAGCGGCGCGCACAACGTAGTTTTATCACTGAGCGAAAAAGGTGTGACTGTTCGCGGACGCGACGTCGGCGCAGGAGCCCACTTTGAAACAATGGCCTTGCAAGTTGCAGATGTTAGCGGAGCTGGCGACACCATGGTGGGGTTTTTAGCGATGGGAATGGCTGCGGACATTGGTGTGGCGCGAAGTGTTCAGCTAGCGAATATCGCGGCTGGAATCGTCTGTGGAAAGTTAGGCACGGCAACTGTTTCGGCTTCGGAGTTTTTAAATACATTTAAGCATGAGACTGAAGAAACAAAGCCAGAAAAAGTCCTGCCTCGCGAGGAGCTTGCGGAGATCCTGAGCCAGGCGCGCGAAAGCGGTAAAAACGTGGTCTTCACTAACGGGTGTTTTGACCTGTTGCATGCGGGACATGTGGAAGTGCTGCAGAAAGCCAAGTCATTTGGAGATATCTTGGTTGTCGCAATCAATAGCGACTCCAGTGTAAAAAAACTAAAAGGTCCGGCGCGTCCATTGCAAAACGAAGAAGATCGGGCTCGCATTATGGCGGCACTGGCGTGTGTGGACTATGTGACGATTTTTGAAGAGGAAACACCAGCAACCTTGATTTCTTCGTTTAAGCCAAAAATTTTGGTCAAAGGTGGCGATTATAATTCAGAAACCATCGTTGGCGCAAAAGACGTCGTTAGCTGGGGTGGTCGCGTGGAGGTCGTTCCTTTGGTGAGCGGTCGAAGTACGACTTCACTTGTCGATCGAGCGCGAAACTAATTGTGTTTTTTGTTAGTCATCAAATGTAGGTGAGCTTCATGGTCAGAAATTTGGGTAAAATATTTTTGCGTGCACAAAACGTCCGTAGGTTTGGGCGCAGCTTGAACATGCTAGTGGTGGGTTTTTGTTTGTGCCTATCGAATGCCTTCGCTGCGACGACAGATACCACAGATGTACCTTTGTCAGACTGGGCGCGAGGTTCCAGGGCCATAAATAAGATCAAGGGTAGCGGGGGTATCGTCAGCTTTGCAGCTGTAAAACGTGTGGGAAAATCCTATGAAACTGTGAGCCTTGATTCAGAAAGTGGCGGAGCTTCGTATTTAGAATCTCCCATCGATTCGCAGAGTCGGCTCACCCTCGAGATCAACAAATCTAACGGTCAGAGCAAGTGTACAAAAAATCTGATCCGCGTTGCGCAGTGTCTTGACGTCGATATGCTGCTGGATGTGTCTAAGCGCGCATGGGAGCTTTATTATTTTGATCGCGCTAAGAATACGATGCGCCCCATGATTAAGAAGGAGCGTGGCGAAAATGGGCGATATTTTGATTGGGTTCAGGCTGCGCTGAATTACGATGGAATTATTCTAGATCGCAGAGGCGCGAATTATTTGGCGCTGGTTCCCACAAGCGCCGTCGCCGGGGAAACTCAAGTTTTGGCTTTGGCCAATAGCGCGAATAGGCAGGTCCTGGAGCCCGGAGCGTTTGTTGGATCGGGGTTGCTGACAATCAAAAAACGAGAGGGTCGGTTTGCTCTATTGCAAATGCTAGTCAACAAAGATGACTCAAGTTTGTCTATCAAACCCGGGGATAAAATTATTTTGGAAAAAGGCAAGAGGTCGGCGCCAATTCAACCGGCAAATTCTACGGAAAAAACTCCGCCACAAGATTCTTCAAGTGGCGGAGGACAGCAGCCTGAATAATGGCGGTTTTTAGGCGCAAAATAGCGCTAAAACCAATTATTTCTTAAACGGCATCGCCCCGAGGTAATCTTTCTTGCCAACATCAACCCCGTTGTGACGCAGGATCGAGTAGGCCGTTGTGAAATGAAAATAGAAATTCGGTGTTGCGTGCTCAATCAGAAATTCTTTACCGGTAATATGCTGACCTTCCCAGCGGGACTGAGAGATTTTTACTGATGCTGAGTTATCAAAGTCACTTTGCTTGAATGTCTCAAGGTAGTTAATGACAGAATGAATGCGAGCCTTCACGTCGTCTAACGTTTTCTCCTTGTCCTCATGGACTGGTGCTTCTTTTCCAGTCAGCTGCGCAGCGCCGCGCTTGGCGGTATCACAAAGAATCTGAATCTGACGGATAAAGTTAAACTGGTCTGGGGCAAGTCGGCTATTTAGCAGTACTTCCATGTCGAACTTTTTGGCCGCAGCGTGGATTGATGCCTTATCAAGAATTCCGTTCAAGTTGCGCAGCATTTTTGTGAACTGAAGAATCGTAATTTCGTAGAACATAAATCTCTCCCGGCCGTATGGCTCAACAACTCGTGACGTCTGATCGTTCGGGATGATACCACAATCTGGAAATTATCGATATTCTGGTCGATGGCATGATAGTCTTGTGCACCATTTTGGAATAATTGACCTTGTTAGTAAGGAGACCGTGTGGGGTCTAAAGATTTTGACGTTATTGTCGCTGGCGCTGGGGTCATGGGGCTAGCGACCGCCTGGCAGCTGAGTAAGCGCGGCGCAAAGGTTTTAGTTCTCGACAAATTTGGTATACCCAGCGGAGTGGGTAGCTCATTTGGACACACGCGGCTGATTCGGAAAGCTTATTTTGAGCACCCGGACTATGTCCCGCTTCTCCATAGAGCCTACGAACTTTGGCACGCGCTCGAGTTGGAGTCCAATTCAAATCTTCTGCTCAAAACAGGCCTGATTGTTTCAGGACCCGAGTCGCATCCGATTTTGTCTGGGATCCGTAGCAGTGCTCAATTACATGGTCTCGCCATTGAACATTACAGCATTGACGAACTATCCAGGCGATACCCGCAATTTCAGCACCCGCAAGACCATATTGGTCTCTTTGAGGCCGATGCGGGTTGTCTGCTGGTCGAAAAAAGCCTAGTAGCGTTCAAGGAATCTACTGCCAGTGAGCGTGTCAGCTTTCGCCCATTTTCGCCGATGGAATCCTGGACGACGACCGCCACGTCAGTCATTGTCAGGACGAGGCAAGGCGACTTCAGTGCAGGTAAACTCGTGCTTTCGGTTGGCTCCTGGATGCATCCATTGATGGGGCTACCAAAAATCAAACTTGAGCCGCGGCGGGCTCCCGTGTTTTGGTTTGACGCGCCAAGTCAATTTGATCTGACGCAGGGAATGCCTTGTTTTGCATTTGCAATGCCCGAGGGTTTTTTCTATGGTTTTCCTAATATTGACGGCCAGGGAGTGAAGATCGCACACCACAAAGGATTGCAGTTAGTGACAGATCTGGATGATGTGTCGAGCGAAGTGATGGCTGGAGATTTCGATCCCGTGAGTCATTTTGTAAAAGCTCAGATGCCAAGGATTGCCAAGGATTTTAAAGCTTACAGCGTGTGTCGGTATACGATGTCCAGGGATGAACACTTCATTCTGGGGGCGCATCCAGATCATCCGCGCGTCTGTATCGCATCTCCTTGTTCTGGGCACGGATTTAAATTCGCACCAGTCATTGGTGAAATACTGGCTGATTTGGCGCTGAATGATCGAACTGATTTGCCGATTGATTTTTTGTCACCGCAGCGTTTTTAGAATGAGGTCTAGTCTAATTTTCGGACCAAAAATTACTGATATCGGAAAGGATCGAGGTGCTTAAAAGTCCAGCGGGAGATTGATCATCGCTAAGCCATTCACTGGGTAGCGCCTCAACATATGGATGTTTCAAAAATCTGGGATCCATCATGATAATGATACCGCGATCCTTTGAAGACCTAATCACTCTTCCAGCGGACTGAATGCTGCGTGCCATGGCAGGATACCCGTATGCCTTGGCAAAGCCGTCCTTGTTGCCTGCTCCCAATAGTTTTCGACGCTCCTCACGCTCAGGAGTGACCATGGACAGTGCTGGGCCAATAATAAAAGCACCAATAAGCTGCTCACCTGGTAAGTCTATTCCTTCAGATAGCACCCCGCCTTGTACCGCCATCACCAGAATACCCCTCGAGTCTCGCATCTGATTCAGGACATCTTCAACCCAAGCAGCACTGGCTGATGGGGGTTGTTCGATGATTTCGAAGCCTTTGGCTTTCAGGATTGGTAGAGCCTGCCGCAAAAGTTCAAAGCTTGGAAAAAATGCCATGTAGTTACCATGTTTCAATGCAATAACGCGCTCGATCACCTCAACGATCCGCGGCAAATTCCTGGGTCTGTCGCGCCAAGCTGTCGATACTTGTGGTATTGCAATAATTCTACGGTTCTTGGGGGGGAAAGGAGATGTGTATTCCTTTGTCAACACTCGATCCTCATCAAATCCGTTCATCGCTTGGTGAAACAAAAAAGGCTTTAAGGTGGCAGAAAAAGCAACAACTGTGTGAAATTTTGAGAGTTGCTCGCGCACCAGGGGCCCCGCGTTGACACAGTGAATGTTTAGAGCGCTTGCTGATGAGGTTTTTGTTGCAAAAAACAACTCCTCTGGAAGCTGAAAGATTTGGGATAGTCCTAGCCAATTAAACCATTCATTGACTAAGACCTGAGCGTCCGGATTTTCAGATACATTTTCCATGACGAGCGGCATTTCGCTAGTCCAGGCATTCACCAGCGCAATTAAGGCGGGTTTGTTTGGTTTCTTGATAACAGCACCCGGAAGGCTATTTGCAGTGGCCTGCTGCAACCATTGGTTCACGGCCTTGAGGGTCTTTTTTATTTTTTTTGGAGCAACTTTCACGACGTCATCCGAAATAAATTCAACTTTTTGACTGTACCAGTCAATGGCCCTGTCAGATAAGTTGTGCGCTTCGTCAATCGCTAACACTGGCTTTGGATCTTGTATCAGTGGCAGCTTTGCCAAGTCCCGAAGATTTGCTCGAGGTGAGAGCGCATAGTGGTAGTCACCCGCTACAACGTCGACCCAGGGCATGATTTGTCGACCGAGTTCATAGGGACACACTTCGTATTGATTGGCGTAGCTACGCAAAACATCAGCATTGATTAAAATTTGGTGCCTTAGCTGACCCAGTAATCCAAATTTGTTAACTTTATCGTAGTGCCCCTTGGCAAAAGGGCAAGCGTCAGGTGTGCATCGAACTTCGGTCTGCATACAGATTTTTGGCTTTGCGGTTAGGATGAGTCCCAAAGGGCCACAATCGTCCGTAGAAAGTAGCTTCAGAAATTTTTCTGCTTCGTGTAATTGGCTGTTTTTTGGTGTGATGTAAAACAACTTATCGCTTCGACGCAGCGCGGCTTTCAGCAAGGGGAACATAACGCCCGCGGTTTTGCCAAGCCCCGTTGGCGCCTGAATTAAAAGCTGTGCCTTAGTTTTGCATGCATTAGCAACGTCCTGCATCAGTTCCGCCTGCCCACGGCGCTTCCGATCGAACGGGAAGCGTAATGCCTTGGCTATTTTTTTTCGGCTCTCCCTAAACTCAGATACTTCAACCCATAGTTGGGTGAGCCACTTTTCGCGCTGATCGATCCATGCAGAGAAAGTTTCAGGATTAAATTCAATAGGGAATATTTTTTCTTCGCGACTACCTGCAGCAACCAGCAAAATCCGCAGATTGGGTACGATTCCCCTTTGCTTCCACAAGAGCCACCCATAGATCTTGGTCTGAATAATATATGGGTGTTCAGGATCCTTGAGCAATGAACTCAGCAACCTGCGGCTGTTCAGGGAACTTTTTATCTCTTCGATGACAATCTCTTCGCCGTCTGACCACATACCATCCATTCTTCCGGAAATCTGGATAGTAAATTCCTCTGAAGCAGATAAGCATCCCTCAATTTTCACTTCACGACGATAATCACTAATCTCTCTTGCACGTCGATCTTGAATCTCACGGTGGATCTCAGCGCCCAATTCAGTAGACATTTGAGACAACCCTGACATTTCATCAATGTCACCTGTGATCAAGTTCTTTTGCCCAAAGTCAGTTACTGCAATTTTTAAAATCTTCATGAGCCCACCTAAACCCAGAATGGAATCGTCATGGGCCAAGGATGAGTGACAACCCAGGTCCCGCCCTTCGACTCTGCTCGCCGGAGTTCATGCAGCAAGACGCGGACGCGCCTAAAATCTACTTCTTCGCTACTTGAAGAAGGCGTGATTGTGAATGGGCTAGATTTTTTCTGACGTTTTTTGAGGGTCTGATCAGTCAAATTGAACTCGATTGTTGCTCTGGACAGACGGAAAAGCCACTTTGTTCTAATAAAATGCCGCACGGCACGCCGAACGAGTCTGTTGCAATGATGAGCAACCAATTCTGGACTCCAGCAAATGTCTTCCTTTTCTTCTGCGGCTAAGGTCTCATCAGTTGCGGTGTCTTCGGAATGATTTTCTACAATATCCTGAACTTGATTTAGGCGCTTTTCTTTTTCTTCTGCAATCCAAGTTTTTAAAAGCGGTAGTCCAAAGTTTAGTAAGTCCCGTTCAGTTAGAAAATGATCTGGCTCAACAAGGGACTGCAAACGCCATAGTTTTATGCCATCTTGAAGTGTGTTCATGTCACTCAAATCATGAAAATTTTCTTTGATGATTTGAGCGTATGGCGATGGATTAAAGCTATCTTGGGTGCCCATCAATAATGACAGCGGCTTGAGAGGGTCTCTCCCCTGACCCTTAAAAGCGATATTGTAGGGTGGCTTGAGACGACGAATCTCATCATATTCAGTTAGTCCGGCATGCAGTGGTGTCAGGGTTGGCGTTACTTCTACGTCCACAGCCTGCGCAAGCATCTCTAGCTTGCGGTGATCGCCGCGGCAACCACCAGTAAAATAACTATTGACCCTTGACTTAAGCGATGTTGCTTTGCCTACGTACAATATCCTGCCGGTGCGATCAAGGTATCTATAAACTCCCGGTGATAGGGGGAGTCCAAGCCGTTTTTCGCGAGGTATTAGAAAATCACGGCGCCCGGCTGTGCGTGCGGGTTTTCGGGCTAAAAAATCCGTGAGCTGGTCTAGGGATTGGACGTGGTTTTTCTCAAGCTCAATGACAAGTGCTTCCCAGATTTGCTTTGTAGCGTTTACGTGATTGAGAGCGCGTTTCCCTTGATCAAGAGGCATTCCGAAATAGCCAGCTAAAGCGCGCAAGCCGTAATTTGGAAGTCTTGGATAGAGTAATTTTGCGAGCTTATGAGTACAGATAACATGCAGAGGGAATGTCTCCCCTGTGTTGGCTAGCCAAAGGCGATGTAGATAGGCCTTCTCGATTCTTGAAAAATGAGCTAAGGCGAAGACGTTTGTCCCGAAATCCATTTGCATTTGAAGTAGCATTCTGGAGAGTTCTGCAAAGACATCTGTTGAACAGGAGCCGTTTTTGATCTCTTCGGCCGTAATACCAACCAGTCGAAGAATCTTGAGCGGGATCGCTTCGTCTTGCTTTATGACCCATGAGCGCTCGTTGCAGGCGATCTCAAGTAAAGAGCTACTCGTTGGGCTTGCGCCCGTGGACTGACAATCGACAAATAAAATTGCGCATGATTTAAGCATATTCGCGGTATCGCTAGCATTTTCATCAAAGCGATTTAAAGCTTTTGAATCGAGTTGTTAATTAACACTCTGGCGTTGAGCTCGCATGGTTTCGAAGTTAATGGGCGCCAGCATAATAGGTGGAAGCGAGCCCATCACCAACGCGTGGTCAATGTGAGCGCGCGCGTACGGGAACAAAGTTTGCGGGCAGAACACTAATAAAATGTGGTCTAATTGTTCCTGACTTGCGTTTTTAACCTCAAAGACTCCAGCCTGTTCGATTTCAACGATGAAAATAGAATCTTCCTTCGCTTTGGCATTGAGAAGTATATTCAGGGATACTTCATAAAAATTTTGATTCAGCCTTTTGGTTGAAACATTGACTTCAACTTTCATTTCGGGCTGATGCTGCTCGTTGAATACAGCGGGGGCTTTGGGGGACTCGTACGAAAAGTCTTTCACGTATAGCCTGGCAATGGCAATTTCAACAGGTCCGTTCGGTTTGTTTTCTTGGCCTTGATTCACGTTGGTGTCCTTCCGGCTGAGTTGTTGCAGCTAATTATAGTTTTGAGGCGCTAGAGATCTCTCAATAAGTTCTATCAGTATATGGATGACCTTGATGTGAAGCTCTTGCACTCGGTCGGCAAAAGATCCTACCGGCGTTGGGATATGAACTGTGGCGAGGTCTCCTAGGGCGCATGCGTCTTTGCCTGTTAAAGCCACGACAACCATACCGACTTGTTTTGCGGCCTCGGTGGCCTTAACTACATTTTTGCTGGTTCCGCTTGTTGAAATTGCAAGGAGTACGTCGCCTTTTCGGCCGTGGGCCTCTATATATCGGCTGAAAACGAAGTCATAACCGTAGTCGTTTCCAACGCAAGCTAGGTGACTAGGGTCAGAAATGGCGACTGCTGGGTATGCAGGTCGGTCCTTACGGTATCGACCTGTCAATTCTTCGGCAAAGTGCATCGCATCACACATGCTGCCACCATTGCCGCAGGAAAAAATTCTTCCTTTACTGCGAATAGTTTCACACATCAGTTGGGCGGCGCGTTCGATTGAGTTGAGGGCCGTCTCGTTTTTAAGTAAGGCGTCGAGCCCGGCGCGAGCTTCGGTTAAGGCATTTTTAATTTGGCTTGAACTGGACATTTGTTTTGCCTCGTAATTTCGTCTGCCATTCTCAAAGTGTACGACTAGCTATTAGATTTAGTGGATGCATCTGGCCTTCCGATGCATTGATAGTGAAAACCATGATTTTTTAGGTTTTTAAAGCTCCACTGATTGCGAAGATCGAAGATATTTTTTGTTCGCATCAGTCCGGCGATTTTTTCAAAATTTGGGCGCTTATATTCGGGCCACTCAGTCACTAAAACCAACGCATCGGCGTTTTTTGCGGCATCGTATGCATCTTCAACATAGGAGAGATTTTTCTTGCTACCGATTTCGCGGCTAAAGTTGTCTTGCCCCTGCGGGTCATGACCGATGACATGTGCGCCAGCGTCAAGAAGCATTTCAATGATGGTGATGGCTGGGGCTTCTCGGACGTCGTCGGTGCCTGGTTTGAAGGCTAGACCCCATACCGCAACAGTTTTGCCTTGAAGCTTGCCACCGAAATGATCAAGAATTTTTCTTGCACCATGTTTTTTTTGCGCTTCGTTCGCTGTAGTAACGCTTTTGAGAACTTCCAGGGATACGCCGTAGTGATCGCCTGTTTTGACCAGGGCTGCCACGTCTTTGGGGAAACAACTGCCGCCGTACCCAGGTCCAGCCCACAAAAACTTGCGGCCAATGCGCGGGTCTGAGCCCATGCCTCGTCTCACGTTGTCGATATCTGCGCCCACCTTTTCACAAAGCCTTGCTAATTCATTCATAAAGCTAATGCGCGTGGCAAGCATGGCATTGCTTCCGTATTTGATTAGTTCGCTGGAGCGACGATCTACAATAAATAGCTTCGATGGGTCATCAATGACAAACACTGTATAAAGCTCTCGTAACGTTTCAGCATCTTGTTCATTTGTGACGCCAGCCACAATTCGATCAGGGTGAAGGAAATCATTGACGGCAGCACCTTCTTTTAGAAATTCAGGATTTGAGGCGACGGTGACTCGATGCTTTGCGCCGCGTGATTTTAGTGTGTCCTGAATAATTTGATCAACGATGTCGCAGGTTCCTACTGGGACTGTTGATTTGACAATGGCTAGTAAGTTGCCCGAACATTTTTCTCCCAGGCTTTTCGCTACAGCTCTCACATAGCTTAAGTCGGCACTGCCATCTTCTCCCTCGGGTGTGCCAACTGCGATAAATGCAACATCAGCGCCATTTAGGGCCTCTTCCAAATTGGTCGTAAAAAACAGTCGATCATGTTCAATATTTTGAGCAATAAGCGGCTCTAGTCCCGGTTCGAATATCGGGGACTTGGCATCGAGGAGCAGCTTGATTTTTCTTTCATCAAGGTCCACACAGGTCACGCTATGGCCGACTTCAGCCAAACAAGTTCCGGTCACAAGTCCAACATAGCCTGTCCCAACAACTGCGATGCGCATTTTTGTAATCCTCTGTTCTTATTGCTACATTTTGATCAATTTTAGACTAACCCAAGCAGGAGTGCCCTGCAACTATTGGATGTCAGCTGAGGATGGCCTAGAGACCATAGCCGTACACAACATAGGCTTATGGTCAAACGTGTCTAGGTCTTTTGCGCTCAACGCCTCAAAGGGGTAAAATTAAAGGGAGTACCCCGACTAATAACGGGCCTATTTTATTGTTCATTTTTAGGTTTGGTTAGGTGCAGCATGTCAGATGATAAAACCATCATTGCAGATCCAGGTAGTACGGTATTTCAGCCTCCGAAGCGCAAAGCAGCTTCGCTGATTCAATATAACGGCGCGAATTTAGGCAAGCGGATACAGCTGGCAGAGCAGCGCATTATTGTAGGTCGAACCCCCGAGGCGCACCTGTTTATTAACGAGGCAAGCGTCTCGAGGCAGCATGCAGCCATAAGTTCAAATGCAGCTGGTTTTGAGATCGAGGATCTAGGTAGCTCCAATGGGACTTTTGTAAATGACGTGAAGGTTTCCTCAAAAACCCTATTGAAAGATGGGGATATGATCCGCTTGGGTACGATTTTGTTTCGGTTTTTCGCATCAGACAATGCCGAGTCGATCATGGCAGACAAGATCTACCGTATGGCTACAATTGACGCCGGTACCGACATCTTTAACAAAAAATATCTTTTAGACGCTCTTGAAAGCGAGATGAAATTTGCTCGCCAGTACAAGAGGCCGCTTTCAATTATTTACTATGATCTCGATCACTTCAAAAAAGTGAATGACACGCTGGGACACAATGGCGGCGACGTTGTTTTGAAAGAGACAGCAGCAATTTGTAAGGCCGCCATAAGAAAGAATGATGTACTAGGCCGTTATGGTGGCGAGGAGTTTGTCATCGTGCTGCCTGATACTGATCAGCGCACTGCCGCCGAGCTCGCAGAACGTCTCCGTATCGCCGTGCAGAACAATGTCTTTAATATCGAAGTCGAAGGGCGTGTCGTTGCTCACCGCCAGACGATGAGTATGGGTGTCTCTCAGATGTCTCCTGACATGCAAACGATCGAGGCTTTTTTGGAGTCAGCGGACAAAAAACTATACCAGTCAAAACAAACTGGGCGGAATAAAATAACGGTCTAAACAGAAGTTCATGCTGTAGTCGATTGGAGATCGTAACGATGAAAAAGAATTTATGGAATGTGTTTCAGATGGCATTTCTTTTGGCTTCCTTCGGTTTGATACAGTCATGCGTAAGTTCAATTGACTCCGGAGTCGAAGAAGCTGACCCGCCGTATGCAGATGGTGACTACTATCGAAAGTATCAGGCAGCGACCCGAGGTGGCGATATTATTCATAAGTTCGATATTCGATACAAACTCCATGCGACTTATTTGTCTCCAGAATTCCGAGGGGCGCTGGTTAAAAGGGTTGAGAAACTCTACTTGCAAGATGCCGGAAGCGCATTTCAAGAGGCTTCGACTAAAGCTGGTTTTATCGTAACCGTCTACGGGCTCGATCGAGATACCGTGGACCTCACTAACACCAATCATTGGACGTTACTTTTTGAGACCAAAGAGGGTCCAGTGAAGCCGGTGTTGGTGAAGAAGATTACGGACAAAGTTCGTTGGCGTAATTTTTTTGAAACGATGTCTCCATGGAGCTTTGATTACCTTGTTGTATTCGATCGAGCTGCCGTCAATCCAAATGCTGAAAATCTAGTTGAAAAACCAATAACTCGCCTGGTGATGGCCAATGGCGAGGGTCGTATTAAAATGGAATGGTGAGGTTTTAGTAGAGTTCTTGGTGTGTTGTTTTCAAGGAAGCATGTAAGTCACGGCGATTAAACGATGGGGGTTTTAGACATGGCGCGAATTCGGTATAGCGATCTTGTTTTAGAGCTTAATGAAGTCTGCCGTGAAATTACCTCTGACCTAAAGCAGCGATTGGTCTACTACCGAGCGAGTGCTTACAAGCACGATGCTGCGAAACAGATCAACGAACGTGTCGATCAACTCCGAGCAATCTTTCAAATTCTTGCAGATGACGACCTGAATGAAGCTATGGCAGATCATGATGCAATTTTGGATCAGGGGGCGCAGATGCTTGCTGCAGGAGAATGCACGATTTCAGCCCGCATTAATATACTATTAGTAGAGATGGAACCGGCTTTAGGCGCGTTGGTTCGTCGGTTTAGCCAGAGTCAAACAATTGTGCGTGATGACACGCTAAAAATTATCCAACGTCACAGGCATACACTTCGCACGGTCGTTCGCGAGGGCTCGCGCTCTTGGGAGATGCTGCGTGGGCTGTAGAGAATCGTCAAAACTGTCTAAGCCTAAAGCGTAAGTTCCATAAAGTGGCGCGGATCTATGGGCAAGACTTTAAAAATATTATCGTTACTGATTTTTTTGGGCACGAGTGCGGCGCTTTTTTGGCCGCCAGCACGAAATCTGGAATATGAATATGCACTTGTGGTTAGCTGGCTGCTTGCCATTGGATTGCCGATCGCCGGGTGTTTGATCCCACAAGCGATGCTTCCCGAGCTAAAATTTGTGAGCCTGCGGCAATTTCTCGCTGTGCTTGCTTTGCCTTTGATTTCCTTTGTCCCTGGGGCAGTCTTGTTTGTCGAGCATGTTTGTCAGTGCAGCAAATCTGGCTTTGGACTTTGGATGGTATTGCTTGCGTTGCCAGCTTGTTTACTTGGCCTTGCTGGTTTTTTTTGGGTGAGGAAGGTTTTTGCAAATCGGGTTTTGCGCTGGCTCGTTGC
>Ga0214921_10002735_pt1 | contig 28114 bp, 24 predicted proteins | sample LL1505_MetaG_FD_177992 | JGI IMG/M metagenome (GOLD analysis project Ga0214921, IMG submission 177992) | Freshwater microbial communities from Lake Lanier, Atlanta, Georgia, United States - LL-1505 | ecosystem: Environmental > Aquatic > Freshwater > Lake | place: USA: Georgia | collected...
TCGTCCAAACCATCGTAAGTAAAAGCTGCACGAATTCTCTTAATCGCACCCAACTGACCTGACTTAACAATCTCTTCAATACGTTGTGTGCGTGGATGCCATCTATTCCATGACGCCTCAACAAATAAGACTCCCGCTTCCTCTGCCACAGCCATCGCCTCACGCACTTCAGCTGCATTCATTCCCAGCGGCTTCTCGCACAAGACATGCTTACCAGCCTTCATTGCGCGTATTGCTACAGGCAAATGAAAAGCATTCGGCAGAGAGATATAGACACCATCTACTTCAGGATTTGCAAATAACTGGTCGTAATCTGTATAGATCTTGCCCTTAGGCGAGATAGTCATCGCCTTATCTGCATCACGCGATGCCACAGCATGTATCTCACCCACATTAGAACGCGAGATAGCCGGATACAACGCCTTCTTGGCAATCATTCCTGCGCCAACAAAGCCCCATTTAAATGTAGTCATGGGTGCACTCTATTTATTCAGCGCACTTTAGTCACCACCAAAAAACAAAGAAGCCCCAGGCGACTAACCCTGGGGCTTCAAAGTATGCGTACGCCTGGCGGGATTCGAACCCACAACCGATCCTGAGTCAAAGGATTGCTCTATCCGTTGAGCTACAGACGTACGCAACGCGCACATTAGAGTCGGGATTGATTACAAAACTCAAGATTATTTCCAGTTGTGTATAACTTTGAATGACTTTGAGTTCACGGACGTGATACTTTTTAAGTCCTGAGTCAAAGGATTGCTCTCTAGCGAAAGCTACAGAGAAAAGCCCGCAGAGTAATCTGCGGGCTTTCCACTTGGTTCAAGAATTACTTGACCGTAAAGCTCATATTCGCTGAAGTGGCAGCACGATCGCTTGAGCCATCAAAATTCCACACAACGTTACAAGTTCCACTTGCCAGAGTATTAACTGTAGCTAATTGGAAGATTCCGCCAGTGTTATCTTGCGGAACAACCGATGCTACAGAACACACTGCAGGTGTAGTTGAAGCAGCTCGCATTGGGTTTCCAATACTGAGTAAGCCTGAGTTTGCACCACTGGTGAAGAGCAAGGATGATGCAAAGTAATAGGTGCTCTTGGCTACATAAGTCTTTGAAGCAACCGGTGTTCTCGCCGCATTTCGCACAGATGAAGCAACTGCGTACGGCGTGATTACCATTCCAGCTCGCTTGTACTTAAAGCTCTGTTGAACAACAGGAGCAGCTGCATAACGATCATCGCCCGCTTGGCTCGCTTGAATGGTACAGACCGATGCATCTGCGTTCACGAGCGGATATGAAGACTGAACCGATGGCCCATCTGCTAGTGCTTCGATAATCTGGCAGACCACTGGTGTTAGTGATGTGTATTTAACTGCAAGTTTTGAAGTCGAAGTCGCTTGCAGCTTCCAGCTAAAACCATACTCGCGATCAGGGATTGCAGGGAATGTGATTGTCTGCGGAGCATTTGCACCGACTCCAGGAGCAGTGAGTCCTGAGATTGTTGATGTCCATGTTGCCGTCGAAGGTAATTGATCTCCGTTACCTGGATAATCAATCTTAATGCTGCAGGTTCCATTTGCCTTGGCGCGAACAGTCGCTCTTGGCGGGTTCACCGTGTCATATTGGAAGAAGTTATCGACTGTACAAACTGTTGGAGTCAGTGATGCTGAAAGAGAAAGAACTGAGCTGCCACCAATTCTTCCCTCAGTTGTTGTAGGTGATGCGTACAAGTAGGTACCAGCTTCACTCACAGTTGAAGCCGAAGTTCGGTAAACGATTTTTGTAGCTTGCTTCTTAAATGTCAGAGTTCGCTCGACTGATACCGCAGCTGCGTATTTTGTATCGCCTGATTGTGAAGCAACTAGTCGACACACGACATTATCTGCACCACTGAGTGGATATTGCGGCTGGACGGTAAATCTTCCAGAACCAAGGTCCAAGATCTGACAGAGAGTCGAAGTCGCATTTAAATATGAAATAGGAAAACCGGAAGAAGCAGTGGCTGCTAGCGGAGTTCCAATATCGTTAAAGAATCGAGTAGCCAACGCCGGGAAAGTAATTGTTTGAGCCAACTTAGTACCAGGTGTTGGTGTTGGTGTTGGTGTTGGTGTTGGTGTTGGTGTTGGTGTTGGTGTTGGTGTTGGTGTTGGTGTTGGTGTTGGTGTTGGTGTTGGGGTTGGTGTTGGTGTTGGTGTTGGTGTTGGTGTTGGTGTTGGTGTTGGTGTTGGTGTTGGTGTTGGTGTTGGTGTTGGTGTTGGTGTTGGTGTTGGTGTTGGTGTTGGTGTTGGTGCAACAACCGACGGTGTTGTAAATGTTTGGATTGGTCCTAACAAAGGTGCCAAACCGGTTAGTGGGCCGGTGTAAGCGATGATCTTGGCGCGGAAGTAATAGGTCGTAGCAGGCTTGAGCCCGGTGAGCGGATAAGTGATTGTCGTATCAAGAGCGCTCGTCACGGCATTTGGTGTGCCCGCAACTTCGGTAGACGCTGCCCCTAAAGCTGGGTCTGTACCCCAGATAAATGAATTTCGAGTATTGCTTGAACCGCCATTCATCAAAGTCATTAGTTGCACTGAAGTAGTTGTGAGCGATGAAGTGCCATTTGAAATAATCGCTGGCATACGGACATAAACGTTCGACATTACATTCGCTCTTGTAACACCTGAGGCGTTAGTTGCCTCAAATGCGTAGTAGTAGCGCACACCAGCTGGCAATGTAATTGATGGCGCTGAGACAGTGACGGTATCTACACCAGTAAATGGTGAATTTGGTACATTGATATAGATAGGTGAAATTGTCAGAGACTGCTCTTTACCCATGATCAAGCGAACAGACGTTGTCTGACCACGTGGATTAATTGAACCCGTAATTGTTACTTGTTCTGAAACAAATGGACTCTGATTAGTAACAGCTAGTGGTGGAAGACCTGGAGCAACAGGTGTAACAAAGCTCTGCACATCAGAAGATGTACTTCCTGTTGGGTTTGTAGCTACAACCTTGTAGTAATACGTCTTTCCTCCATCAAGGAACTTCACCTTGGTAGAAACGTTATAGAAATTTGTTCCTCCGCTAATGCTTGAAGGAGTTCCTAAAGTACTAATGGTGTTGGTTTTAAAGTCAGCACTAGTTCCATAAACAAAGAGAACCTGTGTCAAAGCATTTCCTGCCTGCACAACACCATTCAGGGTCGCGCTATAGGCAGTGACATCAGTGGGTGCTGCCACGCGAGAAATTGGCGCAGTCACAGGAGGTGCCATCGTTGTAAAGGATCCAACTTCACTCACAGTACGGCCAGATTCATTGACGCCGATAATGCGGAAGTAATAGGTAGTTGAGGCGCTAAGTCCAGTAAGTGAAACTGCAGCCACAGTGGCTGCTCCCCCATCAACGCTTCCTGGAACTACAGGAACTGCAATAGGTGTTGTAAATGCTGCATCGGTTGCATAATCAAAACTTAACGCAGTAGGCGCATATCCTGGATTCACATCAATATTTACCGTTGCGCTCTGATACGTAATACCCGTGACGTTCTTCATTCCTACTACGGGAGCTACAACAGGTGCTCCACCATCGGTAGGAGATACATAGAGCAACTTATTCGGAGTACCCGCAGCCAGTCCAGTGACAACATCCTTCGTTGATTCTGAATCGATATACATCGTGGCTTCAAGCACAGAAGCATTTGGCTTGAGGCCCAAATAGACAGCTACAGCGCCCGTTACGTGAGGTGTTGCCATCGAAGTACCTGAGATTGTGTTTGTTGCAGTTGGAGATCCAAACCAAGCACCAGTGATGCTTGAGCCTGGCGCATTGATATCAACGCAACTACCTGAGTTTGAGTATCCGGCTTTAGCATCAGTGATAGTTGTCGCTCCAACTGTAATCGCACTTGGTGCACTCGCTGGAGACTTTGTACAAGCATCGGTGCTGTAATCATTTCCTGCCGCAGCAACCACTACGACACCAGCATTTGTTAAACGCTGAATTGCAGTATTAACGGCTACAGACTTTCCGCCACCAATTGACAAGTTCAATACCGCTGCAGTCTTCGCATTTGGATTCTCTGGACTCAAAATCCAATCAAGACCTGCGATTACTCCTGAATAGGAACCAGAACCCGTGCAATCCAAAATACGAACAGGAACCAGCGTTGCATTCTTCGCAATTCCATATTGAGTACCAGCAGCAGTTGATGCTACGTGTGTTCCATGACCATTGCAGTCAACTGTTCCATTTCCATCTGTAATGGAAGTAAAGCCTGAAGCAGATAAACGAGAACCGAAATCACTATGCGGATAAATACCTGTGTCTCCGATATAAATCGTTGCCCCAGCACCTGCACTGCGATAGCCGTATGCGCTCACTGAGCCATTTGCACCCACTGCTACACGCTGATCAATACGATCAATTCCCCACGAAGGAGTTGGAGATTGATTATTTTGAATCGCTAAACCTGAAACCGGAGCATCTTCTTCAACGGTAAGAACGTTTGGAATCTTTGCCAATAAACCTGCGACCAATTTAGGGAGTTCGACCATGTAACCATCAAAGACATAGCTGTACTTGTTCTTTAGCGTTCCACCGTTCTTAGCGATGGCAGCTTCAATTGCAGCACGAGCAGAAGGTGTTACAGAGATGATGTACTTGCCTTTAGCTCCCAGATCAATAGCTGAGGCAGGGACCGTCGTCATTCCCATCGAGGAGATCGTGAGGGCAACAAGAAGTGCTACTCGAAATTTACGGAAACCAGTTGAACGCATAACTACTCCTAGGGGTGGCCCTACACAATGGTCTAAGGGTACGCGGAGTGCCTTGGCAAGCCAATGATTTCAGAGGTAGTACAGGGTGAATTTAAGTTGAATATGCGCGACGAGACAGACGAGCCCAGCGCCTCAGGCACCTAAGCCTTTAACCGCCTGGTCGTAATCTTCCTTGCTCAAAATTCCTGATTCGTACAATTCCTGTAATCGCACTTTCTGATCGGCGACAGGAATTTGGTTTTCATTGCTTCCCGTTTCAGAACGACTTCTAAGTTGAGCGGATTGCTCGAGATGTAACTTAACTTCAAGAAACTTTTCTTCCTCAGATTTCTTAAAGTATAAAAGTCGTCTTGAGTCTTCCTCTAACTTGTTTTGAGAATCGGAAAAATCTGTGAGTGAGCCGTTCTCATAAACTCCTAGTTGAATAAAACCTCTTCCAATTCGGGTGGCTTGTGCAAAACCAAGCCCACCAATTTTTGCAATTGGAATCAACTCTGCGCCATACGAATCTATTTCAAAAATAGATTTCTTTGTTAAAGGAGTTTTTAATCTTACGTGAGATTCTTCAACAATAATAAAGCCTCGGACACCTTCAGCCCTGAGTAGCGACATTACTAAAGCTTCGCTTTCTCCCGCTGAAATTCTTCCTCGCTGAGAACTCCCAAATCCTTCAGTTCTTCAAGTCTTTTCAATTGATCAGTCTTAGAGATGGAACCTTGACCAGCGCTCTGAGCTGCACTCTGAAAGGCTGCTTTCCCGCCAATTAGTGGAAGGCAATAATCTCGTACAGCTTCAAACTCTTTCTGCGCTGACATACCGAATACCAAGGTGTGTTTATCGTGTGATGCATTTCCCAGGAATGAATCTGAAAAGTGGGCTGTTCCATCAGCTTCAACTAACCCAAACTGTAGATGACCTTTCCCGGAGACCATGGACCAAGATTTAAAACCGATGCCGGCAACATTCTTGAGAGAAAAGGTTTCATCACCGTTGCCCGTTGCAGTCTGCAACTTTCCCATAAGGCCTTTCCGCTTTATGGAGACTGTGTCGCCATCGACTGTCACTGTGCCGTCTGAACCTGTTGCTGAAATCATCTTCTTCCCCCTAATCTGACAAAATATAGCGCTCGGATGCGAAATTGGTAAGACTGAATTACATTACGCCTAGGGTTACCACCATACAGAGGAGAGTCGAATGGACTGGTTTACAGCGTTTCAAAACGCATCTAACAATATGCAGACAGCCAATGCCATCAGAAATCAGCAGGCTCTTAACGAGAATCGTGACCAGCAGAAACAGATTGAAGAGTTTGAACGCGCCCTTGCCGCCGAAGACCCAATCACCATGAATGACTATGGTCATTACCTCTACCAATCCGGAAATAAAGATACTGGGATGGAGTACCTCACTAAGGCGGCTATTAAAGGTGTAGCAAATGCTCTAGCGAGTGTTACTTGGTACAACCTCAAATCTGGCGATCATGAAGATGCCGTAACTTTATATAAAGCATGCAGAGTGAAACTTCATATCGCCGACACGGATTACCAACTTGCTAATTGCGATAGCAACTACTGGCTCAACTCACTTGCACTTGGTGGTTCAGAAAAAGATGCTGAAAAAACTTGGCTCATCAACGGTGCAAAAACGGGACACCTTGAATCTAATTTCTTTCCAATAGTTCTTGCCCATAAAGCGGGCGACATTGAAAAACGAAATAAACTTGCAAAGAATATTAAAGCTAGCCAATGGCAAGAAATTAAAGATGAGATGCTCGAAGAGCAGATGACCTCTAAGGGCTGGTTCAAGAAGTGGTGCTCCGATTCCTACAAGGTGATTGAAGAGCTCGGCTACTAATCAAACAACTCGCAAAACCTAAAATTCACCCCCTTACAGAAGGTTTTCTGCGATTCGTCCCTGAAAATGCGTGACACCTGAGAGTCTGCTGTGCGATAGTAAATGCAATACATCAGCCTAAGGGGGCATCAGATGAGCAATGAGACCAAAGGAAATTCCAAGAGCGCTGCGCAAGAGTCAGCTGAAAGTTTCATCGAAAAGATAATCTTCGGAGGGCGTTGGATCCTTGCTCCACTTTATGTGGGCTTACTTCTTAGCTTACTTCCGCTCTTGTATCGCTTTTTCCAAGAATTTGTCGATCTAGTAAAAATCTCTGCTCATGCAGATATGCACCACATCACTCTGAAAATCTTGGAGCTTCTCGACACCGTGTTGCTCGGTAATCTCATCATTATCATCATCTTTGCTGGCTATGAGAACTTCGTCTCAAAGATCAACGTGGCGACTGAATCCGAAGATCGCCCTCACTGGATGGGCCGAGTTGATTACTCTGGACTTAAAATTAAGTTGATTGGCTCATTGGTTGCGATCTCTGTTATTGAACTCTTGAAGGACTTCATGCAAGAGGGGCCATACGACTCACAACGAGAAATGTGGCGAATCGGTATCCACCTCACATTCGTTGTCTCAGGTGTTCTCTTCGCACTCATGGACTTCATCGCAGATAAGCGCGAGCAAGTTGATATGCAAATAACCAGGGAGCTGAAGAATCTCTAACCACCCCCATTGGCACCGATCACACCGGGGAGAACATCGCTCCCCGGTTGTGATCGTTGTTTTGCTTGTCATTACCTTGCAATACATCTTGCCTTCCGAACTAGCCCTCAGTTTTCAACATGAGATTTGTCTTACTGAATTACTTCTAGCAATAGCCCTCTTGGTAATTTCGCCAACACGCATCAATAAGCATCACACTCCTACACGCATCTTGAGTTTGGTTCTTACAAGCGTGATGACAATCTCGAATACCTCATCTGCAATTTTGCTGATTAACCACCTTGTAACCGGCAACACCAACGATCCAAATCGCCTCCTACTTTCTGGTGGCACAATTTGGTTAACAAATATCATCATATTCAGTCTGTGGTTCTGGGATCTTGATCGCGGTGGACCAGGCGCCCGCTCTGAAGCAGTAAACCAACACCCTGACTTCATGTTCCCTCAAATGGGCGACCCGGACTATGCCCCAGAACATTGGCACCCAAATTTCTTCGATTACCTTTACACCTCCTTTACCAATGCCTGCGCATTTAGCCCTACCGATGTCCTTCCTCTAACTCGATGGGCGAAGATGCTGATGTTGGTTCAATCCCTTACTTCGCTGCTAACAGTGGGATTAATCATCGCTCGCGCAGTTAACATCCTGAACTAACAAACGAAAGTAGAGAAATGTCCGAATATCAGTTTTCCTCACCATCGCCATACACGCCTCAGAGTGCAACGACTGATGGATTAAAACCGCGTGCAAGTGCGCAACATCGACTGGGCGGCGCCGCTCTTAGCGTGGCGCTCATGCTGGTATCGGTCTTTACTCTCTTTATCGGCTATCTCATCTGGGCGATGGTGACTTGGGGGCAAGGACAGACTCCTGCAAAACAGATATTGAAGATGCGTGTGTACAGCATTGATACCGGTAAACCTGCAACATGGGGGCATATGGCAATACGCCAAGTCCTCATTCCCCTTGCTTATAGCTGTATCTATATTCCATTCTTTGTAGTGGCTATGTCGGCAGCTGTTGACTACAACGATGCGGTTTCTAGTTCTATCGCTACTTTTGGATCTGTCGCTATCTGGGCATTGCAATTAACTGATGCCTTCTGGATTCTCAAGGGTGAGGATCGCCAACGACTTACAGACAAGTGGGCGCGTACCTACGTAGTCAACGAAGCTTAGAAATAATCTTCGGGGTTTTTTGAGATCTCTGGAAGACTTTCTCGAAGCTCTCCGCTTAAGAGTAGTTGGACATTTAAATAGATCTGCTCGTTAAATGCCTTCTTATCTTCAAGTCCACGTAATTGCTTTCTTGCGTACCTTCGAGCTCGGAAATCAACAACGAGCCACAACTGTTCTTCAGTCATTCGCCCGGCTTCGACAGCATATTTTCCTTCAACAAGGAGCTCGTGGCGTTCTCGCTTACGTAAGAAGATAGCGGTAGCCAAAAGAATTGCCGGTGGTAAGAATGAGAAGAAGAATAAAAAGCCAGCAACGTTGTAGGCGAATAGCTCCCAAGCAAGCACGGTATTCCATGTCAGGTGTAGGAAACAGGCTAATAAGAATCCAACCCCTACGAGCCACCAGCGCTTGCGCAGTAGCCCGATCACAATGGCCACGGCTCCCAGACCTGAGAAGAAGGTATGAGCAAAGATTGAAAAAATTCCACGAGTAACGAGAACATCGAAAGCATTTTCGCCACTGATCGCATAGAGCAAATCTTCCACCGCTGCGAAACCGAGACCGATATATCCACCCATGACCAAGCCATCGGTCCAGGAGTCAATGGAACCTCTTCTAAAAATAACCACAAGCGCAAGGAGCTTCATACCTTCTTCAATAATCACTCCCCCGGAAAGAGTTGTGACCGCACCTTCTAAAAAGTATGAAAACAGGCAGGCCGGAAAAGCTCCCCACAAAAAAGCCCACATAAGAGTCTGTAAAGGCTCGCGTTCATATTTATCACTCCACCAGAGCAAGCCAAAAACCGCGCCTACACTTATGAGCAATACCAAGGTGTCTCTCGGCTGGATTACCTGCCAAGGTTGGGTCATCCATGCAAGTACAACTGCGCAGATTGCAATAAAGGGCCAATCACGAAACTTGCTCCCAGCAGGTGAAGATATAGCGACCTCAAGTGACATGAATTAATCGTACTTTTTGGCCCCTAAATCCAGCCCTAAGACCCACCGCATATAGACTCCCCGCATGGACTCGAAGATCTACCTGCTGACCGCTGCATTCCTGGTCTCGGTTCTCTTCTTCGACCTGCTTCACGCCTGGACTCAGCGCGATAAAGATACGTCGATCAAGTCGGCGACCATCATGACGCTCTTCTACATCAGCTTGGCAATTACCTTTGGATTCTTGCTTCCGCATTGGACCACTCCTGTTGCTCAAAAGGCATTCTTTGCGGGATGGATTACCGAATACTCCCTTTCCCTGGACAATCTTTTTGTATTCATCTTGATCTTCCAGCGCCTAAAGATTCCACGCCCGAAACAAGAAATGGTCCTCCTCTTTGGTATTGGCCTATCCCTCATACTCCGTGCAATCTTCTTGCTCTTCGGAGTTGCGCTAGTCCAGCGCTGGTCATTCATGCTCTTCATTTTCGGCGGTTTCTTGATCTACACCTCGATCCAAATATTTAGAGAAGATGGCAAGGAAGAGTGGGAGGAAGGTCGTTTACTCAAGTTCATGACCCGCAAGAATTTCTCGCTCAACACAATCGCTCTTCTGACAATCGCAACAACCGATGTCATGTTCGCCTTTGATTCAATTCCAGCAGTCATTGGAATCACGACCGATACCTATGTGATCTTGAGTGCCAACTTCTTCGCACTCATGGGTCTACGCCAGCTCTACTTCTTAGTAGAGCAATTGATGACCAAGTTGGTATACCTCTCATTCGGTCTTGGTGTGATCCTGCTCTTCATCGGATCTAAACTCACCTTCGAAGCCTTGCTTCACTATGACATTACAAGAGTTCTCGGGATTCCGATCCCAGAAATTACTCTGGAAGTGAGCTTGCTCGTCATTGTCCTAGTACTACTTGTGACAACAGCTGCGTCATTACTTAAGAAGCAGAAACCGCACTTCCCAATGTAGTTGTAGCTTCATATTTAGCTAAGGCTGCATCCAGATCTATCTTCCGCCCGAACCGGTAATCCTTGTCGAAAACCAATTTTCCGCTCATCCTTAACGCTTGGAATATTTGAGTGTAACTAGCTTCTGGATGCTTCGTAGCAAATTGAATCCACTGCACTGCAGCGATTTGAGTCGAAATTGAGGTACCAAATACATTAATTATTTTCCCTCCTGGAATTATCGCCGTTGTGTTTCCCAAGGCATACATATCGGTTGCCGAGAAATCCATATTTGAGTAACTTGGAATTTCATCTTTCTCATTCACTGCTCCGATTGAAACCGAATCAGGAATACATGCCGGCCAGTCAATTCGCTTCTTATCTCCTTGATTACCTACAGGAAAGAAAATGGCTACTCCATCTAGTTTTAGATGCGTAACCATTTTCTGAACGCTAGGAATACTTGGGCAGTACTTAGCACCCGAAAGAAGCTGATGGGTTCCTTGTGACATTGAGACGGCACGAATATTGAACTTCTCTCGATTGAGCTGCACCCATTCAAGGGACTTGCCAACGGTCTCATTCGACACTGGAAGTCGATTCCCGTATCCATTATTGGCAACAATTCTGATAAAGATGAACTTCAATTGTGGGTAGCGAGTGACTGCAATAGATGCCATTTGAGTTCCATGGTCAAAACCATTCAGATTTGCAACAGTTCCCCGCACCGTTGCAGAGCCTGTCCCTTCCTGAAAAGTTCTGCCATTAGGACATAAGTACCAGTCGAGTACACAGACTTCATAAATCAAACGATCTTGAAAAATTGAAAGAGAGGAGTCAACCCCCGTATCGATGATGACAAGTGAGGGTTCGGTTTGAATCGCCTGCGATGGTTGTGAAGATAAAGCCGACAAAGCAATTGCTGCGAATAAAAAACCTATGCGCAGAAATTTACTTGCTTGCGTTTCGCAAACCAATTGCTCCACCAGCGCCAAATCTCATTAAAGAAGTATTCCGCCTTCATCTGGCTGAATGTCCGATTCGGAAATGTCTCTAGAATACTCGCTTTGTGCGCGATCCCATCGTTGCAATTGTTCATTTGAGGGCTGATAGTCCTCAAAAATCGCTACTTCGAATGGTTTGCACCATTGGCTCAGATCAACTCGAATCGCAACTTCAAATGGACGACTTCCTGGTCGGACCTCCGCATGTGCCTCGACTTCATCCGCCGCAAGCGCGTGCACTCTCTCGGATGCAAGGAAAATAGATTCAAGAGTCTCGTGCTTCTTAGCAGATGCGCCTGCTATTGAGAATGTTCCACTCGACCATGGAGCAGCATGGCCAGCAATTTCGGACAATTTCTCTTCCCACTTAGCTTTAAACTCTGAATCCTCTGGGAGTAAAGTTCCACTCAAATCCAAATTCGCTAGTGGGTCAGGTTTCAAAGAAACTACCTCAGGTTGGACAGTTGGAATGATTTTCTCTTGAGTTGCGGCAGTAAATTTCTCAAGTAACTCTGACCCGATTTCATGGAATGGTTTATCGACACTTGCAGCCTTCAGAACCAACTCGCGCTTTCCGCTTCGTCTCTGATCTTCATCCAATTCGCGCAAGGCTAAGCCGTTTTGGCCAAATCCCAGAGACTGTGAAATACGCTCCATTATTGATGAAAATGCGTTAGCTCTCCATCCAGGGATTTGAATTTCATTCATTGTCTTGAAGACAAGCTCTTCATATATTGGACTTGATTTGGCAATTGTCGGTACCGAAATCTCTACGGAGGCAGGCATCAAGCTTGCATCGGGCAGGCTTGATGTAAACGCAATGTCTTCGTCGCGCAACTTCCACGGTTGGTGCAAACCTAGAGAGAGAAGCTCAAGGATTTGTGGGATTTGAGGATGAAGCGAACCAATCCTCTCTCTTGCTTCTCTGACCGTGTAAATTCCTTGGTCCATAGCTTTTGTGCGCGCGGCTTCAACTGCTACATGTCGGCTGTACTCAGACATTCGTCGACTGTATGCAAACAACATTCCAATGAAATGTGCCAGCGAAGCCGAAACAATGTAAATCGCAATTCGCCAGAATCCTGGACCAATTAAGTTCTCGATCAGAGATGCTAATGAATCTCTCAGAGATACATTGGATATATTCTGGAAAACCCACTCAGAAATCTGAGTTGAATAACGATGAAGTAGATAGAGTGGAATCAGCAGTCCCCAGGTAATGCAGAAATTGATCATGAAATGCTTCATGAACCACTTGCGAGTTTTCTCAGAGAATCCGAATTCCAAATTCTCTTCTTCGGTTACAAACTCTCGAATTGTTGTCTCATCTTTCTCGAGAGTATTCTGATAGCCTCGAAGTTTGTCGGTAAGTTTCCAGGCATAGCTGGCCCGTCTAGCGCCTACCCAGTCCTTAAATTCTTCTTGCACGGCCAATAGACGCTCGCGCTTATCCTGCAATTTTTCAGATACCGAATAGTTTTCATCAAGATCGTGAATCTGTTCGTCTATAGATTTTCTAAGTTCCTCAATCTTGGCAAGAATTTCCTGCTCATTAGCCGCATCATCTTCCTTCTGGGCCGGTGTCACGGAGTTCGATTCTTCAGTTGATTCGTTCGTCGCGACAGGAGGCGCTGCCTCCTCCTCTTCAATGCTCTCGGCTTCAGTGATTTCAGTGATTTCAGTGATTTCAGTGATTTCCGATTCTGATGGAGCGACAGCAGCTTCTTCTACGTTTTCCGTGACTGGGAGATTTTCTACCACAGATGACTCTTCGCTAAGCGCAGGAGCTTCTGGAGTGATTGGAGCTGATTCTGGGTTTATCTGATCATTATTCATTTGATCCAACCTCTCCTTCCTGTGTCGACACAGCACTCTTTTGTAAAATCTTTTCTTTCTTAATATTGGCAAGGTTTGCTACTAGGTTTGCTAATTCAGTTTCTAAATGAACCTTCTCGGCAGTAACCGCCGAGTTCTTAGACTCTATTGATCCGAGTTCGAGTTCTAATAGCCCAGACTCTTCGACGAAGAATTTTTCGAGATCTTCAATATTTTCAACCTCTTGCCAATTTGTCGAACGAGCTTGCGAAGGCACAGAGCGCTCGATATCTATTGGCAATTCCCATCGTTCATTCAAATCTGGAAGGACAGTATTTACATCCCCAATTACGCGTTTTCCACTCGTCCCCGACTCTTGAACTAAATTAGTTGGAAGCGTAGATCCATCTAATCTTCCCAGCATCAACTTTCTCATATCCGACCACAAGAGGGGTTCAGATTTTCTAAGCACGTTAGATGGCCAGTTTTCGACGATCTTCTTGAGGTTCGTGCGGCGAGTGCTTATATCTTCGAGTTCAGCCTCGGCAAATTTATCAAGATTAGTTCGAGGAAAATCAACTGCCCCAACAATCTTCTTTCTACCTTTATTTCCAAAGATCAGTCGAGAAAAGAAGATTGCGATTCGATTCCATATTGCAGCAAAGAACCAAATGGGGAGAACTTTAAATAAATTCCAGGTGGTCTTGAAAAAGTACTTCAACCCTTCCCCAACACCAGATTCATCTTGTGGCGGTTCAGGAACGAGTTCGACCGCTGTATACGTAAGCCGTGAATTGGTGAACCCTAACGTTTGCTGAACCATTTCATCGATGACACCAGAAATTCGGTCAGCTTCATAGCTTTCAAGGTATGGGTTGGGGAATGGCCTTAAAGGATTTATTGCCGATGTTTGTGCATTCGAAGCTCTATTCAGAGCGTCAGCGGCGATGCGAGTCGATAAGCCCTCGCTAAGAATTCCACGAACAAAAGATCGCATAACGCGTACTTGACCTTGAACCGGAGATAAATCAGCGAACTGCGAGGCCGCTTCAAAGATGCTCTTCTCTTGGCCCGCCCAGATTCCTGAAGCTACCGCTGTATTAGAGATAAGAAAACGCAGCCAAGTTGATTTATCTGACTCATTTGAATCTCTCGTAGATTTATCGAATCGTGAAGGAGTGCTTCGGTCTTCAGGCGCTACGACGAGATTGATATCCCAAGTTGATTCCAGTAGATGCGTATAGGAAGCACCTTTTCGCATCGATGGAGCGAAGACCATATTGATTCTTAGGAAATGAGTCTCACTTGAATACTCACCGTGGCTCATCAAGTTATACGGTCTTGATTTGCTTAAAGAATCATTGATGATGTCAACAATTCGATCTTGAGCCTGATCATGCTCACTCTTAGAGTTAACAGTTCGGAGGGCAATCAATCTCACCTGGCTAAAGTCTACACCGCTTAGATAGTCCAAAAGGTCGACTTCTTTTCTGGCATTTCTAGCAACAATTGTTGCAGCCACGCGCGCTTCCTCGTTATCTCCGACGGAAACGTCGTCGCTTCGCACCCAAAATGCCGGCTTTAACATCCAGCAACGAGTCCACTCTTCGACGATATTGAGAAGCTCCGCACCATCTTCTCCTCCGGGGAGGATGATTATTGATGCAGCGCCCTCATGCCAGGTTTTGTTCGACATTAAGCAAGGATTCCAGCTTCGTCGACCATCGAGTTAACGAATGTCGTGATCTCTGTGATCGCTCGCTCAGTGAGGCTTTTGATTTCCGTTGTGCGAGAAATCTCCCAAGGATTCTTACGAACATCATCTTCGATAATCGTATTGAGGAATGCTTGTGTCTTTGTTAGAGCAGAAACGATTGCATCCTTTCGATCATCGAATGTGCCTTGTACTGCTCCGGCAACCTGAGTATCAGGGGTTGGTGCTCCTTCTGGTGATTGCGAACGACGGACCCAGTACTCGAGAATGTCTTGGAAGTTCTCACCGATCTTCATCATCTCGCGATACGGCTGAAGTGGCTCAAGATTGCTGTATTGATCGCAAGCAGCAAGCGCAAGACCAAGTGATTCAAGCACCGCAGGCAATAGATCTGGATTTGAGACTACGCTTTCGTTGCGCAATCCCAGAAGCGGATGTGGGAAATCTACGAACTTCCGGTCTTCAGAAGCCCAGACAGAAATCTTTGGACCCTTTGAGTCCTTCGCTTCCTGCTTTCGAAGATTAAGGATTTGTGCAACAAACCAACCGCGAACTAACTTCGAGAGTTGTTCCGGTGCCATTGGAATTGCTTCGGTTAATGGTCGGGAGCGACGGTTCGTCCAGAATCCCTGGCGCAATTGCGTTGAGCTGTTGTTCTTTGACCATGATTGGGTAATTGGATCCATTAGTGAGCTAAAGACCATTGGGTTCATCGCCGAAGTGAGTGTTGAGAAGATATCGATCTGTTGGATTCCTCCAACACTCTGGAAGCTCTTAGGGGTTTCACTTGGATCCCAAAGATTTGCCTTTTGGATTTCGGCAATTGTTAGATCGTAAAGATCCTTCAAATTACCTTGATCCTTAAATGGAATCATGCTCATGTGCACGTAACGGTCACCCTTAGAAAGCACATTTGGGTGGACTTGCCCAATAAGTGTCTTATTAAGTGCGCATAATGGCGCTGACAACTTGAGTGCAGCTGAGAAGGCTGAAACAAAAGCATTTCGGCGGCTATTTTGAATGGTTGGATCCGGATGAATCAAGTATTCAACAAGATCTTGCACGAGGAATTTTCCAAGCGCAGTAACTGGATCTGTTAGCCAATCACGATTGCGCTCTACGTATTCATCAGGATCGATAATGATGCTGAATTGAGCCTTCTGCGCCCCCTCTGAATGTCTGCGGACATTTGCGTTTTGAGGAACCCATGTTGCTCTCATATTGATCAGAGTTGGGGTCTCATTGTCTCCACGAGCATCGAGGTGAGTTCCTAGGATTACGCGCTCAATGAATCGGCTCTCCCAGTTATTCTGAAGAGACTCGTCCAAACTCTCACGTACGAGTGTCTGTAGCTGCTTAGGGAAATCCGAGACATCGATAAGTAATCTCTCAACAACACTTGGGTTAAATCTTTCAGGGATTACACCGGTTGTGATGTTTGCATAGTCTGGGAATGGATTCTTCTCACCCTGTCGATTCTGCGGACTTGTCGCAGATATCAGAAGTTCGGCTACAGAATCACGAAGTGAATTCTCAAGCGGTTGAAGGAATGAGGAATCTAGGTCCATCATGGTTTCAGCAGCAAGGTTCATTCGTAATGAATTAGTAATGAATTCAGTAGCCTTAAATAGGATTGGTCCTACAACCTCAGACATTGCAGCAGTCTGGACTGAGCTCAAACCTTGAGGCATATCGTTAGCGATTTTCGAAGCAATTTGATCGAGTTTACGAATTTCACTCGATGCCTCTAGAGGCAGCTCCTGTGTCGCCACAAATTTCACTTCTTCTCGCAGCTTCTCGATTAATCGAGCAGCAACATTGAGGCCTTGGCGGGCGCTGATGAGTGAAACAGTTCGTAAGACTCGATCTTGAATTTCAGATGTCCAAACCTGGGCAACTTTATAAATTTCAGCAAGTTCTTCAGTTTCAAATGGTTTACGTTGCGCTGTGAAGTACTTTCCGATTTCACCAATCCACTGATTTGCAGGCAAACCAGCAGGTGGCACGTTAAATGAAACCTTTGAAATTCCTGCTTGCGCGAAAGCACGACGACGATCATCCGTACCAGGTGCACGCATCGCATCAATGACATCGTTTGATTCGCCACGTTCATTGAGACCGCTATCTGTGAGGAACTGAGACCAAGAACGATCTACTGCTTCCTCGACAATCTGCTGAGGCGTCTGCGGATTCTGAGGATTTGGCGGAACGAATTGCGGCCACAGGAGTCGCTCTACTGTCCAACGCGCAGAACCTTCTGCAATGTATTCAGAGAAACGATCCAAGCCGAGGCTAACTCGTCCAACTCCCATGGAACCAAATGGCTGGGACTGGAACATGAAGTCACTTGAAGATTTCAACTCTGACTTGTCATCGCAAATAATTGGGTTGGCAGAGTTAACAAAGACGTTAACGATTGCGTATTCGACCATCCAAGTTTGGACAGCTTCATCTGAGACCAAGGTCGCGAGGGATTCTCCTGCAGCACGATAAACAGAATCCTGGTCCCCAAATGAAACCTGGCCGTTAGATGCACCGATCAAGTAAGTGTTGCGTGGACCAAAACCTTTTTCTCCACGACCATTAAGTCCTGCGCTATTAAATAGTGAAGCACTACCTGCTCCAGGCCCATCTGCCCACATGCCAGCAAGCGTTTCATTCATTGCGCCGAGAGCATTTGCTGGGATGGAATCACGAAGTCCTTGTGGAATATTGTTAAATACATCAGGCCCGAAAAGCAATACCTGTGTGCGCTTTTCATAATCTGCTGAAACTGATTTAAGCGCCTCAACAACATCAAGATAGATACCAGCACCTGATCCACCAGCCACGGAGCTAATAACTAGCGCCATTGGCAGTGGAGATGTTCCCTCTGCCTTTCCGTAAAGTGTGCGAGAAACTTCTTTTAGGTCTTCGATAACACCAGGAGCAGAAAGTCTGCTATTTGAACGAGCTAGCGCTTGTTGAAGCTGTGGAAGTTGAGCTGCAGCAACTGCACGTCCGAGAGTGCGGTATTGACCGGCACCTTTTTGAATCGGAACTGCTGTGTTCTCGGGTAGCCATCCGCCGAGAGCAGCGCTCTGCTCTTCGCGTGGGATTCGACCAATAAGTTGCTTCTGCAAACCTGAATACGGAACTTGTTGCGGAACTAAGCCGAGGAACTGGTTTGGTGGCAATAGAGGTGCTGTGAAGTTTCCACCACCTTGTGTAGAAACGGTATCAATTTCAAGGAACTGCCAGGCTTCGGGAAATTCACCCTTCCATCCCTTGGCACGAAGGCGACGAAGCAATGTTTGACGCATGGCGCGGATAGTTTTTCCGCCAGAGCCGCCGACTCCAATAATAAGAAATGGTGAGAGCATTTTTATAGACCTTTCCTAAAGGTGATTGACGCTGTGTCAGTCACTTTTCTACCAACCATCATTGCTTGTACTTGTTCCACTGCTTGAGCCACCCCAATCAGAACCACTCGAAGATGAGCCGCCCCAATCAGAACTTCCTGAAGATGTTGATCCCCAATCGTCACTCTTTACCGTCGGAGTTGAAGTTGGAGTTGCTGCTCCCCCACTTGAACCACCCGATGGCTTATTCCAAGAATCATCAACAACAGGTGTACCACCGCCTGGATTTCCCTTGCCATCGTCACCATTCTTCTTAGATTTCGATGGCTTTTCCTTGACGGCCTTTGGAGCAGGTGGCTCTGCGCGAGTTAACAAGTTGTTTAGCCAACCAGTTTCTGATGCGAGGCTCATATTCAGAGCTTCAATTTCCTGATTTGGATCCATGCTATTGAAGCCAAGGAGCGCAACAAGATTTGCCTCGATTGGTTCGATGTTTTCGTCAACGCCCTTATTCAACTTCTTCAGCGCCGCTAATCCGTTTTCACTTAACGCCAGGTGCATTTTGCCCATCGGATTAAGCGAAGCATCGGTTTGGTTTCTTTCGATTCCACGTCCACCGTGTGTGTTTAACTCAGATGAGACGATGACATATCCAGGCGCCGTGGTGAGAATCGCACGAATCTTGCCGAACGGATTCTTTGGAGCTCTTCCTCGCAGTACTTCGGAGCCAATCTTAAATTCCTTGACCTTCTCGGTTGAATGAGTCAGGCCATCAAAATCATCATAGGTGAGTAGGCCACCGGTCTTCGAAGCTTCCTTGCGTTTAATATTTACGAAGCCACCTGAAGCTGTAAGCACGACAGGCACCGTTGCCATACTCAAACGAGAAAGCTGAACGCGTGCGCCAAGGGCATTGACTAGATAGAAAAGTGCAAGAGGGATGCCAAAACCGAGGAGCATGACCAAGAAGAAAGTAAGCAAAAACGCGGCCCGGTTGTGCTTCTCTTCAGTTGTAAATTCAACGTCAATCTTGCTTGAAATATCTGGGTGACCGTCCGCTTTCAAAACCGCATTAATAAAACCAGAGACAGTTCCATTAGCTGACTTGCCATTCTTAATGGCGAGCGACATGGGCAATTCCTCATTCGCTTGCAGCTTGAAACATGGAGAATCTTCCAAATCCTTGCCATCAAGTGATGCGGAGTATTCCGGAATTCGTTTAGGAAGTGGGTCGGTGCGAACCTGTAACCCGCTTAAGCAAACCTCGCCAGCAGTACGCGAAGGCCCCTTAATAGTTACGTCAGCAAGCGCCTCACCTTTCTTGCCGATAATTCCTTGCTTAAAACTCGCTTTGAGAATTGGGGTCGGGTTGATCTCTGGGTAAAGCCCTGGAGGAACCACAGCAAAATCTTTAATTCCAGAAATCTTAAACTCATAGCCAGACCTAGTAGTGACATTGATTGTCACCATCAGCTTTGAAACACCGTCTTTATTTACAAGACCATTTGTTGAGTAAGACCCCGAGTATGTTCCATCTGTTTGATTCAAAGAGAGACTAGAAGTATTTCCCTCCTTACCTGCTGCGGTAAGAGCGCTGTAGCTAAGAGATGGAGCTCCTCTGAAAACTGAGAAGTCGACTGGGCGGCCATTGCGTGAAATACGCCCATTGAAGTCACATGGTTCATTCTCGTAGCAAGTCTTTCCTTTTATCTCGATATTCAAATCAAGATACCCACAAAAAACAGAACGCTCTGGATCTGAAGTTTTGAAATTCCACGATCCCGGAGCTAGCGCACCCTTTTCACCAATATTTCCGGTGACCGTAATGATTGTCTTTGATTGTCCAAGTTCATTTACTTGCACATCACCCATCGATGCATTCTTATCTTGCGCAATGGTTGCGGAGCCATTCTTAAGGCTAAATCCTGCTGCAGGTGTTGTAACTTGGAAACGGGTCATTCCAGGATCAACATTTACTCGGCCATTGACCACCGGCAAAATGCGGCCATTTGTAGCTAAGCAATTAAACGGAACTGGGAACCAGATGATGTCGAGTGGATCTTGAATTGTTTGAACAACACCATACGCGCCAGAATCTTGTCCGCACTTGAGTGAAAAACTCTTTCCGTTATTAAAGAAGTAATTGCTATCAACTTGGCCAAGTCCTTCAAGAATTGGGGTGAAATATGTCATCCCTTGCTTATCTTCATCAGATGAATTTTCATTCTTCAAGAGGACGCCTTGAATGTTGATTCCGGAATTTCTAAATTTACTGATGATCGCACTGTCCGAAGGAATTCCACCTGTAGCTGGGTCGGTTCCGCAGATATCTCTCATAGCTTGAACTGTTTTTGCACCATTGTCACCGACGTTAATCGCACCATCCGTAAACCACACCATGATGTTGCAGCTTGAAGGCGTTAACTTCTGTTGGAAGTCTGCATACGCTGAAGTCAGTGCTAACTTCCAATCTGTAGCTTTTCCATTTTTGAGTCCAGGCACTTTGTCCTGAATCCAGCCAAGATCGCTATCAAGTTGACCCTTGTCTAGTACATCCCAATTCTTTTGGCGGGTATATGTATTTCCGAAAGTCGCTATCTCACGATTTACGGTGAAGTAAGGGCGGTCTTCAGCGACATTTCTAAACTGCTCAAGACTTGCCTGTAGTCCGCCAACGCGAAGAGCCGATGGATCTGTTCTATCCAGGCTTTGTGACTCATCTACGAGATAGAGCACATTGAGAGTGTCTTTTCCCTCGCTATTAATACAGGTAGAAATTTGTTGAATCGCTTCGCGCCCATGACTACTAATGACATCGGCGTTCGCGGGTATGGTCGGCAAAAATGAACCGACAAACATGGTTAGTCCGATTACGGCTGCGACTTTTCGCATTGTCTTTTTCATTCTTGCGAGAACCTGTTCGCAATTTCGATCATGACTGGAATTGCAATAAGAAATCCTGTGATTGCCAAAATACTGCAGATTTTCAGGACCTTGTCACTCTTTGCAATATCGAATCTATTGTTTGAGCGTCCCTTAATATCTGTCGCTCGGGCTAGTGCTAACCCGGCAATTGGGGCAAAAGGCGTGCAAAGGTATGCAACATAAATGAGCAAAGATCCCGTCTTCAGCGAACCAATTACGACAACTAGCACGCTCAGAAAACATGCCACCGCTCCGGTTATTACAGGGATGAAGGTCGGCTTTGACGGCAGAGTCTTATCTGATGAATTGCCCATTCAGTGCTCCCTTGCCTTAGGAATCCCCTAGTTTTGTGAGGTTCCTGTGAGTAGTTTGGTCTATGCCTGTGACAAATGACAAGGTATATTTCAAGAACATGTAGCGATGGACCCCGATTTAGGTCCAAAAGGGGATATATCTGATGTCGACTAACTCAAATAAGCCATTTACTTTGGCAAAGCCTTGGATTCTCCCCATCATCATCGTTGTTGGCCTAGCAAGTGCCTGGGCCGCCCCTTGGACTTTTGGCGATGCCTCAGCCTTTCAGGTCTCAAAGGTTCTAGTCCCACTCATCATCCAATCAGCGCTATCAGCGGTTACGGCTATTTTTGCCTTCTTGGGCAAACCAGTTTGGCTGGGTCTCATGATTGCTACTTTCGCAATCGCACTTGCAAACGGAATTAATTTCTCAACAGGAATATTTGGCGTAACCCTTCCGGCTACACAGAACGTCGTTTTGGTAATTACTTCGCTGACACTAATTCCAGCATTTATCTGGGGACGAAAGAGCGTTAGCTACCAAGTAAATTCTGATGTTCCTACCTGGAACGCAGAAAATACTTCAACTGACTGGTAATGCTTCTTTCAATTACCAAGATTTGTTAGCCAAGATTTTGGACCTGTCGCAGGAATTGTAATTCTATGCCGTTTAATAGCCTGAACCCATAATTGCATCCGCGATTACCAGTGCAATTGCTATGAGCAGTGGGACCCCAATTATGGATCCAAGAATCTGCCATCTAGTATTAAACGCAATAAATTCTGGATTCATATAATGATCCATCACAGTGTTGCATTCTTTGCAGCGAATATTTGTGATGTCTTCCCCTCGCCAAGAAGCCCCATAGGCATTTGTGTGCTCGATATAGCCATCCTTAGATCGATACCATTTTCTACTATTGCACCTTGGACACTTAAATGAATCATTTCGGGGTGGGATTTCCAAGAAACTGGACTTAAACCAACTCAAGAATCTTTTCAGATGACCCAACACATTTCCTCGCAATCGCAGTTACTATGTTGAACTTCATTTTGAGCCTTTCCAACGAGTACCCAACCATTACCTTGCAGACTCAAGCTGCCAGCTGAAGTGAAGGAAGAAAGTGTCGTTCTTTTTCGCTGATCCTGCCGGAGAAAATGAAATATAGCCCTGGTAATTTCCCATTTTCCCTAAAGCACCTTTTTCGGTCCCATTTGTAAACTTTTCGTCATATAGTCGAAGTGAGTCAAATTCCTTTAAGTTCGAAATCTCTGAAGGTGCGTAGATCAAATATTTGGACATCTCTACTCCGATGATTCTTGAAGATAGGCAATCAAATGCCACGCCTTGCTCTGATTTCCAGAATTTAGCCAAATCCTTGGCTGGCTCAACAAATTGCGAAACATACACAGACATATCGTCTGGGTAACCGCCAGTAATCGTGCTCTTATCAACCTTATTTGAGAGATTGCAGGCAGCCGCTGCAGAAACCCACTTCTTGTACTCCGCCTCAACTTGCTGAACTGCACTCTTCTTAGCTGACTCTTCACGAGAGGCAGACACGGCCCCCTTCACTTTATTCGCACCAAAATTTAGGCCAGCTAGTGCCAACACAACTAAAACAATCACTCCTGCAATTTTAAGTCGTTTGATTCGCTGCTGTTTAATTTCCTCTAGCTTACGAGGATGGTAGAGGTAATTAGCTTCCGTATTGCAGTTCCTGCAACGGTGAACGTCAATTTTATTCGCTGTGACAAAAGTTGGATCCACAGGACTCGAAGTATTCACAGTGATTGCAGTTGCACTCAAAGTCTTTTCGCCAATATATACATCTCTCCCCTGGCAACGAGGGCACTGGTAACAGCCTGGGTAAGGTATCGGTTCCATTTAGGAACTTTAAACCTTTCAGATTGAACCTGTTACTACTTTCTATTGCGCGCCCCAGGTAACAGCGAGTAGGTTGAACGCATGGCTCAATTTCTAGTTGTTACACACCTCGGCGGACTTCCTGAACTCACAGAAAATGGGATTTATACGGTGGTGGCAAATAACGCCGGCATTACTTTCCAAACTGGAACTTTCAAGAAAACTGACTTCATTACCTACGCATGGTCAGATATAGATGCTTCTGTTGGAACTGAAGAAGAATTGAAGGAGAGACTTACCCTCTCGCGCATAGCTCTAGTCGGACCATTCGCCGTATTTTTTAGAAAGAAATCGACAAAAGTTGAATACTTCCTAACAATTTCAAAGGGCGACGATCACGGTCTATTCAAAGTTGCTCCAGCAAGTAACAGTAATTTCAAGCCTGTTAAATCATTAATTGAAATGCATCAGAGACCGATTTCTCGGACGGAATCTCAAACATCCCCGGCGCCCGCCGCAGTAGACCCTTTGGACAGACTTGAAAAACTGGCACGTCTTCTTGAACAAGGGATTCTCACTCAGGACGAATTCGATAAAAAGAAGGCTGAAATTCTCGACCTATAGTTCTTCGTGGTTGGAATTGATATCGACCGGTAAGTTCTAATCTTTTCGCTTGCTTTGGAAAACCAAGTTAGCGGCTAGGGCCCTCTGTAGATTTAATAACTCTTGTCTTTCGATACTTGAGAATTCATACCCAGCTTTACCCGCATCATTTCTAAAAACATTTCCAGCAAAAAGCATGTTTCTACCAACCTGGAAGAACGAAACAAAACCTTTGCTGTGACCTGATTTTGAATAGCTGGTTTCAAAATCTATGATTAAGATTTCAGGTTTTGCTTTCGTAATACGCAGCGATCCAGAAATCTTTTCAAATCGTGTATCTTCTTTGAACGAGGTGCAGTTTTTTAAACTCTTGCGCAAATCTCCAATCAGGCCGGTTTTAGAACTGGAATTATCTGCAAATATTCCAAAAAAGAGCTCCCCTGAACCAGCGGTTTTGTTCAAATCATATGTATAAATTGCTTTGCTTCCGTCTCCTAACGAATTCCTGAACAAACTCTTGGGATCCTCCCAATTTGTCTGGTAGACAGCCAGCTGGATTGCAGATAAACAATTGGCCGGTGAGAAATTCTTAAAGTTACTCTTCTTTTGATCTGTAATTTGAAATTGCTTTACTGCTTTTGCCTCAGCATCGAAGTCCGAGAAGTCGACCAAGGTGACATATGCGCTTAACTGTCCTGCAAATGGTACGTAGGCTGGTTGAAAAATTCTCGGTACGGCCCTTGGGGAATCAAAAGTGGGGGTTAGTTTTGAGTCGGCGAAAGAGGATTCAGTAACGAAAATCAGTGTGGCGGTCAACGCAACAAATGTAACGAGGAATGAGAGCGGATGCTTTCTACTCATGTGGCCACCTATTCATAAACATGTCGTTAAAACCGCTATTAATTCTGAAGAATGCTTATTATCATTCACGTATTAATTCAACACAAGGGGCTAATCGCGCATGTCTGAATCAGAACAAGTTAATGGCGGAACGGCAACTAATTCCACCTTTGATGATCCGCGTCATGCTGTCCCGAATAAAGGCAGCAAACTAATCAGGTTTGTTATCCCAGGAATTGTTTTAATTCTCTTAACAGCGGGAACTGGAAAATTCCTCTACGACAAAAGCCAGCAGATTACTGATGAAGAAGCCATGGCCAACTGGGCTCAAGGTATTCCCGAGCCAACTCAAACGGCACCTGTTACCTCAGAAATCACAGGAGAAAATGTCTTCACACATAATTGTGACCGCTTGGTGTACCGGCCTTCTCAACTTCAAGATACCTGCGAAGATTGGGCTCCAACATATTTGGCTGACATCAAATGGGAAAAATGGGAATCTACCGGTGCTTTTGCTACCGCAAAATTAAGTACGCCAGATGATTCCATGTCGGATAATCCAAACTATTCGTCTTCTAAGGTACACATTAAGCTCTCCGAACCAGTGAATATCGATGGCTTGGTCTTCTTCAAGACTCTTAAGTACTACTTGCTAGATAAATCTGGAAATGAAACTGACAGATGGGGCATGTGGGGACCATCCACCATTTATGGTATGAGCCTATGAACAATCGACTAGACCCCAGTTCTGAATATGTGGGGGTCACTCAAGCTAAAGGAACTTTCACGCGACTTCAAGTAATCGCGGGTTTTGCCTTTATTGGCTATGTCGTCTGGAGCATCTATTCAGTTATTCATAACCCACCGGTACAAACCGGTTTACAGTTAACGCAATACTGGATCATAAGAAGCATTGGTTTAATTCTTTTACCATTCATCGTCCTGGTAGTCCCGAGCTTCTTGCGCAAAAAAACTTCCATCGTCTTTAAAGAAGACGAATTACTGTTACTTACCTCGATATTGAAATACCGATTTACGCTCGCGCGAATTCACTTCTCTGAAGTGAATTCTGCTTGGTATCGGGCGACAAAACTTACGAATCGCGCACGGCCCACTATGGACCTATATTTTGTGATGAAGGATAAATCGCGCATCATTATCCGCACGATAAACATCAATGACGAAATTATTGAGAACCTTAAAATCGCCGGAATCCCACTTACAAAATTGGAGTCTTCCTTTAAATCTCAGGGGCGTCCTCCAAAAATCACTAGCTCCGAGGTAGACCAGCTCTACTTCGCGCGCCTAGATTCGAAAGGCAAAGAGAATCTGCCTCGCCTCGCCTCGCACAACCATGGGCAGCATCTCCTGACATTTTCCAGAGCCGTTTCTCTCATTATGGTGGTTTACGTACTTTTGGTAAATCCATTGGCAAGTTCTGTTGATCAAGAAGCGCTCTTGCGGTCTGAGGAGATTTCTAGATTGGCTGATGCACAAGACTCTCTTCAATTTGGCGTCCAAGTAACAAGTATCGACCCAGTAACCAAGAAAGCTGAATTGCTCTTGTCACCAGTCCCGACTGGGAATATTGGATATTCCGTTCAGAACGGTTGGGGCCCATCGGATGATACGTATGTCTCGATTGGATCATCCAAACGGGCAAGTGAATTGCAGCAGAGCAACTCTTTTTTCTTCAATACTGAACTTCAATCAAATATCGCGGTTACAGCAGATGCGTCGGATCGGAATCCGTTAACTAAGTGTATTAAGTGGAATGTTGTTTTCAGAACCCAACAAAAATACTGCCAGGAATGGGATTCGAGCCAAGCTTCACTGAAGAATTATCCATTTGATAAATATTCTTTCAGCCTTCCTATTTTCAACGTAGAACAGAGGACTTCCGGCGCTGCAACCACATCAACCGCCGATGATGTGTACAAGAAAGTTCCAATTACTATCTACGACAATACCTCGCCAATAAACACCTGGAAAATTGTGGTTCATCCAATAGCGATTGGCTCTGGGGTAACCTTTCAAGACACCTCGGGTATTGCAGAAGAATTCCTTACTGGAAACGGGCAAGCACTTGTTGTGGCCCAACGTGATCAATACACCATTCTCCTAGTACTTATCGTCTGCCTTCTAATGATTGCCAGCATGATTTCTGTTATCTCAATGGGAATCTCAGTCTCACTTGGTTTTAGACCACCAACTGTTGCTGCTCTTGTTTGGGCTGCGGCACTTACATTCTCGTTAATCCAGCTACGTAACTTGATGCCCGATTCTCCCCCTATCGGAACAACTTTAGATGTTGTTTTCTATTTCCCTGCTCTGCTTATAACAATCGGAGGCTCCGTATGGATTCTTTACTATTGGATTAGAAGACCAGATTACGGAATTTGATGCCAAAGGGTCCGCAAGCGTAAACATCGTCTCACCTTGTTCATCTATAAGTATTTGGTTTTTGCAAAACTAAAAACCTTAGCTCTCCTCGATTATTTTTCTACGCTTAATTTGATACTCATCTTCAGTAAGGACATTCTCGAGCTTGAGTCTGTCGATTTCCTTTAACTTACCTTCTAAAGACTGTGGCACCTCAGTGGTTATTACGTATACCGCTCGCTTTGGAAGAATCGCAAGAAATATAAAGGTAATCAAAGGAGAAATAATCAGGCTCAGTAAAAACCAGCCGAATCCACTTCGGTTTCTAGATGAAGCAAATACTGCAACCAGTAACGAGACTACAAACCAAAAGAGAATTAGTTCCATAGTGCAACCTTACGTGCAAACATCAAGATTTACGAGAGCCCCTCGAAAATAGGAGTGCTTTCTCTACCAAAACTGAAATAAGGATTGTCGCGGTTGTCGTCATCCCCGTCAGCACCGTAGTCACCAGCAGATTGCCATCTTCCAAGAATCTAGTTCCTACTCCCCCGATCAGAATTCCAATGACTGTGGCTATCTTGTTCTCTCGAATTACTCTCTTTATGTAGTTCCACAAGCGTTTGAAAGTTCCTTTAGGCATTGCCTTTGTTGACCATAACGCCCACAAAACTAAAAGCGGCTGGAAGAGCAATCGGATTGCGCGAGCGCGATCACTATCTAATCCGAAGGCATCGATGTGGTTAACGAATTGAGAGATGTTTCCGGGAAAGATTGCGATGAAGAAAGCAGCTGTGGCTATTCCTACTACTCGGCGTCGTTGTAGGGAGATAAGGCTGAGGCCGAGGGCTATCTCGACTACTCCGGATGCAAGTACGACAAAGTCAGGTGAGAACGGGACCCAGGTAGGTACTTGAGC
>Ga0214921_10002736_pt1 | contig 28113 bp, 33 predicted proteins | sample LL1505_MetaG_FD_177992 | JGI IMG/M metagenome (GOLD analysis project Ga0214921, IMG submission 177992) | Freshwater microbial communities from Lake Lanier, Atlanta, Georgia, United States - LL-1505 | ecosystem: Environmental > Aquatic > Freshwater > Lake | place: USA: Georgia | collected...
AGGGATGTGTCGATGGCGGTATGTATCGATGGCGATACACGAGGAGGCGCGATTTCATCGTAGAATCTCTCGGTGATTTCGTTGTATAAGTCCAAGATATACGCTTCAAGGACATCATTTAATGCGTCTGCTTCCGCTGCCGTTGTGGTAGAGAAATTCGATCTTAATGGGACAGCGAATTCCGCGAAGTAGTCGCACAAATAGCTGTCAATCCACGTTCTAACGGTTTCTTCTGTATCGAAGTCTTCGCGTTTGAATTCCAATATATTCTCTCGCGCAACGTCGGCCAATTCATCAAGCGCGTCGTTGATAATTGCCTCTCGATCTTCATCGGTTGGAAGAAGCGAATACGGGGATGCGGCTGCGTGGTCGTGGGCGTGGTCGTGGTCGTGGTCGTGGTCTGTATGGTGACGTCGAAGACGTTGTCGCCGATGTTGTCGCCGTCATCGCAGTTATTATACTTGTGATTGTCGATTTTAGCATATTGTGCGTTTGTATTCATATAAATACATAAATAATAGAAATACGTTTATATCCATACATAATTCATAGAAATGTTCAATTTATTTTATATCAAGGTATAGTAGTAATTCATATTTGTTGTAGAATGGTCGGTGCCGGATTATTACCTGCCGCTGTTCATAAAGGCGAGATTTATTTATTGTTTGGTCGAGAGAATGAACTCAACGATACACCTGGTTGGGCGGATTTCGGCGGAGGAACCAAGCGGAATGAAACGATATTAGAAGCTGCGACGAGAGAAGGCAGCGAAGAACTTAACGGCTTGTTGGGTTCGCAGACCATGCTTAAAAAGGTGGCGGTTCGGCGTAAAATTGCGGAACTTAAATTTAAGACATATACGACCATCGTATTTAAAACAGAATATGACGAAAAACTAGAAGAATATTACTCGAACAATTATCGTTTCTTCGAGAAATACTTGCCCGCCGCGAAGAAGAACCCGCATAATGGGCTCTTGGAAAAGGCCGAGATTCGGTGGTTTTCATTTGCCGATCTTAAAAAAAACCGTGCGAATTTTCGACCGTTTTATCGTAACATGGTAGATATTATATTGGAACATCAAGAACACATAACACGAAAATTAATGAAGCCGGTGTGTGGACCTCGTTGTAGCTTTAAGATTACACGGAAGGAAGAACTGGATATCACGAATAGGAAAAGTGTAACACGCCGTCGACGTAGTCGTAGGTATCGAAAAAAATAAAATTATGGCTCTATCGTGTTTTTTCGCTTCTTTGACATATTCATTACAGGCGCGAGTGATTTTAACGTAGATTGACGTTTTTCACATCGTTTAAGTGTGAATTTTTTAAAACCAGCATGATAAATTAGGCATGGTATACTTGTAATCATTCCGGTAGATTTGTCGTAAATAACATCCTTCGCACGCATCAATTTTTTCTGTTCAAGAGCACTGACAAGAAAATGATAAAGACTATTCGTTTCGTCTTCTGTATGATTTTCCTCTTTTCCGTGACGGACCGCAAAATCTTTCAACTTTCCGATCTTTGCTGATTTATCCAATTTATTCCATGGATCACTTTTATTCGCATTTTTTTCATTTTCAAGAATGTCGTCGATATTCGGATTTGTAATAATATCTGGTTTCAACATATTATAATTTCCGGTTAGAAGCATGTTTTTATAATTGATGTTTTTGAGTGCTTCATCATCCGCTGGTGCCGGTGCCGGTGCCGGTGCTGGTGCTGGCGTGTGCTCGTCAGATACAGATACGCACGATCCTGACGTAGGAGGAGGCTGTGTGATCGTCGACGTCGTTGGTTTGGTGGAAGCAGCAGGTTTGCGAGGCATATTGTTTGATATACATAATATATAAAGATGACTTAAAGTTGTTTTTTGTATATTATGGTTTTGACAAAATCGAGTATAAATAGTATATTATAATAATATATAGATCAAAATGTTGTTGCGTGTTATTTTGACGTGTGCCCTCTTATGGAATAGTGGCATCGTGCTGGCACTTCCGAATCTCTCACCATTAGACTGTGGAAATGGTATTTACTGTTCGGTTGGACAAACGTGTATGAGTAATACGACCGGTGCCGGTTTATTATATGCGTGTTCCCCGATTTCCAACGCAGTTCGATGTATGGATGCTCGGTTTTCATGCCCTCCTTCTTATAAGTGTATCGAAAATTCACAATGTGCTGCCGCCTCGAATCATGACGATCATAAAGTAATAGATGGTATCGTGAATGTCGATGCTCATCATGTCGCTGAAGAACGCGATTTTGGTTCAGGAATACAACCTACATCTTTGAGCATTTGTGGACCGATTACGAGTGTTTTTCGACTACCAAATTTTTGTTCATGTAATAATGTGCGATTTGGCAGTCAGTTGACTTGCTCGATTGGCCTTCAGAATTATATCACGATTGGAGCATCCGCGCAGGTTCTTCCTTGCGCTTCTCCGGCGAGTTTCGGATACAGAGCATGGGCGTCACTTTTAGGCGTTGGTGCGGGAATCGGACAAACGTGGGTGGCTCAATTTACACTACGTAGAGCAATACCTGGCGCGTCATTTGATATCGGTGTCGCAAATGCTGGTGCGCAGGTTGAATTAAATGGCGATGTTAGTCGGTTTATTCTTTCAACCAGACTCGCAATCGGTGTTTGTGGAAGAATTGGTATTGGGCCGTTTTCTAGGGAATTATGTAATCCTTCTATGTTACGGTGGTTGCCGGTGACGGTTATTCACGGTCCTCGGTTTGATTTCAGTCGATTCTGCTAATATCGTCGTTGTTCATATCATTATGATTATCATCGAAATTTACTTGATAATAATCATATCGCTTCGCTTCGCTACATCGGTCTTACCATACCAATTCCCGATGAAAAATTCATAGGGGTCGTGGTGGGTTGAACCGGTGTAGCTAACGATTTCGGTCTCGGGGCACCGCATCGGTTGAAGTTCGTGGTATTACCGTTAAATGCGTTGATGTTTAACGAAAACTTCGCATCAGGGGCAACGGATGCCGCAGTATCAGAAAAGAAAGTCACAGGATTCAAAGACATTTTATGATATAACAGTATATTTCATTTTATGTCATTTTATGCCGATGGAGATGGTATTTGTAGCCGCCATAAAATTGAAATCTTATTTTTGAATTTATGATAAATTACATATCACACAACAACAGATACGGATGAATCTCTTCATTCTCTCACTCGATCCAGCGAAAATTGCGGAATACATGATGGACAAACATATCGCTAAAATCATTTTAGAAGCGGTTCAAATGTTATGCACAACCCAACGCCTCCTCACCGCCACCACCGGAATCAAAGAATGCTGCGACTCATGTGTCGTCTATAAAATCGCACACAAGAATCACCCAGTTACGATTTGGTGCCGCGCATCACAAGCCAACTTTATCTGGACACTCGACCTCATCGACGCGATGCATGCCGAATGGAAATACAGATACGGACATCCGGCACACAAACAGCACAAATCATACGGCGTTGCCCAATATTTACGCCGTAATGTGCCACCAGCACACGCATTTGAGCAGGTTCACGTCGCCGGCATCATGACTCCTTTCGCGCTTGCGATGCCAGATGAGTACAAAATTCGCAGCAGCGACCCAGCACGAAGCACCGGAACCAGTCATGGCGACAATATCTATGATGCGGTTGCCTCCTATCGGAGTTATTATTTGTCCGCCCCGAAGCGCCGCATCGCAAAATGGGGAAAACGGCGCGAAATGCCGTGGTGGTATGCTCGCGGGTTGCGAAAAGTAGAGGGTAGGCCAGAACCAAAACTGATTGTGGTAAGACGCATAAACAAGGTATAAATCAAATATTATTGTATCTATGACATATACTGACAGACCGGTAACAGACTTTCTTTTTTTTATGAATGAATCAATCGATATCAATCATACTATAGCGTTTGATACCGGTGATATTTAGTGTATGTTATATGTAATCAATACATCATCTTGATTCTTTCATTTCATTTGAATTATTGGGTATGAAAAAAATCGAGATACAGGGAAAGCGGAACCAAGACAAAATAAAACAAATGGACGAACCGAATGCGGTGATCGAGAGACAGATAAAACATAAACAATCGTATTCAATACCGGATGAATATTACCAGAACGACCAAGCGCTTACATTAGATAGTCTGAAAAAATATATGGCGGATCTCATGTTCGGAACTGGCGGAATGAAATATGCCGACGATGTGACGAAACCACCGCCAACCGATCGAGTTTTATCTTTGATACTTCGAGAGATTGACGGCAAACGTAAAGCGTATATCTATCAAGACAAACAACATAATATATATGATCCTCGTTATACGGTGACGACGAATCGAATTGTAGAATTCTTGGTGAATGTTGAACTTTTATGCCATTATTGTCGAGAGATTTGTCAGGTTACATACAAAGAAGCGATGTGTAGGCGTCAATGGACGCTAGACCGAATCGATAATAACTACGGTCATAATGATACAAATGTAGTTATTGCGTGCTTGGATTGTAATTTGAAACGTGGAACGATGGATGCCGAGAGATTTAGAACAGGGAAGCAATTTACTTTTCGGAAAGTGGAATAGAAATTGTATTACAAATCTCTCGGATATTATTCTCTTGAATATATAGTATCAACACTGATGACAAATGTCATTACAAGAAAACGCCTATATAAAAAACGACATGTGCGTAAGAATAGTAGTAAGCGTCGATTTCGAAGTGTGAACCATCGCGGTTTAAACAACAAAGGAAGACAGTCGTTTGCTAAAATGACAGGTGGTGGTGGTGAATGGGAATGTCAGTGCTATGATGTTAATACCCCACTAACTATATCAGAAGAAGATAAACAACAACAACAGCAGCAACCACTACAACAACTACCGCCACCATTAACACAACCACCACAGCAGCAGCAACCACTACAGCCACCACTACAGCCACCATTCACACAACCACCACAACAAACAAAAGTTGATATATTACAACAATTTGTTCAACAACAACAACAACAAGAATCACAACAACGACAGCAACAAATACTAATTTTACAGAAACGAATACGTGATATAGACCAAATTTTACAACAACAACAACAACCACCACAACAACAAGAATCACAACAGCAACAAGAATCACAACAGCAACTTCAAGAACGACTTCAACAGCAACTTCAACAACAACAGCAACTTCAACAGCAACAACAGCAACTTCAACAGCAACTTCAACAACAGCAACAACAACAACAGTCGCAACAGCAGCAACAGCAACGACAACATCAAAATATAGATTTTGAACAATTACAACAAAAAATGCCTGATCTCTTTAGAAGTAAACAAGGAAATCCATCTAGTAGTGAAACACCTTTGAATTCTAAGTTTGATTTGGATCGGAATCCTGTTGTATATAATCGTCGTCTTCCATCAAACCAACAAAATGGAGTGATTGGTATAGATAGAGACAATTTAAAATTCACGGAGCGTGGAATAGAAATAAAGGAAAGTGAGAGATATCCATGGAACAAACTTAAGGAATTAAATTTATTTGAAGGAGACACGATTTTATCAATAAACGATGAGCCGACGCAGGGAATTACCATGGCCCGATTTAAAGAATTAATCCAGGGTAATCCAGGTGTTACATTAAGGTTTAATGTATACAATATTAAGTTTAGAGCAGATAATAAGATCCGTTATGTTGATATTACATTAAAACAACGACCGCCACAACCAACATCAACTACCAGGCGTCCTTCAATTCATACCTTAAGAAACCAGGGAGGTTACAGCGGAAAAGGTGGAAAAAAAAGGGTCTCTCGACGTAAAAAACATGTAACAACTAGTAGAAAAAGTAGTAAGAAACATACGAATAGAAGAAAGGTCATGGTGGGTGGGGCGCCGCCAAAATGGTGGACATCAATGGATAACGATCAAAAAAAAGATTATATTACGAAACATCAAATCAATTCAGCGGACTTTATAGAAATAATAAAATACGAAAATCAAGAAAGAAATAATGATATTGTTGAGGCATTATCAAATACAGAAGACCAGTCGCTGGGTCAGAATGTTATGTTGGGCTCTGTATCTCCGCGCTTTGCGCCACAGCAAGGTATATCGTCCGGTATTTTAGGTATGGGTCAAGGTGATAGACCTTACTTAGAACAAGAAATACAATCACAGCCACCATCACCGCCACCACCACCATCACCATCATATAATTCATACGAGTCAATTATCGAACCACATAACATAGAAGAATCGGAAATACATGAGATTCCACTACAATCACAATCATCACAACCACCACTACAACCACCATCATCACAACCACCACCACCACCACAATCATCACCACCCAATTTTTCACGACGAGCACCACCACAATCATCACAACCACCGCCACCACTACAACGACCACACAATTTTTCACGACGATCACAATCATCACAACAACCAGTATCGCCATATAATGACACTCAAAGTACAGAACGACAAGTTATGTGTAAATGCAAGCGAAAAACGAACTCCGGGTCATCCAGGGGTTTTAAAGCATATAAAACATTTAAAGGAAGAAGATCAAAAGTAACACCTATTACCAATACCAACGCCGATGCCGATGTATAACGCTACAAGTATATATAATTTTCATTATATATAATGAATACGATTCGTGGTATATAAAAACCGTGATACTCTGTTGTATATTTTCATTATATATATATTTATATAATCAAATCATAGATATGTCCAATAAAAAAGGTATTTTAGCACGTTTAGAAGGACATAGCGGTCCTGTTCAGTCAGTCGTATTTCATCCCACTGCACACCTTATGGCAACAGCAGGTGGTGACAAGAACGTTAAACTATGGGACACAGATTCGCATCGATGTCTAGCAACTCTTGTGGGTCACACTGCGCTTGTTTCATGTGTAGCATTACACCCTACAGCACCTGTTCTGATATCTGGAAGTGCGGATAATACGTTAAAAGTATGGGATACTACAACACATAAATGTTTATCAACTACTCCACTACCAGTTAATCGAAGTGTATTTAAGGGTGTTAGTTGTATCGCAATTCATCCCATTATGTCATTTATAGTAACGGGTGAGAACGGTATGGAACCACCAAAGTTGTGGAAACTATCACCTGACAACACGAAATTAGATTTTGTATGTAATATAAAATCTATGGGTTTAGGTAACGCTAGCACAAGATGTGTTGCTGTTCATCCAACAGAACCACTTTTTGCAACTGGTAGAGAGCGCACTCGCGATGACAGTTCATCATTGTTATGGTCATATAAAGAAACCAAACAAGGCGTTCTAACAATGTTAGAGAAAGAAATAGAGAATGGACGTGAAAATCACAGTAATAATGTTGTATCTATTGCACTTCATCCGACTAAACCTTTTATAGCAACTGGCAGCAATGATAATACTATCAGGTTATGGAAGTTAGATTTTAATAAAAACGGAAAAATAGGGAGGAGTGAATGTATGGCAATTCTTGATGACCACGATGCCGCTGTAACTGGTTTGGCGTTTCATCCAACGGCACCAGTTCTAGTGTCATGTAGCGCTGATGAAAGCGTGGTGGTATGGATGTTATCAGACGACCTGATGACAGTTGATATAATTGGACGACTTTTCGGAAATCGAGGACCTGTTACATCTATTGCGTTTCATTCAAATGGTAGACTTCTTGCAACAGGCAACCAAGACAATTGCGCTATTTTATGGGATTGTAGTGTATTAAGTAGTAAAAAACAACGCACTATGGCTTTAATGCGTGGAGCAGAACAATCCCTAGTGCCTAAAACGTTTTCAAGATATATGACTACTCCATGGAATATAGAACAAATCCCTTATTATGCAGAGTTAATACATAACACGCTTAAAAAGCGAGGTCCTAACTTCTTAGGACAATTTGAAGATTCGGTAAGAAGAGCACAGCAGCAGCGTTCAAGAATGGTAATGAGACCGATGCCGATGATAACAGCAGGTCCTAGTCCAAAATCGCCTTCAAAATCGCGCTCAAGTTCGCGCTCAAGTTCGCGCTCAAGTTCGCGCTCAAGTTCGCGCTCAAGTTCGCCTTCAAAATCGCGCTCAAGTTCGCGCTCAAGTTCGCCTTCAAAATCGCCTTCAAAATCGCCTTCAAAATCGCCTTCTCCAGAAAAAGATAAAAGTGTAGGCGGGGCTTCAATAACTAAACATCGTCGTAGAAATCGTTCATCGCGAAAGGTAAAACGACGAACGAGACGTTATCGAAAATAAGGTGATCAAAATCTCACGCATACAACTTACTATCCTCTACATTTCGCGTGACCTCCTTAATGAACTTGTCCGTATCCAAGAGCTCGACGATATTATCCGCCCAATTTTTCCGATACCGAAACAAGAACCCGACTAACCCCGCCATCGTAATCGTTTTTTTCTGGATATGCTCGTAAAACCGATCAAACTCGTGGTCTATTTCATCCGCGCTCATCTCCTCCTTCCGCATCATATCACGAAATAGATGCTTTATATCCACCTTCTTCGGGTAGTTCATATGAATAATCATATCTGTCCGTCCCTGACGCAGCAACGCATGATCCAAATTCTCTGGATGGTTCGTTGTAATGAATGATATGAGCCCCTTCCTCGAAAAAACGCCGTCGAGCAAGTTCAAAAGATGACTGAATGTGAATTGACTCTTGTTTTCGGCGGAACTCGTGCGTTTCTCGAAAAGACAATCGATATCCTCAAACAGCAAGACCGACTTTGGCGGAATGTCGCGGAACGCTGCCAACGCAGTATTATTATCCACATCATGATTAATCGAAAAGATACAAAGACTATATCCGATCTCTCGGCACATCGCTTTAATAATACTTGTTTTTCCGCTTCCGGGAATACCCGTGAGTAGATAATTCTTCTTATACGGAATCCCGAACTCATCGTATTCTTTCTCCTTCTTCAGGAATTCTTTAATATCATTACGAAACTTCTGTTTTAATTTATCATCAAAATAAACGGTATCGAGCGTACGCGATGGGATTTTGTTATAACGCATCCACTCGCCATATTTCGACATGACAAAGACATGGAGCTTTGAATCATCTTGTTCGTTGTTTTCAAGGAAATTGTCACTTTCGCGGTAAAAGTGGTGGAAGAGTTCTGGTGAATCAGTGAGAATCGTCATCGATTCAAATTTCTCTGCGCCGTCGTGTGTGCCGACTGTTCTATCTTCTTGGCAGTATGATATGCGGAATTCGGTTGTTCGTGCCGCTTTTTCTGTATTCGTTGCCGGAACAGTATATGTATACTTATATTCGCCATACCCCATCTGCGCATAGCAAAAATCGTCCTTGTCGTATTTATAAGGACGACGGCGGAGTTTAATGGGGATCGGTTGTACGCTGGGCATGTCGTCGCTATGCGATGCCAAATACACCAAATTGTTTATTGTATGATACACATAGAGTAACATTTGATTGATAATGGATGAGTTCTCGGTATAATATTCATACTGTCCTACAGGCATTTTCTTCAAGTCGATAACGAGTTTTGTTGGATGGTGGTCAGATCCGGTTCCAGTATCGCTCTCGGTATCGCTTGATTCTGGTGTTCTTACCATGGCGTTGGTGATGTGTTCGTCGCCGATTTTTGGAGATTCAGAATTGGCACGTTCGAGAGACATGAACTTCGTTGGTATATAGCATATATGAAAACATTTATATCATAATATCAACCGAAGTAAACCGAATGAAATCGGGCAAAAACCGAATGAAATCGGGCAAAAACCGAATGAAATCGGTTTAAATACTAGCCCCTATGTTTATTACACGACTTCCTCACAAATACACGCAGATATCCAAATGTTGGCTTTTTTACATCCTCCCAAAGACACACCACATAGTGAGGCCCACGCCCTCGCCCATGGAACCAGTATCTACAATACACAAAATGACCTTCTTCTTCATAAAGTACTCCGGTTCTACCATGAAAATGACGGCGAACATATGGAGAAAATGCTTGCCGTGATCAACGGAACCACGAATATATCTCTCCGTATTATGGACTGGTTTGTTACGAATTATTCGAAGAAGCATTATACAGTATATGAACTCGAGGATAGCGGAACACCCCCAAAACGGTTCAAGGTCTATGTTGATTACAAGTTGAAGCTTCGCGCATATTCGAAGAAACGTTTCGATCCATTTTGTCGCTGGGAGCGAATCAACATTCCTCATAAAAACGGCACTACGTATATTCAAACGACACTTGGACAGCTTAATTTCTTTAAATGGGCGATTGAGAATCAGGTGCTTCGTTATATCCACGAGAATTATTCGGTGATCGAGTCGGATATGAATATTCGGAACAATACATCGCGTAAGATGGCAAAATCACATCATACATCAGCAGCAACAGTGGATGGTTGCGAAATAAAGGTAGAGGAATATGCTCACGCCGCACCTAGCACAGAATCGCAACTGACTACTATATCGGCGAAACCGAAAAATCGCAAGAAACGCGAAGAACTGTCATCATCTGCGACCAAAAGTATTAAGAAAGAAATCGTCGATATTGTGATTACGTTTAATTGATTTTGAATATTGAATGGTAGATTCCGTAAAATAGATAAAAACAAATAATATTGTTAGTATAACTAAGAACATTATTCCACACGATGGGCAATCAAGTAAGCCTCGTCCCAAAAGTGAGCTATGAAGATATTCAAATGGTCGTATATCGTAACTCGCATATTCAACATTCGACACTACTTATCAATACACTTCCTCCGAGTCTACAACACTGTCTTATAAAAACAACTGTGGATATACGTTTTGAAGAACGCGTTATCAACGCTCTTATACATAAAAACCCAGACATTATGATCATCGTTTATGGTAAGAATTCAAATGATATTACGATATTACACAAATATGACCAATTAGTGAAACTCGGTTTTACGAATGTTCATATTTACACAGGCGGTATATTTGAATGGATGCTTCTTCATGAAATATACGGGAAGGACCTATTTAAAATAACGAAGTATGAAATCGATATTTTGCGTTATCGTCCGAAGTCGGTATTGTTGGCTTCGATGGTGGGTGGTGGTGGGGGGCTTATCGAAGATGGCGTAGTCGGTGGCGAAACGCGATATCCGAGAGATTTCAACGATCATAATAACGATGATGAAGTTCGTATTCATATTCCAGATGAAACAAATGGTCATGATGACGATGACGATGACAACGGTGCCGGAGGCGGGGGCGCGGGAATTATTACATCTGGTCTGAAATGGTTGTTCGGGAAATAGCAAACAATATAAATGTCGCGTTATATAAACATATACAAACTCCCCCTCCCCTCCCCTCCCGCAAATGAAAATCTTTGTTCTTCACTATTCCAAACTCACCGACCGTAAGCGTCATATTATACAACAGTTTGAACGTCACGGTATCACCGAATATGAATTCATCGAGAAATTTGATAAAGACACAATCACAGATGAAGAATGTCCTGAATTCAGCCGCGACTATATCACTAAGCGCCGTGCGGAATTATCACTCCATCTTAAACATATATACTTATACCGATTGATTACTCGAGAGAATTATGATGACGTTCTCGTATTTGAAGATGACGTGATTCTCTCGACAGGTTTCATGGAAATTCTAGCGCGATACATGACACAATTACCGAAGGATTATGACATGTTATTTGTCGGAGATGGTTGTAATTTACATATTCCAAGAAGCATGCAGATCCCGAATCAGTATATTTATGAGAAATGCCTTCATGAAACTGCTTGGGGAGGCAACGGTGCGGCAAAATGTACCGATAGTTATGTTATTAGCAACGTGTGTGCGAAAAAGATATGCGACTACATTGACAAGACTGCTTCGACGAAGAAGATCGACCTCCCTGCGGATTGGTGGCTGAATGAAGTTGCGAGAGATCTCTCTTTGAAAGTATATTGGGCAGAGCCGACGATTGTAACACAGGGCTCGCAGAATGGCACGTATGTTAGGTCGTTGTAGAACTTATGAGAACATCTTCGTATAATACGTAAGTTCTAGTTTTTCATAATTGAGTTCATTTTTATCACGTTTGTCCTTGAAATGAGCCAACGTTGTAACCAATAATTGTAATGAAATGTCTGACCATTTCTCTACAATAAGCACCGGCAATCCTTCAAATAATTCGTTGAATACGGAGGAACGCACGATCGGAATACAGCCACATAATAATGCTTCCCATGTTCGATGACAATCCATTCCATTTCCGAAAGGCGATAATACGAATGCGAACTCAGCCATGTTTCGCCATGTTTGTGTTCGAGGTATGAAAATGGTTTGTTGAGAGATGAGTTCATCGGGAATCTCTCGAATCGCATCGATACGATCGTTGAAACGGTCTGGGCACAACATTACATTCGAGTATATACGTATTTTACGCTGGTGAAACGGTTTCATGCCTTCGCGGATTTCACGAATAAGGATGTGTTCTTGTTCCACAGGTGTAGTTCTTTTTCCTTCACGTGATTCTCCCTCGATAGCGACCCATGGATGCCACGGTTTTGCGCGAATTGTATGATAATCTAACCCGATCGGTATTTGATGCAGTTTTTGTATGACATTTTGTATCGCGTCTTCAAGTGTTTTCGGCGCATTTTCGGATTTAAAAATCGCCGCATTTGCCGCCCAAAGTTTGGTTGTTTTCTCTTTTAGAAATGCGCGACATGCTCGAATATCCAAGTTCTGAGAGAATAACCCGCACATATTTGGGTGAAGCATGAACATCGCAAACATATTATGTTTCTCTCGCGGTATCACTTCATGAAACATCGTAAGATCCCCGTCGCCACATACGATATAATACGGAATCGTTATACAAGAAGCGTAATTCTGTAAAAAATGATGAAACGCGTCACAGCAGACATAGATGGATACGGGGGATTGTATGTGGTGGCGATAGGTATCTTGTTCGGAAATAAAAATACGAACATGTTCAAGATCATTCGGATTACTTGACATCGGGTTCGCTGACCGGATTTTACACGATTTCAATAATCCACGACTAGATACGAATTGACAATCATCTTCATCATATGATAATGACATTATATGCTGTATTGTATATAATTCAATAATAATGATAATACTGAATCATAATGTTTAATTCATTTATCACGCAGACGCGGACGTGGACGTTTGAGTGAGTAATCCCCGTATAAATGTAGTAATAGACTCCATTCTCTCGATCATAACCGTCGGGGTTTGGTTCATATCTTCATTCGCGGGTAATTCAAGAAGTGGACAATTCCTTCCGCGAATCCAATCTTCATGATATTGATGACACCTCTCAATATAATCAGACTGTATCGTTTCCCCGGAACGAGCACGTTTGCGAATACGTTCCACGCATATATCCGGCGACGCATGGATATACACGATTCCCCCCAACGGAACATCGGTGAGGAATTCATCAAACCACAACGTATAAATCTGGAACTCGTCATGTGAAATATCTCCCGCGTCATACAACATTTTCGCGAAGACATTTCGGTCGGTCTCTACACTTCTCTCGGTGATAATAAGTTTGATCTTTGGATCCTTTACCGCCTTCCGCAGCAAACTGAGGCGTGAAATATACGCCATCATCTGGAATTTAAACGCGTTGGCGCGAATATTCTTGTATAAATTTGTAAGTATATTCACACCGTGTTCGTCACATACTTGATTCCATAAAGAAACAGGTTCGTCTAAAAAACATACCTCTTCTTCAAATGATGTGATGTTCGGGAATAGTTGCGCCTTTTCGCTCCCAACAGACTTATGAATTTCATTTCTCAGATATTGTTCATATTCTTCACATGTCGTTGATTTACCTGACCCGATATTCCCGTCGAAGCTTATAATAAGAGGAGGAGGCATTCAATATACAGATAAACAAACCCGGTGCGGCTGATATACATTACGTCATTATATTTAATTCAATTTAGACACGAATTTTGGTTCTAATACTTATATGGCTAAAAATTGATATAAAGTTATATACATAATGTGAATGTATTAACGTTAATTCTACGTGTCCATTCCTAATCAAATCATTATTGCTATGGCTACTACTTCAACCGTAAATTCCGAAACTGACACAACACTATGCCAAGTAAAGCTAACCAGCGAGGAATGGAATGGAATCGAAATTATGGAACCTGAAGCAGAAGTGCGTATCTTGAAACTTATTATCGACGGGTTTCATGACGTGAACCGTGTATTCAATCTTCATATGTCTTTGTTCTCACGATTAAAAATAGCAAACACTCCGGAAATGGAAGATTACTTATTTCACGAATATTTCAAAAAACGGGTTGAACGTATTCTCAGTTTGCTGGACTTCGATGCCAAATCTGGTGTCAAGAAATTTGAAATACGCGCTAGATCAAAAAATACGATGAAAAAGGTGGATATGATGAGAATTCAGAATATGAATACCACATTTGGGGGATCTGGCGATACATTCGATCATCATATTATAAATACGATCGAATCGATTGTTGAAACGAAAAATACAACGACCGGTGGCAGCGGTGGCGGTGCTGCGGCGATAGGTCCAAACGAATGGATGAAACACTATTATACGCTGAAATTAATGCTTCAGAAGTCGGTGATCGGTGTAAATTCTCATATTATTGATTTTGCCAACTACATCCTCGAGTTATTCAAAGATCAAATTCAGATCATCGGTTTCATTCGCAACGCTTACCGGTTCATCGAACAAAATGACGCCGTATTCAAATATGCGGATTATCAGTTATACGACCATCAAAAACAACTTTTCACCGTTGCGAAACGTACTGACGCGAAGTTGATTCTTTATATCGCTCCAACAGGCACCGGAAAGACACTTTCACCGCTTGGTTTGTCCGAGAAATACAAGATTATATTCGTATGTGCGGCACGACATGTAGGCTTGGCACTCGCAAAAGCGGCAATTTCGATGAAGAAACGTATCGCATTCGCGTTCGGTTGTAGCAGCATCGATGATATTCGTCTTCATTATTTCGCCGCAAAGGAGGCAATTCGCGACAAGCGTAGCGGGCGTATTCGCAAAGTCGATAACAGTATTGGTGATAATGTGGAAATCATGATTTGTGATATTCGCTCTTATTTGCTTGCGATGCGGTATATGATGGCGTTTCACCCACTTGACCAGTTATTGATGTATTGGGACGAACCAACCATATCGATGGACTATCCGGATCATGTTCTTCATCCGATTATTCATCGCAATTGGAGTGCGAATATGATTCCGAATGTAGTTCTCTCGTCTGCTACGTTGCCACGTGAAGATGAAATCGTAGATGTGATTCAGGATTTCAAGGTGAAATTTCACGCCAAGGGTGCGGAAGTATATAGTATTATTAGCCACGACTTCAAAAAATCGATCCCGATCGTGAATCAGAACGGATTTATTGAATTACCTCACTATATGTTTGGTGAAGAGTATGAACGAGTATTGGAATGCGTGGAACACTGTAATACATACAAGACTCTTATGCGATATTTCGATTTACGTGAGATCTTGCGATTTATTGCGTTAGTTACGAAACCGGTGAAAACCGACGACAGCGACGACGACAGCGACGACGACGACAACGACGACAACGACGACGACAACGACGACGACGGCGAAATGAAGAAAAAAGATACGGTGGATGACGATCCTGATACTGACGAAAACCGCGGCCTCATTCTAACCTCTCAAAGATACCTCCCAGAAAATATGTTTGCCGATATTGGAGAGATCACGATGACAAGCATTAAGGAATATTATCTACTTCTTCTTGAAAATATACGTCCAAAATACTGGCCACGTGTATATGAAACATTGATGGATGTTCGTCGTCGCAAATTTGAATCCGTTGTCAATCTTTCCACAACCGACGCACATACCCTAACTGACGGACCCACAATTTATCTTACAGAACATGTCGATAAAGTTGCCGCGTTTATGCTTCAAACCGCGAAAATACCGACCGTTGTCATGAGCGACATCATGGAAACGATCGACTTTAATACACGTGTGCTTGAAGAAATCACGAAGACGGAGAAACTTATCAAAGATTTAGAGGGAGAATCGGCGGATACTAACGGTGGGAGCGGCAGCGGTGCGGATGAAAAGAAAACAAGGAAATTCACATCTGATACCCGCGTGAACCCTGAAACAGATCGACTTCACATCAAAGTAGAAGAACTGAAGAAATCCGTAAAATATACCGCGCTTCATGAACTATTCGTTCCAAACAGGTTGGAGCACCTCAAACGTTGGACAAGTCGCACCGCAATTACGAATGAGTTCACGTCGTTCGTGGAAGACGATATCGTCGAACAGATTATGCTTTTAAACGTCGCCAATCACTGGAAACTCCTCCTTCTCATGGGAATCGGTGCCATCACGAACGCAACAGATCAGAAATACACCGATATTATGAAGACGCTCGCCAAGCATCAGAAGTTATATCTAATTATTACGGCAACTGACTATATCTATGGCACAAATTACCAGTTCTGTCATGGATATATCGGAAAAGATCTAGAGGGAATGACGCAAGAGAAGGCGATTCAGTCGATGGGACGTATCGGGCGCGGTGCTATTCAACAAGATTATACGATTCGAGTGCGTCATGACGCGATTCTACGCCATATATTTACATCGTTGCGAAGTTCAGAGAAACCAGAAGTGTGCGCGATGAATCGGTTGTTTGTTACGGATGCGGAGGAATAATAAACATCTCTTCAATCAACTTCTCTAGCGTATCATATTGAAACGTCCAGCCCAACTTTTCCCGCGCTTTTGTCGAATCACCTAATAAAAAATCGACTTCACATGGGCGAAAATATTTCGGGTTTATTTTTACTCGCGTGATGCCGGTGGCTGCGTCTTTGCCTACTTCATTCATGCCTTCGCCACTCCATTCGATCGTAATACCTTTGAATGCGAATGCTTTCTCGACGAAGGTGCGAATCGTCTGGGTTTTTCCTGATGCGAGGACGAAATCTTCCGGCGGATGCTGCTGGGGCTGCTGAAGCATAAGCCACATCCCATATACATAGTCCTTCGCGTGCCCCCAATCTCGCCGACTATCAATATTCCCTAATTCTATACACTCTTGCGTTCCATTTAGGATATTCTTGATTCCGCTTACAATTTTCATCGTCACGAAATTCTCCACCCGTCGACTACTTTCATGATTGAATAAAATACCGTTTACTGCGTATATTCCATATCCTTCGCGATACACCTTTGTAATATAATGAGCATACACTTTCGCGGCAGCGTAGGGCGAAACCGGATTAAATGGGGTATTCTCGTTTTGAGGTGTTTCTTTCACCGCCCCAAACATTTCACTCGTTCCAGCTTGATAAAATCGAATTCTATTTTTTATGGATGAGGGCAGCGTTCGTATCACTTCTAGGATGCGTAACACACCTGCGCCATCAACATCATTCGTATATTCTGGAATTTCAAATGAAATCGCGACATGGGATTGTGCGGCCAAATTATAAATTTCAAATACCTCAAAGTCGGGGTGCGTTTGTATAATATTGTGTATAAAATTCGTTAATCCAGTTGTATCGGTCATGTCGCCATAACGGAGGTTCAGTTTATCGCGAATATGCTCTATTCTTGTATGTGAAAATAGCAACGATGTTCTACGAACAATACCGAATATTTTATACCCTTTGTTGAGTAATAATTCGCTAAGATATGATCCATCTTGACCAGTTATTCCGGTAATAAATGCGAGTTTTGACATAGAATATAATATTCATATTTGTTAATCTTTATATGTGAATATTATACCGCTGTATATTATAATAGGATTATGTCTGCCGCCGCTACTCGCCCTCCTCGTCGCACCGCCTTGCTCGTTGGTATCAACTACAACAATAATCCTGACGCCACCTTAAATGGTTGTTATAACGACGTTGTGAATGTTTCACAGTATTTACGTTCGGTGTTAGCTTACCCAGCGTCCGCCGTGAATGTTCTCACCGACGGAAATCGCGGTGCCGCGGGTGCCGGTACTGCGTCCGCGTTGCCCCCCACACGCCAAAACATTATCGCCGGTATGGCCGCCCTCGTAAGTGGAATGGTTGCCGGCGACGAAGCAGTTTTCCATTTTTCGGGTCATGGGACACTTGTTCGTGATACCAACGGTGATGAAGCCACCGGACTCGACTCATGCCTTTGTCCTCTTGATTACAACGCACCCGCATCCGCTGGTGGCGGCATCATCACCGATGATGAAATCCGCGCACTTCTTGTGAACAAGGTTCCTCGTGGTGCTCGCCTCTATGTTATCCTCGACTGCTGTCACAACGGCACCGGTTGTGATGTCCGATACAAATACGAGGATTTCAGTCTACTACTTAGACCCCCTTTTGGGCGAAATCCCCCCGTATGGCGCACTCAGCAGAAGGCATTCACGAATGGTAAATATGCCGAGACCGCCGGCGACGTCTTCATGATAAGCGGCAGCCGCGACGAACAAACATCCGCCGACGCATATATCAATAACGCGTTTGCTGGAGCACTCACCTATGCTGTATTTTCAATTCTTCGCGCCAATCAGTCCGTAATCCGCACCTATTCATGGAGCTCGTTATTACGCGATGTCCGCCATTTTATGCGCGTCAATCGGTATTCCCAGATTCCACAGGTCATGACCGGACAATTAATTTCTCCGGCCCGGCCGGTTTTCGCGGTCGCGGCGGCGGCGGCGGGCTCTGGGTCTAGAGGCGGGGCAGAATTAGAACTGACTTCGGGTTCGAGTAATGGACTAACTTCGAGAAGCAGCGACGTTTCTAGAGGTGTATCCGGTGCGACATTATTCAGTTTTAAACCAAAATCCGGTTCAAATACATCCCGCCCCCGGCATAATATCAATTTTATTCATTAGAAATATCATCATTTCATGATGGCCCACTATTGTAAGAAAAAATTGAAATCTTTTTATTACAATACATGAAATATAGACCCCCGAACAAAGAAGAAACGAAACATGGCTACAGTAAACCCTAAACTGGAAACGCTTATGCGCGTTATCGAAGACAACCAAGACAAAATGACTGAAGGCGAATACCTCGAAGCGATGAATGCTCTGGCCGCTTTACACCGTGAAGTTCCGGTTCACGCTGCTGCTGCGGGTGGTGGTGCGGCGGCGGTTCATGGCCTTGCTCTTCCTCCATCCTACAGCGAATCCGTGCATTTGTTCGCGGTTGCCGCCGGAGTTGAAGAACGCGTTGACAGTGCTGCGTGGTATCGCGTGACAAATGAACACCCTGAACATTTTGGAATCACACCGGAAATCTGGACGGAACTTTCTCAAGAAGAGCGCGACCTCATGCTCCGTGAAGCAACCGAAATGGTTGTAAACAACCTGGAACGTCGTTGGATAAACCCAGACCCCGAAATGTGCCCATTCATCGCGAGACACGCAGTTGGCAGTTGGCGAGTTGGTGGAGCGCAAGGAGGGATTTATGGAGACCCAAACTGGGAGTGCGCGTGTGGATATACCGGCAAAACCAAACACTGGCAAAAACACGAAGAAAGCAAGCGCCACCAAGATTGGGCGAAGCACCGCACGGTGAGCCAACGGATCATCACAAAGATGAAAACAGCAGTCGAAAGAGACGAACAAGGTGTATTGTGCCGCTACAAACCACAATCCAGGACCGAATTTGGCGGAATCAGGTACTTCCCCATCAGTCAAGAGCGAAACGAATGGACACACCCGGCGCTGTATGCTGATCCAGCTCACCGTAAACCAATACCTACCGCCGACGGCGTTGGAACGACGTGGTTTGTCCATCCAAGAGTTCAACGCCATAACTCAAGAGAGTATCTGGATTAAAAGAAGGTAAGCGTGCGTGCGTGTGTGTGTGTGTGTGTGTGTGTGTGTGTGTTGTGTTACTAACATTTTTTTATACCAAATAAAAAAGTGTTAGAGCATACACAACACATTCACTTACTTTATAATTCAAATATCAACTTGGCCGGTGGTTACTTTCACAAGTGTTTCTTCCACTCATCGATCCACTCCACAAAGAGCTCGCATGCTTCTTCCGTCGTGATTTTCCAATCGGAGTAAACTCCCGCAATTTCGTTGAAGCCTTTTTGCTTTTCTTGTTCTGGGTTTTTTGGTTCCAATATATCATCGGCAAAGATTTCGGTGTCACGCGCGGCTTCAATCATAGAACACGCTTGTTCCGGCGTGATTTTTCCATCCGCCAACGCAGCGGCAAGATCGCAGAAGAATTTCTGCTCCTTTTGAGATTGTTCTTCGCGTATTTGTCGTTGTCGTTCTTGTGTATTCATTTCTGTCTGCTGTCGTTGTATTCTAATATGTCATGAAAAAGTATTTCAATTTTATTGGAAATAAACACAACGTCTACTTTTCATCATAAAAAATAAAAATACACACACACACACACACACACACACACACACACACACACAACTTACATTTATCCGCGTTGATGCTTGATATATTTACTGATGATGGTCTTCATCGCCTTTTCACATTCCAACACACCTTCGTCAAATTCGGTGCTGTAATTTTCTGCCGTTGGCGCCGCTCTTGCCGCTTTCGCGGCTTCTACCGACTCTAGGAATTTTACAGCACCAACCGCCTGTTCATAGGATGGCGGGGGCGAACGAATGATGTAGAAAGCATCGCGGCTTGAACGGATCGGTGTTTCATCCCATATTACCTTCCGCATCATTTCCCAATGCGCTTGAACCTTGTTTTCGTATTCGGTTCTGTTTCGGACATCAAACCACTCGTCTTCATTCTCGATAAGCATCACAAGTCGGAAGTCGTTGGTGTAATGCTTGTGGTCACCGGTCATTTCAATCCAGATGCGTGATGTTTTCACGTAGGTTTCTTCATATTCTTCGTGTCTTTTCTGAAATGCGGGTGGAATCGGTTTCTGCCATTTTGGTAAGTAGTTCTCGCTGATAAACACGTATGGAAACCAGTTGAAATTGGTTTGATCGCGGGGGGGTCCGATTTCACACGCGTCGGTCTTCAACCAGTTTTCACTTTTGCAGTATTTCGGCGTGTGTCCAATTTCACCACAACGAGCACATTGTTGTTGAAGCAAGACGGGGCATGTGATTTTTGAACCGAACTCAGGTCCGCTTTTTGTGTAATGCGTCTTACAGTCTTTGAGTGGGAGGCGGCGTTCATAACAAAACTTACAGAATGGGCGTCGCATTTTTCTTGATTTCGTCGTTTGAGTCATTCGCGTCACTGGTCGCGCAAGGTCGGCTTTTTCTTCATCTTCGATACGTTTCACTTCCGTTTCATCATCCCAGATATTCTTGTATCGTATTGGTGAGAATAGATCCAAAAACAAGTGTTTTTCATTCCTTTCTTGTTGTGATAGTTTTTCCAAACGGTATGGTGGGAGTCTCGCCATATCCAAGCGGCGGTATTTGGGTTCGGGAACTTCTATGGTCGTCCTTGTGAGCATCGTCGTCGTGTTTCTGTTGTTTGAGAGTCTGTGAATCTAGACAAATCAAAAAAAAACATTTCAATTTTTTATCATGATGCGATGATTTTATCATTATTCTTCAACTAAATACCGTGTCGTCGGCGTCGGCGTCGGCGTCGTCGTCGTCGTCGGCATGAATCGTCGTCGTCGTCGTCTTCATCGGTTTCCCGTCATTCCATATACCTTCAAATATAACAATTTCGGCTCCGCCTCCAGATTTTTGAACATGAACTCCGTAGCCGTGAAGTTTATCGTTATTCCATGTTCCAGCGTATTCGTGCCATTTGGCGAGGTGAGCATTTTCAGCAGCTTCATCGCTTGTGTATTCTTTGAGGGGCATACCATAGACAAACGCAGGAGTTCGAAGAGTCCCGCGTCCATGACGCACATGGCTGAGTCCGCTACCGCTGCTATCATCACCGTTAGTATTCACACGACGCATTTGTCCCATATAGACTGTTCCATCAGGGTAACTGTATATATGTTCTTGGAATTCAAGACGGGATGCGGCTGCGGCATCCTCTTCGATTTGTTCTCGATCTCTTTCTTTTTTTTCTCTTTCTAAGAAATTGATGATTGATGTATTGGTATAATGATGATTCATCGTAAAGGCAACGCTGGATTATGGTAAACAAAGTATAAACATTTCAATTTAATGGAATGGAATGGAATGGAATGGAATGGAATGGAATGGAATCGAATCGAATCGAATGGAATGGAATGGAATGGAATGGAATGGAATCGAATAAAAAAGTGTTAGTTTCATAGACACATACATATAGTGTTTTTACATACCTTTTGATAATGCGGGGGGGCGGCCTGTTTTTTTTGGATGTTTACTGTCCGCAGAAGAACGGCATCTCGTTCTGGTCGTCGCACGCAGCCATGAAGTCGTATTCGTTATTTGTTGTCAAGCTGGACATTACGGCGTTTTGGAAGAACTCGCGTGACATTTCTTCGGGGTTGTAGACGAACGGCTCTTCGGCATCTTCATCGCCCCACTTTGACGCGTGATTGAGATTCACTTTTTGGATGTCGATAGCTGGGGTAGCAGGAGGAGGAACTTCTGGTTCTTCAGCAGCGGCGGCGACGGCGTGTTTAGACGCACAAAGCGCATTCGCTTCAAGACTCAGTCGCGTGCGAGGACCGTGAGGGTGAGCGTATGGCTCGCGGCGTTGTTGTTGTTCTGTTGGGGTTTTCAACGCGGCTTGGAGCCATGGCTTTGAACGACGGTCTTGTTGGCGGTTGTATTCCTCGTCACGTTGTTGTATATCCCGTTCGCGGCGTTCGGTGTCTTCGCGAAGACTATCGTAGTATCCGCTGCTGCGTCTGGGTTGTTCTTCTTCGCGTCTTCTTGGTTCTTCGCGAGGGATGTAGCGTTCTTCGCGTCTTCTTGGTTCTTCGCGAGGGATGTAGCGTTCTTCACGTCTTGGTTCTTCGCGAGGGATGTAGCGTTCTTCACGTCTTGGTTGTTCTTCGCGAGGAATGTAGCGTTCTTCACGTCTTGGTTGTTCTTCGCGAGGGATGTAGCGTTCTTCGCGTCTTGGTTCTTCACGTCTTGGTTCTTCGCGGTACTCGCGGCGCGACTTGTATTGCGGACAGTAGGACGACGTATGTCCGGGTTTGTGGCAGATTCGACAGGCTTGATTCAGGAGCGTTGGACAGATGATTTTTCCTTGAGGTCCGGGCTGGTCCTTGACGAAGTGGCTGGTATATTCCGATTTGGGTTTTCCGGCGTCATAGCAGACCTTGCAGTAAGGAGTGACGGCGGCGGCGGCGGCGGCGGTGGTATTTCTGGACGACATTTGTATACGATTGATTCTCTGTTGGAAGCACTAATGACAACTTATTTGAAGAAAAACATTTCAATTTTTTTTCAAATACTATACATCTTTGAGATCATGTTATTTATTCTAAATATCCCGCCGCTGTCGCGGTCATAAACGCCGAAAATGAATATGTAAATTCTTCCAAGTCTTTTTCGGTTAGGTCGCTCCGTCTTCCGCGAGGCACCTTAGGTGTAAAAAGGTCGGTATCATCGTCTTCTATCGTCGCGGAGTTAGAAGACGTATGTAGTTTGCTGGAAAGAGTCATATTCTGGCGTTTATATATTACATCAAGATATTTGTTTATGTAGTTATATCATCTGCTATCTATTCTATCAAATTCACCGCGTATTTCTCGTATATTTTCTCTTTTAGTTTCGAGATTTCGAGAGAAATACTTGTTTCCGTAATTATCGGTTTTGAAGACTCCGGTGGAATAGGAACAGTAAATGTATGACTACACGTCCATCGAAATCCATTTTGATTGTCTTTTTGATCATATACGAGTGTTAGTGTAGTCGACGATGACGTCTGTTTTACAATACGTATTGTAGTATATTTCGGTAAATATTTTCTCTCGGCTGCGAACGCAGGGGTTATTTCATGTCCTCCTGATGACATGACAGTAAATTTCTCTTCGGTGTCGGTCGTCGGCGTCGGCGTCGTTGCTTCTAATTCCGTGACAATTTGGTTCGCTGCTTCCAACTTTTCATGTAATGATATTTTCCCTGATTTTGAACTAACCCATGGTCGAGAGAGCCTGGGATGCGACTCCACCTTGAAATATTCTCTCGGAACACGTTTTTCATTTTTTAGATTCACGAACTCGCGATAATACACAACATATTTTTTCATCATCTGTTGTGTGATGCCCGGAGGCAACGTCTGTGCCGTGTGTTTTCTCTCGCGTTTGCCGTTTGTAGTAGACGACAAGATAGACGACGTATCGCTATGTTCCATTTGTATATCCACAGCATAAAACATATAAAAATGAAACGCTCCTAAATATTAAAGACCCGCGCGATGAACGCAATCCAGGAAGCAAAACGCACCCTCTCGTCGCAGCTCATATTCAAATGTTCGCAAATCGGCTTCGCGCTTCGGAGCACGTTGTGTTACACCAACCGGATTAATGTAGGGATCCATGATTACGCAGAATATGCCGCTCAGTTACGCGATGGAGATTCAATTTTCATATCAACGAGAGAATCCGAGGTTCCGGTCCATACCCTCGTTGCGATTCTACGGGCGCGTAATATCCGCGTTGTATTTTATATCATAGAAGAACCGCTGGTTTCGTGGGAGTTTGTCGAGAGATTACTTCCAGTAAGTATTCGGATTCTCGTCCAGAATAATCAATACGACCACCCTAAAGTAGGTATTATGCCTATCGGGATACGCGACTGTGGTTCAGTTGTTCCGATGCATCGGCGATTTCATCATTCGTGTTTATATGAGAGAGGGGTCTCGATGCGTTTGACGGCGGATACGGTCACGCAACGGCCCATCAAATGTTTACTGTGTTTCAGCATATGGACACATCCCTCGCGTCAAGAGTGCTATGATTTGTTTTCGTCGTCGGCGTCGTCGTCATTCGTATATAATCTCAACGATGACCCCGCACCAGAACGATGCGATGAACGAGAGAAACGTGACACACCAGAGTATTTTTATGAGAAAATACCTCCGGCGGTGATCTATGATAAGACGCTGGAAAGCAGATACGCGCTTTGCCCGCGGGGGTGCGGCGTGGATACCCACCGGTTCTATGAATGTATTTACTTAGGTTGCGTTCCGATTGTTCTCCGGACTCATACGGTGTTTGACCGGTTGTATCGCGAGTTTCCATCTCTCGTTGTCGAGAGATGGGCGGATGTAACAGAGGAACTTTTGGACTCATGTTATCAAGAATGTTTCGCTAGGATGCGCGATTTTCACGCACGATATCCGCGGTTTTTGACGGACCTGGATAGTATTGAGGGGTTGTTGAGCGGGCTGTAGCGGCCCGATGCTTTAGTATTATATTACAATAATATAGTAGGAAATTATGCTTCCAACGAAACGCCGCCGCTGGTCCATGAAATACAAACGCAGTATCAACTGCCGACGCCCGCGCGGATTCTCTCAGCGCCAGCATTGTAAGTATGGACGGCGGGGATGGAAGACAACGATGACGCGGCGCATCAAATCCAAATCCACGAGAGATTAAATTGATCTGCTTTTACTGAATAATAGTATAAATCAATAGAAATGAAATCGTTGATTCGTAGTCTTGTCGCGCGTGTGAATTCTTTGGTCGTAAAACCGTCCGTTGCTGTGACTGCTGCGACTCCCGTATTAGGACGCTGGGGTATTCAATATGACGAAAAGGTTATCGATCGCAAAATCATTCAAGCAAATGAAGACCACTGTGGATGCTGTGTGAACGTCAGATCCGAGAACCCGAAGAATGAACGCGAAGAAGCGCCGACGTCGGCGAAGAAGAACAGTAGCGTGATGCGGTATGAGAAAACGGAGGAGTATTTGCTTCCGTATGTAATGTAATGTAATGTAATGAAAATAAAATATAACCAATACGTATATTCTATTTTTATGAAGACAAACTGGACGAATGTTTTTCATGTATTGCCAATCTTATTGGCGGGTGTTCTTCTTATCATAGTAATGGTGGCTCAAATCAACAGCCCGAGTGCGACGATTCCGCATATCGGCATTTCGACGGTATATGTCGAGTATTTACTTTCTTTCATCGTAAGTTTCGTGGTGATATACTGGATGCTGGCTCCATTTGTCTATGACCTTATGCGAGGTAGATCTGCGACCACCACCACCGTGAATCTTCGTGGTTATTTGTTTTTGTCCTTTTACGCCGTTATGGCGATTGTACTAAGTCCATTTGGATTGTTAAGCATTCGGTTCTTTATAGAAGACGAGAATTACGCAAAATATATTTCGATGAGTACAATCGTAAGCACCCTAGTGGTTTTATATTTTACGTTTAGGGCGGCATTTCCGTAATCACTTGGCTACGACCGATTTACACCAATTATTATTATTATTATATTTATTCTAATTGTATTTATTCTAATTGTAATGTAATATAATATTACAATGGGACACCAATTGTTTGACCAATTTACATACCTTCATTTTGCCGTAGGTATAATAGCATATTTTTGGAATATTTCTCTCGTATATTGGATTGTTTTACATATTATTTTTGAATTTGTAGAAAATACTCAAATAGGTATAAATATTATAAATAATTATATTGTATTTTGGCCGGGAGGAAAACCAAAACCAGATTCTATTATCAATCAATTAGGTGACACTTCGGGCGCTATATTAGGATGGTTGTCTGCTTACTTTTTGGATAAATTAGGGCGTAAATATAATTGGTATGAATCGCATGTCAAATAATATAATATAATATACATCGTGAGTATATATTCGGGAATAAAAGTAGAATGAAGTGTATGACTGTAATTTCAGGCGTCGCATTCGCGGTCATTTGCTTGGCGGCGGTGTTTTTATTTATCCGGAATTACCCGAATGACCGGTGGTTTTCGGTTGTGTTTATAATGGCGGGCGGGGTGTTGGCGTGGTGTGTGGCGGAGGCGGAGTCGGCGGAGACAGCAGAGTCGGTGGATAAAATGGAATGATATGATGACAAACAAGAGGTTACTAGAACGGCATTATATATATAATTAAAGTATATTCGGTTTGTGTTGTATAACGAATCACATTTATTTTATTTTTCACCGTGAAGATTGAAAATAAAAATACGACCCAAGATATAATATGAATAAAATAATTCCCATTCAGGAACCCATTCCGGTTTCTACAGTAAGATCTGAAAATAAGCTTACAAAATTTATTTTAGAAGGACTTGGATGGACGGGAAGTATATTAGTATTGTGTCCATATGTCATGACTTTTGAACGAGACATCGATTTTATATTGAATACACTCGGCGCAACAGGATTACTAATTGTTTGTATGAAGTCAAAACAATATCAATCTATCGTGATAAATACTGCTTGGATAATAGGAGGAATTTATAAATATTATGCGAATAATTAGATGATATTCTATTCTCTCGATATATCATAACCCCAATCAATAATGAATCTTAATTTTGACGTAACTAAATACACCGGCGTTATGGCGTTTTACGCCGTGCTGACGTATATCGTTTTCCCAGCGATTGCCTATTTCTTCTTCGGAAAGACTTTGGAGGCAGCCGGCAACGGTTTCATCGCCGGAAGTGTCGTCTCAGTTGTTCTGTGGAAGATGGTTGGGATGGGGGTGGTGAAGGGAGCATAATCGAGCGTGACTCGGAATTACATATGCCGTTTGATAATATAGGCGCTTAATAATCCTGTAATCGTCGAAAAGAACAAAACTGTTTTACATATCTTAAAAAATTCATCTTTATCTGGAATGTGAATTTTTATTTGGTCGGAAACACGTATATATTCGTGTTGTTTATTCTCGCCATTCTTTCCGATATTGAAATGGATAAGCGCTTCCATAAAAAATATAATGAATGTAATAAAAGTGATAACAATAAAGATGACTTTCATTTTTTATTATATATGAGTAAAAAATAGTTTTATTGAACGAATGTGCGACAACGCATTTCGGTCGCTTTAATTGTTTCAATCCACATCAATCCATCGCCCCCGCCCCGTATT
>Ga0214921_10002738_pt1 | contig 28089 bp, 24 predicted proteins | sample LL1505_MetaG_FD_177992 | JGI IMG/M metagenome (GOLD analysis project Ga0214921, IMG submission 177992) | Freshwater microbial communities from Lake Lanier, Atlanta, Georgia, United States - LL-1505 | ecosystem: Environmental > Aquatic > Freshwater > Lake | place: USA: Georgia | collected...
AAAAATGGGTGGAGCACTAATGCAACTAGTCGCCTACGGCGCACAAGACGTCTTCCTTACCGGAACCCCAGAAATTACCTTCTGGAAAGTATCATACCGCAGACATACCAACTTTGCCATGGAAAGTATTGAACAAACTTTCTCTGGCCAAGCCGATTTTGGTCGTAGAGTTACTTGCACCATTTCAAGAAACGGTGATTTAGCTTACAGAACCTACCTTCAAGTCACCCTTCCAGAAATTAACCAATCCCAAAAGACCTCAGGTACTGATGGTGTCTATGCCCGTTGGTTAGATTTCGTCGGTGAACAACTTGTCTCCCAAGTTGAAGTCGAAATTGGTGGTCAAAGAATTGACCGTCAATACGGTGACTGGATGCACATCTGGAACCAACTTACCCTTTCATCTGAACAACAACGTGGATACTTCAAGATGATTGGACACACCACTCAACTTGCCTACATCTGCGACCCTGATTTCGCCGCTGTCTCAGGTGCTTGTTCATCAAACGGAGGACCAAACCAAGTTTGCGCCCCAAGAAACGCTCTTCCAGAAACCACCCTTTACATTCCTCTTCTTTTCTGGTTTTGCAGAAACCCTGGACTTGCTCTTCCACTTATTGCTCTTCAATACCACGAAGTCAAAATCAACATTGATTTCAGACCAATTGGAGAATGTCTATGGGCTGTTAAATCATTAACCTCTGTTGATGGAACCACCCAATCAGTCACTGCTGCTTACCAACAATCCCTTGTTGCTGCTTCCCTTTATGTTGACTATATCTTCCTTGATACTGATGAACGTAGAAAGATGGCACAAAACCCTCACGAATACCTTATTGAACAACTTCAATTCACTGGTGACGAATCAGTCGGTTCATCATCCAACAAAATCAAGCTTAACTTCAACCATCCTTGCAAGGAATTAGTATGGGTTGTCCAACCTGATGCTAACGTTGATTACTGCTCATCCCTTGAATCCGGCTCTGTCCTATACAAGACCTTAGGTGCTCAACCATTCAACTATACTGATGCCATTGATGCTCTTCCTAACGCTATCCATGCTTTCGGTGGTCCAGCTGAAACCCAAGGATCTAACTCATTCATTGCCACCAGTGGATTATTCCAAATGGCTGGTGCTATCAATGTTAACATTGGAAACACCCCAGCCACCACTGCTGATTGGGCCTCCGGTGCCAACAACTACCAAGCATTCGTTGACCAAGTCAACACTGCTGCTCCAACTATGACTGGCTCTGCCTTATCTGATGCCGGAACCTTCGTTCTTGCTGAAACCGCCCTTGACATGCATTGTTGGGGTGAAAACCCAGTCGTCACTGCTAAGCTTCAACTTAACGGTCAAGACAGATTCTCTGAACGCGAAGGATCATACTTCGATGTTGTCCAACCATTCCAACACCACACCCGCGCACCTGACACTGGTATCAACGTATATTCCTTTGCATTGAGACCTGAGGAACATCAACCCTCAGGCAGTTGCAACTTTTCCAGAATTGATAACGCTGTTCTTCAACTTGTCCTTTCATCTGCTGCTGTCGGTGGTACCGCCACTGCCAAAGTCAGAGTATATGCTCTTTCATACAACGTATTGAGAGTCATGTCCGGAATGGCAGGCGTAGCATATTCAAATTAAGTAATTAAACTAGTTTTTTATTTAATTAGAAACTAAAATAAATATAAGGCTTTGTAGTCTTATATTTATAGTAACTTTCTTATAGTCTAAAAATAAGCAACTTATAAATATAATTCAAAAGGGTCTACATACTATGTACACCCTTTTATCATGAAAAAAATCAATAAATATTTTTGTATAAAACAAAATAAAGACGTGTAATATAGTATATTACAGAACAACAATGGAAGTAGTCAAGGCGTTTAACGAAAATAATTTACATACTGAAATTGTAATAAAAGGAACTATTACAGAACCTCTATTTAGAGCTAGTGATATTGGTGAAATATTAGAAATGGGAAATATTAGAACTTCAATTCAATATTTTGATGAAACTGAAAGACATGTCCATACTATGGACACGTCTACTGGTCCAAAACAAGTAACATTTTTAACTGAAAAAGGTTTATATAAAATTTTATTCAAATCGAGAAAACCAATTGCTGAAAAATTTCAAAATTGGGTTTGTCAAGTAATAAAAGAAATCAGATTAAGTGGCGTTTATAATTTACAAAAACAATTAGAAAAACAAAAAACAGAATTCCAAGAAATAGAAAGTGTAAAAAATAAAGAAATGGAAGAAAAAATAGTAAAAGAAAAGGAAAATATTTTATTAAAAGAATATTGTAATTCAGGTCCATTAGTTTATATCATAAAAGTAAAAACTTTTCCCAATGGTGAATATGTGGTGAAAATCGGACATAGCACAGTAGGAATTCAAAACAGATACAATGAACATAAAAAAAATTATGAAGAATGTCTTTTGTTGAATTGTGTTTCTGTAGATAAAAGTAAAGATTTGGAGCGATTTTTACATCATCATAATTCTATAAGACTAAATAAAGTAAATAATTTAACTGGACATGAACATGAAAATGAATTATTTTTGATTGGTAAGGAATTGACATATGAAATGATTTTAAATATCATCAATGATAATAAAAATAATTTCAATTATAACATTGGAGAACTTATGAAAGAAAATGAATTATTGAAATATAAACTTGAAAGTAATCAAAACAATCTAAACAATGAATTATTGACAGAAATGAATAATACAATAAAAGTTTTATCTAATAAATTGGATAATTTGGAAAACACAAACAAAGAAATATTGAATAAATTGAATTCAACGCAAACTCGCACAACTACCAATTTTCAAGAACCATTACCAACAATTGGTCCAAGATTACAAAAAATAAATCCAGAAACATTACAAATAATAAAAGTATATGAAACTGTTACAGAATGTATGAAAGAAGACACTGCAATAAAAAGACCAAGTATTCACAAAGCCGTTGAAGAAAATTTAGTATATAAAGGGTTTCGATGGATGTATGTAGACAGAGAATTAGACCCAAATGTATTATATAATATTCAACCAAATAAAAAATCCAAAAGCCAGAATTTGGGTTATATTGCAAAATTAAACGCAACTAAAACCCAAATAATCAATGTATATATTGATAGAAAAACGGCCGCAACGCAGAATGGTTATGAATCAACATCGGCATTGGATAATCCAGTAAAAAAAGGAACATTAGCAAAAGGACACTATTACATGTTGTATGATACTTGCGAAGAAAATCTAAAACACGAATTTGTAAATAGAGTTGGAGAACCAATACTATATAAAGATGGAGTTGGGCAATATGATACACAAAACAATTTAATAAGAGAATTCGTTTGCAAATATGATTGTATAAAAACATTACAAATGAGTGATAAAACATTAGCAAAAGCATTAGATAAAAATAAGGCATATAACGGTCATTATTACAAGAGTTTGGGTACAAAAACGCATTGTTAACAAAACCCAATATTTATATAATTACACAAAAAATTATATAAATAAAACCGGAATATTATTCCAATGGCATACATAGCAAATACAAATACTCAAAATGAATTATTAATGAAAAACTTAATGGATTTTTACAACAATCGCGATAATTTGAACAAAATGATGTGTATTATCAACGGCGAATCCAAGATTTCGCTAAGAATCGTCGATTGGTTCGTAACCAATTTTGCGAAAAAATTCTATACCGTCTATGAATTGGAGAACAAACATGCAGAAACTACATCCAGATTCAAAGTATACAATGACTACAAATTAAAACTAAAAGCCTATTCTAAACGCAGATTCGACCCATTTTGCAGATGGGAACGTATTTCTATTCCATATGACGATGAAAAATACATGGAAACCACGATTGGACAACTCAATTTTTTCAAATGGGCAATCGAGAACAAAATAGTGGATTATATTAAAGATAATTATGACGCAATTGAGAACGATATGAATGCGCGAAACAGTACATCCAAAAACAAAAAATCATTGGATTCACAAGACGATAATTCAAAAACCCGCAAGAAGAGAGAAGAATTATCAGTATCTGCATGCAAATGCATTAAAAAAGAGACCGTGAAAATTGTGGTAAAATTCAATTAGTTTCGTAATATTTTACTGCATCGGGGGTTTCTAAATGAACCGTAGGCAGTGCTTCCCATTCAGAAAAAGGAATCGCTTTCGATGTCGATTTTTCCAAAGAAAGCAAATGTTTTAGAGCCATCATTCTTTTTTCCAAAGGATAAACCGACGGTGATATTTTACGACTAAGTTGCTTCCATCGCCATTCAAATTGCAAAGCGGCTTGCCAAGTTGGAAATCCAGATACATGACACGCACGTACCCATTCTTCTCCTCGATTGACTTTCATTCCAGTAGCGTGGGCCCCGCCCGCAATTTCTTTATTATGTTGTCGTAATCGTCGTTCCAGGTCAACGGTCGCACCGACGTATGTATTCTTATTTGTAGATTCTAATAAATATACGTATGACATTTTTATGGAATATAAATACATATTTTTATATGTATTTATGAAAATAAACGATTTAAAAGTATAGAAAATAAATATAAAAATGGAATCAAATGAATCGAAAGAATCAAAATACATAATGGCAATTATCAAAATACCAGTTGAGATACAATCCAATGGAAAAACGGTTACCCATGATGATAAAATGGTAATGGATTTTCAAAATATAGATAAATTGCCAGAGAATGTTGAAAACAAACCCGCATCAAATATTTTTAATAATTTATTTTCAAATTTTAATGATAAAAAATCAGAAACTACACAAGAACAGCCAAAACAACTGGAACAAAAACATGAGGAACCTATAAATCCCATTACAAATGCAATACAACAAGTATTTAAAAATCAAATATTTGTTAAAAAGGAAGAAATTCAAAAAAAACAAAGAAAAACCAACACAACATTCAAAAACAAAAAAACAAAAAACCAACGCATATCCCAAAAAGTATATCCGTTCAATTCAAGTACCGACCAGGACGTTGATTTGGTTCAATTACCAATGGGTCCGGAACTGCAACTGGAAGGCGGTCTATAATAGATAAACTTTTCAAAGGTTTGATTTCTGGGACTATTGTGGGGTTAGGTGCGACTAAATTTGTAGAGCCAATGCCACGTAACATAGATTCAATGTCACAACTATTATGGGCCAATCCCAATGGTCCAACTTTACCAGTTAATAAACCATCACCTGGGAATAATGTTTCATTTGGTTTTCCATATGTGGCATATGTATTATAATCACATTCATGTTTATTTGACCATTGTTCTAATTCATAATTACCGGGAGTATTTCTATTTCGTGTAGATGCCATTTAATATTATAGACTATAATAGTATATTATTTTGTAAGTTCTTCTGTTAAATTTTTATAAATATCCATATTCTCATTGAATCCATCCGGATTTTTCAAGAAATATGTAAAACAAGGGTGAAAATATTTCAAATAATCGTAAGAAAACATAATCGCCAATCCGACAGTATCATCTTCTGTAAAAAATTTGGCTGCGCCTAAACTATACAATTTTTGAAATAATGGGTGCGTCTTCGTTTTTTTATATACAAAATCAAGAGCAAGTGTCATATTATCGATGTCATAGCTCATTTCATTTCTATATTCAGGCGGTATATCTTCGGGAAAATCTCCTTCGGGAAATCGTAAATTACACAAACTTTGCAAACATGCGCGATATTCTATATTTGTTTCATAATGAATATTTTCAATGAATATATTATAGTATGGTAATACATCATTTCTACTTAAATCCATTTTCCTAAATAATAATAATATAAATACGATGTAATATTTATGTTATTTTGTTTTATATTATTCATTAATAACTACTATCGCTTGGGCGTTGATTTTTATTGAATTTGTCAACTTTCATATCGCGAGCAGATGCACCTCCACGAACCCAGCCATCCATGGCTGCTTCTTCAACAGTGTAAGATGGATTTTTGACACGTTCTTCCATTTTATTGTCAGAAGGGTATAATGAATAACTCATGAATGATTTGTCCATGATAGTTGATACACTCTTTTTATCACTAACAACTTCGCCTTGCAATAATTGTGATTCTAATGTAGTATCGCATGAACCTCTTCCTAAATATGGGACGGTCAAAAATGGACGTTGATGTAATTGAATTTTTTCCAATGGTCTTTCTTGTTCATTTTTCAAATGAAGAAGTGATTCAAAATCAACTACACTGCCACCTACTCCACTACCACCATTTACTGCATTAAACATAACGTTTGGTTGTTGTGTAGCGAATTTTACATGTGAATCACTGGTTGATTCATTATAATAGTTGGCTACGGTGTAATTGCCAAAACGAGTATTTTGTAGATTTAATTGTGTGTTGTCAGTAACATCCATTCCAATACGGTCTGAACTATTAAACAAATAATTGCTCATTAAAGACATTTCTTATATAATATACTATTACACAAGAAATTTACATTATACAATAAAAACTAAATCTCTAATTTGTATGTCTTGCTAAATTTCGTGCACATGCAAACATATTTCCTTCTTTACAAGATACCATACTACCATAACAAAATTCGGCAAATCCTTGTTGGTCATTTGGTATAGTAGTACTTGGATTTGAATGAAATGGGCGTAATGATTGTTCAAAAACATATTGTTCTCCTAAATCTTTGAATAATTTATCCGAAATATCTGGCTGGTCAGGATTTGCCTCTTTAACTAATTGTTTCGCTTGATTTAATATATCATTGTTTACATTGGTATTGAATGCAGGTGCCGCTGGTTTTTTATTTACATTGTAATCATAATCACTTATTAATACATTGCTAAATGGATTTAATGATGTTGGTGGTTCAAAAACATTAGTAGTTACTGGCACATTATTTTGTTTTAATGTATCGATTGCTATATTATCAAATCCCTCCATTGTTTTTTCTAAATTTAATGTTTTATTGTCCAATTTTAATTTTTCTTGTTCTTTGTAATAAAATAACATGAAGATACAGAATAATGTAATTGCTGAAATAACTAACAATGATATGTTTTTTGTAAACATAAATGAAATGATTGTTAAAAATAAAACCATTCTGGAAATTGCATTTAATTTTTGCGAATAACTCATATTTTCAGTAGGAAAAAATTCAAAAAAATATTTTTGTTGAAATAAAACATTTGGATTTTGAGTCCAAAATGGAACAATTTCTTCTTTTTTTTCCTGAGCAGGAGCGATATTTGAATAATATTGTTCTTCGTGATTTATAATTTTTTTATCAACCGTTTCTATGTTGGACATTATATATATTGTTTGCTATATATTTACGATAGTTTTACTTTTACTAAATATATCTTTATTTATACAATTTTTTTTTAATACACTTTTCATTTATTGTAAATGTTTCACACTTTGTATCTTGTGGAACAATCTTCAAAACACATTTTGATTTTTCACCATAAAGAGGTTCAATACACCCTTTTTCTGGTTCTTTTTCTACTTCTTTTTCTTTATTTATTTCCTTTATGCTTTTAGCACATCTTGCTCTGAAATGTTCATAACGTTCACGAACATCATTATATGTTAATCCCGATGTCTTATTTAACATTTTATTCACCAATTCATGTAATTTATAAATATATATGGAGAACTTTTCTCTATTTTCCATGGTTTTCCATGTTAGTGGCAATTTTTTGAAATTCTTTTTCAAATTTTTTCTACATTTACCGCATGGCAATACATTTTGAAGATTGAGAACAAAATTTCTATAATTATATTTATCATCACATGTTGGATTTACCGGATAGTTAAAACTCATTGTATGTAATAAATGCCATGTACTAGGCCCCCATACAGTTGTCAACATACCATCATTACTTTGATAATCTGAACGTTTATATACCTTCATTGTTTTTCGTTTTTTTGTTACACGGTTTTTATATGTTTTTGACATTATTTATATAATTATGATAAAAAGTATTATGCCTAAATATTTGCTTCTTCATAAATTTAGCAAATTAAAATAATATCGTAAAATATTACAGAAAAATATAGATACATAGTATATAATGTCTAAATTCGTCGAATTAATCTATAACAGATATATCAAACGTTATGAACGTACTATACTTATTATTTCTATATTAATCATATTTATCATTGCAAGTTATTATGCATATAACAAATTTTTTAAAGAAAAGAAAATTGTGAAAAAATATAACGATGTTCCAAATACGAATACGCGAACAAAAACAGCCGACGTATTCTTTTTTTATGTTGATTGGTGTCCACATTGCAAAACTGCAAAACCTATATGGAATCAATTCAAAGAAAAATACAATAATACAGTGGTAAATGATTATCTAATTACATGCAATGAACTTAATTGTACTGATGATGATAACCCAAATGTAGCATCTGCTATTGCAAAATATAACATTGAATCTTATCCTACAATTAAAATTATGATTAATTCAAAACAATATGAATTTGATACAAAAATTACATTCAATGCGTTAAAAGAATTTGTTAATGCAACTACTATTGCCCAAACCAAAGCTTAATTTTTTATAATCTATCAAAAAATTCGTTATAAGCTTTCGTGCCCAAATCTATAAATTCAATTCGTTTTTCTTTGACTGATGCAAAATCAAATATATCATATAATCCTACCGGTGGTGTATCCAAATTTATTTCATAAGGAAGTGTTTCGTGATTATAATAATTTGTAAATATTTTGTTAAAAGCAATTGATATATAATCAAATAATGTCGACGATTCATTTACGTTTTGTATATAGGATAAATTCTTGTATATACCAAAAATTTCTTCGCGATTTTTACCACTTTTAATACATTCCACTATTGGATAATTTTGAATAAATCCACCATCAACATAACAATACGAATCTATTAATAATGGTTTAAATAATAGTGGTAAACAACATGATGCATATATAGCATCCGCTACTTTCCAATCCGGATAGTCCGTATAAGATATATCAATTAACTTATAATTATTCAACTCCGTTACAAATATATGTAAGTCTATTTTTGTAATCTCATACAATTCTTTCATTGTACATTCTATATCTATATTCTTTGCACGAAATAGCGGTTGTATAATTTCATAAATTATGTTTTTGTCTAGTATTCCTCGAGAATCAAATGATTGTATAAGAGAATTCATTGTAAAATTAATTACGTTTTGCCATGGGCGTTTAATTAAGTAGTCATCCAGAACATCCCATTCAAAATTTAGGGAAATGAATAAACCAACAATACACCCTACTGAAATTCCATATATGCTTTCTATATTTTCAATCGACCAAAACCCTCGTTGATTGCTTTCTCGTAATACGCCATATTGTGAAAACCCGACTGTTCCACCTCCTGATAATACAATATGTTTGATATTTGGTATCGGTTTTTCTACATTTACAGGTTCTCCTTCCATGTTTTTGTATATTGTGTATATTACAATTTCTTCATTAGTTTTTCTTGGAAAAATATTTTTCAGTATAATAATATAGAATGGCTTTATTGTTTACAGATGATGATGAAAGTTTACAAAAAATTAATATAGATGATTTATATGAGAAACATCAACAGCGGGATTTGAAACAAATTGGTATTTTCAACAAAATTTTGAACAGAATTCATAAACGAATCACGTTTACTGGTAAAAATAAACGGAACGAACAACATATATTTTTCAATGTTCCCGAATATATTTTTGGAGAACCTGTTTATGATAAAGGTGAATGTATATCTTATTTAGTGGTGAAACTAGAAGATAACGGATTTCATGTTCGGTATATCCATCCAAATACATTATTTGTTTCTTGGAATCATTGGATTCCTTCGTATGTTCGCAGTGAAGTGAAAAAGAAAACTGGAAACGTTATTGATGAACATGGTAATATTATTCATAAGAAAGATGCCAAAGAAGAAGAACATGATATTAATAGTAAAATTATGAATGATAAAAATGGTAATCCAGTGCAAAAAGATGGAAAACAATATACGCCTATTAATCAATACAAACCGTCTGGAAATTTGGTATATAAACCCGAATTTTTCGAAAAAATCGAGAAAAGAATGGGTTAGATGTTTATGTTCTCAACGTTGATGTTGACAACATATTTTTATGGTAGTTTGTTTATTTTTTATGTTTTCTGTTTTTCTTTGTTCTTCTTTTTTTATGTTTCATAGTTTTTCTTTTATTGTTCTTTGTTCTCCGCTTTTTTGTTTTGTTTTTAGTTGAGTACCCGCCTTTTGTTTGTATTAAATTCTTAATTGCATCTATTGATACTTTCACTATTTCATCTTCCACATTTGATTCAGAATTTGATGCAACCTCAGATTTATTTTCACCAGAAGTATTTTTTTTTTTAATACATTTCTTTTTCATTTCATCTCTAAATTTGTCTAAATCTTCCATTATTTTTGCATGTTTTTGTTTTTCAAAACTAGGTTTATTTTTATGCTTATCTTCACTATGTATCTCTTTGGCTGCATTGTATATATCGTTATAATTTTCACATGAAGCTGGACCACCATGGTCGACATCATCTATACACAAAACTATTTTTTTGTCAGAATCTTCCTCTTTTTTAGATGTGTCTCTTGTAATCGGTTGCTGTCCATCAATACACCCTTGAATTAATTGTTCTTTATTACCTGGTTTAAAATAATTTTCGATTGAACAATCTAACCAATTTGAAAATTTGTGTACAACTACATCAATGTCAATATTGAATATATCTTTTTTATCTTTTTTATCGTCTTCACCGTCGCCTCCTGTAAGTTTATTACCGCCGTTTTTTACTGATTCTGGTTCTCTTATCTCATCATCATCTACTTTTGATTGAGCTAATGATGATGTTAGAGTTGCATCTGATGATGATGCAGCTGATGATGATGATGATTTCTTATATTTATTAAATCTTGATAAAAATGATTGTTTATTATCAACTGGTTTAGAACCGGTACCAGTGCACGAATCGGTTGTCTCTTTTGGTTGTTCTGGTTTTACAGAATTAGATGCAATAATTTCTATTAATTTTTCACTTATTTTCGACGGTTTTTTTAATATATTTTCTATTATTCTCTTTTTCATCTGGTTGTCACCATTAAAAAACTTTAATTCATTTTCTATTAAAGTCTCAATATGTTTTTTTAACATGGCTTGACCATCTTTATGTTGTAAATGTGCTTGAATAACTAATAGAATTTTTTTATATATATCACGCTTAACAGTAATAGGTTCAATTGTAGAATCTGGTAACTTTTCTTTTACTTTTTTTATAAATTCTCTTGCAAATGGTTCTCTTAGTTCTAAAAACATTTTCCACAAAAAAGCCGGATCAATGAGACAAGGTAAACCAACACCACTGCCACAATTTGTTTGTATATAAGGTAATGTATTGTTCGAATCATGGTTCATTGGAGTATTAGTAGTATTACTACTTGCGCTACTGTTGCCGAATCCAATTGTCGCCCCATTTTTTATTAAATCACTGGGGTTATCCAGAGCTGTTTTTACATCTCCAAACTTAGACATTAGTTCATTCTTTGCATCAGAAGCAGCGTTTTTTAGAGATTCTGTTTGTCCTCCTTCTGGTACTCCTCCTTCTGGTACTCCTCCTTCTGGTACTCCTCCTTCTGGTACTCCTCCTTCTGGTACTCCTCCTTCTGGTACTCCTCCTTCTGGTCCTTTTTCTTGTTTTTTTTTTTCTCCTCCTACCATTTTAATAGTGCCATTTTTACTTCTACGGCGCGGGGTTATCCTAGTTTTAGATTTTTTATCACGATATTGTACATTTTGTGAATTTCCTCCGTTTGATTTTGGTTCTGCTACTGGCGGTACACCACTTTCAATCGATAGTTTTCCGTCATTTATCATTTTTATAATATTTTTTGCATATGATTTTTGATCGTTATCTATCAAATTTCTGACTTTTCCTAATTGTTTACCTAAAGGTTCCCTTATTTTTCCTAAGCTAGACTTTACTTGACTACCCAAATTAGATGCTCTACGTGTTAATGCATTGAATGAAGAAGGGTCTTGTTTTACCAAATGAGCATTATTCAACAATTGATAAAATACTCCTTTCTTATTAATTTTAACTTCACCTTCACCTTCTTCTTTATTATCATCACCTTTATTATCATCACCTTTATTATCATGACCTTTATTATCATCATCAATAATTTTTTTTAATAATTTCATATTTATATATTCGTCTTTGTAGATTTCCGGTATTGTTTTTGAAAGACTTGCTGCTATTGCATCTTTTATTCCCGTTGGATTATCATTTGGATTATTCAAATGAATTTCTATAAATTTTTCAACAATTTTAATAATTTCTTCTCTGGGTACTCGGTCTCCATTATTATCCAATTCTTTGTAAATAGTTTCACAAATTTCATGAACTACTTTTTGAGCGGCTTCTGTATAAAATGGTCTTGGTACCAAATTCAAGACTTTTTTAACATAGTCTTCAAATACTGATACATTTTCCATTATATTATCTATATTATCACTATAAATTATTTATATAAAATTGATTAAAAACATCTTTATATTAATATAGTAATTACAATATTTAAATGATTCAAATATCAGATGAAATAATAACTATACGAAAACCCAAAAAAAAAGAAAACACACAACAGCTAAATACCAAAAAAGATGACCACGATTTTTCTCTAAATAAAAATAATTCTAAAACAAAAAAGAAAAAGGTTATCTTATCCAACAAAGAAAAATCAAAATTATGGGATATATTTGATTTAGAAAAACAACATATCACTACAAAAGATACAAAAACAAATACAAATATAGAATGCATATATGACGTAGAAAGTGGTTTATGTTCATTATGTAAATCCGTTTTAATAATTATGGAAGATGGGTTTCCAACATGTACAAATCAAGAATGTTCCGTCATATATAAAAATACATTGGATTATTCTCCGGAATGGCGATTTTATGGAGCCGACGACAAGAATACGAATGACCCTACCCGATGCGGAAATCCGATTAATCCTTTGCTTGTTGAATCTTCCTATGGTTGCAAAGTGTTATGTGCTACAAATTCATCGTATGAAATGAAAAAAATACGAAAATGGACGGAATGGCAATCGATGCCACACAAAGAAAAATCATTGTATGATGAATTTCAGTTTATTACCATAATGGCGCAAAATGCAGGTATTCCGAAAATATTTATTGATGTTGCGATGACAATTCACAAGGATATTTCTGAACAAAAGATGTTTAGGGGATTGAATCGCGATGGAATCAAAGCCGCGTCGATTTATATTTCATGTCGTCTAAATGGTTGTCCACGGACATCGCATGAAATTGCCGAAATATTCAAATTGGATAAGACGAGTGCAACGAGTGGTTGCTCCATGGCTGTGAATATATTACATAATATAGAACGTAATGTAGAACCATCTCAACAAACTGATTTATGTACAACTACACCAAGTTCATTTATAGAACGTTTTTGTAGTAAATTAAATATAAATAATGAATTGACAATGCTTTCAAAATTTATTGCAAAAAAATTGGAAAATCAAAATATTATTTCGGATAATACCCCACATGCAATTGCCGCAGGTATAGTGTATTTTGTATCTCAAAATTGTAATTTGAATATCAATAAGATGGATATTAAACAGATATGCGGGGTTAGTGAAGTAACTATAAATAAGTGTTTCAAAAAAATGGAAAACATCAAAACAAACCTAATTCCAAAATGTATTTTAGATAAATATATATAATATTTGTATTTTGAAAATGTAAATATTTAGCAAAGTATTATTTTTATTGTTCATTTATATATATAAATGGAAAATAACGATGAACATGTTGTTGTAGAAGAAGAAGCACCAGTTGTTGTAGAGGAACCAGCACCAGAACCAGCACCAGTTGTAGAGGAACCAGCACCAGAACCAGCACCAGTTGTTGTAGAGGAACCAGCACCAGTTGTAGAGGAACCATCACCAGAACCAGCACCAGTTGTTGAGGAGTCAACACCAGTTGTTGTTGAAGAACCAGTTGTCGTAGAAGAACCAGCACCAGTTGTTGTTGAAGAACCAGTTACTGAACCAGTTGTTGTTGTTGAAGAACCAGTTGTTGTTGAAGAACAAGCACCAGTTGTTGTTGAGGAACCAGTTGTTGAGGAACCAGCACCAGTTGTTGTTGAGGAACCAGTTGTTGTTGAGGAACCAGTTGTTGTTGAGGAACCAGTTGTTGTTGAGGAACCAGTTGTTGTTGAGGAACCAGTTGTTGTTGAGGAACCAGTACCAGTTGTTGTTGAGGAACAAGCACCAGTTGTTGTTGAAGAACCAGTTGTTGTTGAGGAACCAGTTGTTGAGGAGTCAACACCAGTTGTTGTTGAGGAAGCAGCACCAGTTGTTGTTGAGGAACCAGTACCAGTTGTTGTTGAGGAACAAGCACCAGTTGTTGTTGAAGAACCAGTTGTTGTTGAGGAACCAGTTGTTGAGGAGTCAACACCAGTTGTTGTTGAGGAACCAGCACCAGTTGTTGTTGAGGAACCAGTACCAGTAGTTGTTGAGGAACAAGCACCAGTTGTTGTTGAAGAACCAGTTGTTGAGGAGTCAACACCAGTTGTTGTTGAGGAACCAGTTCGTGAAGAACCAGTTACTGAACCAGTTGTTGTTGAAGAACCAGTTACTGAACCAGTACCAGTTGTTGAGGAACCAGTTGTTGTTGAGGAACAAGCACCAGTTGTTGTTGAAGAACCAGTTGTTGTTGAGGAACCAGTTGTTGAGGAGTCAACACCAGTTGTTGTTGAGGAACCAGCACCAGTTGTTGTTGAAGAACCAGTACCAGTTGTTGAAGAACCAGTTGTTGAGGAACCAGTTCGTGAAGAACCAGTTACTGAACCAGTTGTTCTTGAAGAACCAGTTGTTGTTGAAGAACCAGTTCTTGAAGAACCAGTTGTTGTAGAGGAACCAGCACCAGTTGTAGAGGAACCAGTTACTGAACCAGTTGTTGTTGAAGAACCAGTTACTGAACCAGTTGTTGTTGAAGAACCAGTTACTGAACCAGTTGTTGTTGAAGAACCAGTTACTGAACCAGTTGTTGTTGAAGAACCAGTTGTTGTTGAAGAACCAGTTACTGAACCAGTTGTTGTTGAGGAACCAGTTGTTGAAGAACCAGTTGTTGTTGAAGAACCAATTGTTGTTGAAGAACCAGTTCTTGAAGAACCAATTGTTGTTGAAGAACCAGTTGTTGTTGAAGAACCAGTTGTTGTTGAAGAACCAGTTGTTGTTGAAGAACCAGTTGTTGTTGAGGAACCAGTTGTTGTTGAGGAACCAGCACCAGTTATTGAAGAACCACCAGTTATTGAAGAACCACTTGTTGTAGAGGAACCAGTTGTTGAGGAACCAGTTGTTGAGGAACCAGTTGTTTCCCAAATTACTGTAATAGAAACACCGATTACAGAAGAAGCCACCCCTGAAAATATTAAGATTGAAATAGTAGAAAATGAACCGGATGAGCTAGATACTGTACCTAAATTAGTATTTATTGTTCCATATAGAGACCGAGAAGAAAACAAAAAAGCATTTTTAGAAAAAATGCAAATAATTCTAGAAGATTATCCAAAAAATTCTTACAAAATCATTTTTGCTCATCAAGCCGACAATCGTCAATTCAACCGTGGTGCAATGAAAAATATAGGATTTCTATATATTAAACATAAATATCCTAATGACTATAAAAACATTACATTTGTTTTCAATGATGTAGATACTATGCCTGCTGAAAAAGGATTATTAAATTACGAAACAACAAGAGGAAATATCAAACATTTCTATGGATTTGATTACGCATTAGGTGGTATTGTATCTATAATTGGTTCTGATTTTGAATCATTAAATGGATTCCCAAATTTCTGGGCATGGGGATTTGAAGATAATTTATTATACAAAAGATCTCAACGTGCCAACATACGCGTAGACAGAACAACATTTTATCCATATAAAGACCCAAAAATTATCCAAATTTTTGATGGATTTGAAAAAACTGTCAATAAACATGAATTTAATCGATACATGCAATCTACAAATGAAGGATTAAATACTATATATAGTATATCATATTACCATGATGAGCCAACTGGATTTTTGAATATCACCAATTTCATTACCAATTTCGCGGAAATTCCAACTGCAAATACAATTCATGATACAAGAAATGGCCCAAAACCATTTGACACAACTATGGGTATATTATTCAATAAACCATATCGTAGAGTACCTACACGTTCTATGATATTCTAATATGATTGATTTACAATCGTCATTGTTGCATTAAATCATGCATTTCCAATAATTTAAAAGTAATACCTATTTCTGTCTTTGTTTCCCATATTCCAGATATTTTTAATACATATTTCACATTACCACCTTTTTTCTCGTTGTTATGTTCTCTATATAATTTAAAAAATCCAGATTGTAATTGCTTTGTCAAAACCATGGAGTTTTCTTTATTCACATTATAAAAATATTTATAATAATTGACAATATATTCCTCAATCTTCGAAAATTCTTTAATATACATAGTATTCATTTTTGTATAGGAATAAAAGTAAATATTTTTGTTGTTATAAATATTTTGATTGGATTGAATTTCCAAAGGAAAATTCAAATATATTCCATTCATAGAAAGTAGTTTATCTGAATATATAATTTTAGTAAAAATTCCATCTACAACTATATTTTTCTTTTTCTCAAATAAATGCATATTTTCTATTTGAAAATCATTTAAATCAAATATAAAATTCATGTTATTCATAATTATATAATTGTTTTTATTTAGTTTTATTTATTTGTTATAGATATTTAGCATAGTAGTAATATTATTTATATTTAAATATATATTATATTATATACATATAATGTCAGCAAGATTAAATATGAATAAAGTTAGATATTATTCTTGGAAAGGAAAAACGTTCAATCAAATTACGTCTGCATTTCAAAAGAATAAAATTGTATTACCAAACACAAATGGCAATATATTGTTCAATGCCCGTCCTTTACCAATATATAGAAGAGAAGCTTTTTCCAAATCAGCACCATCCTCAGGTAATCGTAGAATTTCTGCCAGTATTGACCAATTAAATATGCCCAATGGGTATTCATTGACCAGCAATACAGTTACATGTACATCTGGTGTTTCAAATGTTTTAGATGGAAAAGAAGCAAACGAGACTACAAATAAATATCAAAACGGTTCATGTGTAACAAAAAACCCATGTATGTCACAAGAATACAATGCAAGACGCCGCGTAAGAAGTGGCGGTATGATTAAAAAAAACAATGCAGCAACGGGCGCTACATATGAACCATACTATACTTCAACAAAACAATTGCTTATTAGTAGAAACAAAACTTTCGAACAAAATCAATATAATTACATACGTCAAGGTAATTCTACTGCAAAACCCGGTTCAAATTCTGCCGCAGGCAATGTATATTCTGCCCATGGAATGTCAACATGCGCGAAATATCGTATTACAAGTGTATTAGGAAATAATACATTTAATTATCAATGGCTTGATGGTGTAGAATACACAGTTACAATTGAAGATGGTTATTATGATTTGGACGATTTAAATCAACAATTCAAACTAACAATGAATAATAATAAACATTATGTATTATTGAAGTCTAGTACTAATAAAACATTTTTAATGAATATTGGATTTAACAGTGCTACTAAAAAAATAGAATTACAATCCTATGCATATAATACTACTGCATATAGTACAAGTTCATATGACTATCCCGTTGGAAATACTTGGAGTTCCTTTGTTTCTTTATCAATAAATGCAGCAACTTCGGTAGTTCCCGTTTTCAAAATACTAAACAATGGATTTCAAGATGTTATTGGATTTGCAGCTGGAAATTATCCAAGTGTTTTAATCAGAACATCTAGTGGAAACGCATATCAACATCCTTCTACAAATACTTATACATACAATGCAAATCAAACATCAATCTCAACCTCAAATGCAAAATTATTACCTATGTATTCTCTTGTATATTATAAACCAAATAATTCTCAATATGCACAACAAGGAGCTGTTTCTGCAAGTTCTCTAATTACTCGTTTAAAATACAATACAATCACAGATAATTCATATAAATATCAAACAGCATATGGAATGGCTATGGCGAATGCCCTTGCATATGGTGTTCCAGCGGGAGGTTATACTATAAAAGATAAAATTGGTTACCCAATAAAGAAAACCCCTACGTTCTCAAAATATAGCGATGGATTTGCAAAATGTGAATCAAAGTCATTTTCCAATATGATATAAACAATTTGTGTAAAAAATGATTATAAAATTATATATATAAAATTATACTTTATATATATAACAAATGTGTGGTATATTAGGAATCATAAATGAAAATAATCGACCAGTGAATCAATCATTAGTCGATGGGCTAACAGTATTACAACACCGTGGACAAGATTCCGCTGGAATTGCGACTATACATGATACCAGATTCCATATGTACAAAAACAAAGGTCTTGTGTCCGAAGTATTCAATCAAGATAATATCACAAATTTAATAGGTAATATGGGAATTGGACATGTTCGTTATTCCACTTCTGGTTCAACTTCATTGTTTGAATCGCAACCACTATATACAAACACGCCATTTGGTTTAGCGTTAGTTCATAACGGAAATTTAACCAACGTCGATGAATTAAAGGAATATATGATATTAAAAAAACGAAATATAAATACAAATTCGGATAGTGAACTTTTACTCAATATATTTGCAGAAGAATTATATAATAAAAATGTTTCAAATATTAGCCAATTTGATATATTTGAAACAGTAAAAAAAGTAATGGAAAAATGTAAAGGCGGGTATTCCGTTATAGTACTTATTAATCGTGTGGGGATGGTAGCATTTCGTGACCCATATGGTATACGTCCTTTATGTTTTGGAAAAAATAAAAATGGATATGTATTTTCATCTGAAAGTGTAGCAATTGATGTATTAGATAATGAATTTTCATTAACACGGGATGTTCATCCAGGAGAATGTATTTTCATAAACCACTGCAATGAAATACATGCACATAATGTTTGTGAAAAATCTTCATTGAATCCGTGTATATTTGAATATATATATTTTGCTAGACCAGACTCAATAATAGATGGTATATCTGTATATAATGCACGTTTAGAAATGGGAAATAAATTAGCTGAAAAAATAATAAATAAACATCCAAATTTAGTGCATGATATTGATGTGATAATTCCCGTTCCAGAAACATCCCGAATTAGTGCATTACAAATTTCGCAAAAACTAAATATTCCATATAGAGAAGGATTTGTAAAAAATAGATATGTTCCAAGAACATTTATATTGCCTGGTCAAGAAATTCGAAAAAAATCAGTAAAATTAAAATTGAACACAATACAATCGATTTTTCAAGGAAAAAATATATTAATCGTAGATGATTCAATTGTACGGGGTACTACTTGCATGCAACTTATACAACTTGCTAAAAAAGCTGGTGCAAAAAAAATATATTTTTCAAGCGCAGCTCCCATGGTAAAATATCCAAACGTATATGGAATTGATATACCATTTAAAAATGAATTAATTGCAAATTCTAAAAATGAAACCGAAATTGCATTCGAAATTGGTGCAGATGAAGTAATATATAACGATTTAATCGACGTAATTGATGCATGTAATGTAAATTTAAAATATCCATTAAAATTTGAATCATCATGTTTTGATGGATATTATATTACAGATAATATAGACAATGAATTTTTGAAAAAATTAGAAAAAAATCGCGGTATTCCTTATATATCTAACCCGGGGGGCGGTGATACCATTTCTAAATAATTATATACATCATAATATGATATATTATGTTTTATACACCATTGAATGCATTTTTGTGTATTCATTTTTACTATATTATCTATTTTCTCACTTTTATCATTCTTATTTTTATTTTCAATAAGAGTTAATGTATAATATATATTTTCAATTTGTTGTTGACCAAATATAGAGTTATATTCTTCCAATCTTGTTATAAAAAAATGGGATATTGGTATAGATAAAAAACGTGTTATATTAGTAGTTGTAGTTGTATTTGTCATTAGTTTGAATGCATTATGAATATACCCATAAAAATTGCTATTATTTTCAAATAAAAATCCTTTGCAAACAATATATTTTTCAGAATTTGCATAACGACTTGTTTGTGGTTTTGTTATATAGACTTTTTTATAAAATGAGCATAATATATAAATAATATCTATTGTAGATGAAATGAATGAATCGAATATTTTTAACACGAAGCTACCTTCGCGTTTCTGCATGCATAACGCGAAACATACTTGCGCAAATAATAATTTTGTCATATCTTGTTCTTGGTTATTAAAATTTGTTGAAAAATCAAAACCTCCATCCCCAGTAATTAAATCCATAGACGAACCATATTTACTTACACAATATTCAAAATTTTCTATTTTTAAAATATCACCAGTCTTATCGAATCCAGTTTCAATGAATACATTTTTATTTTCGTTTAAAAAAATCTCACTTTTTTTCCATGAGGGAATATTGTTATCATCGTCATCCAAAATTGTCATACCTATATATGAATCTTCTTTGTTATTTCTTAATTTGCAAATTGCCTCTATAAATCCACCAGGTCCTTCTGCTAAATGAAATGTTTTTATGGCATGATAATAAATGTGTAGTCCAAAAGATTGTGATATTTCTAACATTTTAAAATATGACCTAGATAATGGTTTATATTTTGATATGCATTTTTTTTTATAAGGAACTGGTGTATGTATATATTCGTATGGATTTGTATATTTTTTATAATTATCCCATTCTTTTTCATATAAATTAATTTTCTCTTTAATATCACATAGATAATACGATAAGGAATTTGATATACATGGTAAAGGAAGTTCTTTTGATTCAACGCAATTTATTTTCGAATATATATTAAAGTGTATTTTAGGTAATAAAAAATATATCATTATGGTTGTTGAATATACATACAAATATGTATTTATATTCATTCGATTCTATATGTTATTTTTTTGGTCTCATTATTTTGACAGTTTCACCGAATACAATCTGTGGCATAGGAACAGCCTGTGATATAGGAGCAATCGCAACATCTTCATCATCTTCCACTGGCGAATATTTATCCAAAACAATTTTTTTATTTAATTTGCGTATTTTTGTTGTTGGTTTTTCTTCTTCTTTTTTTTCTTTTTCTTTCTCTTCCTTCAATTTCAACAAATCATCCATTTCTTCGTTTTCGTCCATTTTTCCAGTTTTTTTCAGAAACTGATTATATATTTTTTCACTATCTACACTACGTACTTTATTGAATACAAAATAACGATTCATAAACGAAATCCATTTTTCATCGGTTGTCATTTGGTTCGCGGTTCCATAATCATATGCTTTATTTGGATTTCGTTCAATTTCTCGTGTCATATGTGAGTAAAGTTCATCGAATAACCCACTTCCATTGGGCAAATCCATTTTTTCAGCTTGTTCTTTTGTTGCTAATACAAATCCGTAATTTTCCATCATTCTAATGAAATAATTGAAATTCACTAAATATTCTGCAAATGTTTTATTAATCGATTCTTGATATACATTAATTGTATATCCAATACTCAACTCATCATCTGGAAACCCGGTTTCATCATACATTTTAGTGATTTCATACATTTTCGTGTCATCACGCATGATGGAAACACTTTCCCCTTTGTTTTTATTTTTTAGTTTTTCAAATACGGCATTTCCATCATAACATGTTCCAATAAAATATCCTCCCATTTTTGTACATTCTGCTAAATTTCGTAAGAAGGAATGAAATGTAGTATTATTTTCAAAGAAATAGTGTAATGCAAATTGACATGAACTAACATTGAATCCATCGTGACCAACTCCGTAATTTTTATATACACCTTCTTTTAATTCTTTTCTATCTTTTGGGCCACTTCCAAACAATGCTCGTGCTATCATTTTTTCTTTTTCTGTCATAAATGCTTTGCCATTACGTATATTCACTCCACTATTTCCTTGAAGGAATATTGCACCTGGTAATTCATTACGATTGTTCTTTTTGAATGATTTCAAATATCGTGCACATGCGCCATCCAAACTATTTTGAATATTATCTCGCGAAACATCAATACCTAATACAAATGATAAATTTGCACGTATCCACTTTGGTAAATCACCACCTTTACCGACCGCATAATCAATAAGTGTATCTTTACGATTTGAAACGCCTAATATTAATTTCTTTTTAACATATAAATTATGGAAATCACGAAGTGCTTTGGTAGAAGTATCTTTGGATGAACGATTGTAATATACATCACTATCTTCTGCTTCTTCTGGTATTCCATTTCCAGTCATCATCATATCTTCTGTAATAGGATTATGGATAGAATGCCAATTACTGTTTGCAACATGATATGCATTTCCATAATTTCTCACACCAGCACGTAATTCGGCGGTTTTATCATAACGCATACGTAGCGGAACCCATTTCCATGAGCCTTCTAATGAAATATCATATTTAAATTCCACAATACTATCTTCTTCAAAATATTCACCTTCTTCTGTTTTCATATACAAATCGCCATTTCCGTCTTTATGTAATAATACATTACAATAACAAGCATTTGGGTCGTATGGGTCAGTTGGTTGAAATGGAACAGGTTTGTATCTTTCTTCGTTATCTACTTCTTGATTCGGTAAATTATCATTGATTACATCTTCAAATGGATTCATGAAACGATGATTATTTGCATCAAACCCGCATCTCAATACAAGTGTTTTATATTGAACTATATCTTGTATAGCTCCTACATTTTTGCCTTCTTGAAATACATTATGAATTTCATCTTTTCCATTTTTATCTTTTTTGACGGATACCAAGAAATCAATTGTATTGAATTTCGCGGGTTTCCATTTGAAAGATTGTTCCCATGTAGATTTATATAGGGGTCCAGCAATACCGATTGTATCACTACCTACGCCTGTATTTGCAGGTGTGAAAATTAACCCATCAGTATTATATGGATACAATTCCTGGTTAATATTTGATAAAATAGATGAACATGCTTCAAATATACTATTGTCTTCGGATGATTTATAGAATTCTTTGCATTTAATACTGAATTCGCAAGGGTTTATGGTATCTTTTTTCCCAGTATCAAGAATAGACCGTGGTTCCAATAATGTAACACCTTTTTTCAACAAATTCAATCGAAACAAATTTTCCGCCAATTCTTCGTCCATTTTGGTACTTTTCGTAAATGCAAGTTCTCGTACACTTTTTTTATGAATATAATATACATCAAAAGCTGCATACAAATTAATATATTTATTGTATTTATCGTATTTGATGTGTTCCCCATCCATTAAACTATCATATAATGTTTTTTCATTTGTATATGCACCGGTGAAAATCACATTCATATTAGTATCTATCATGTAAATTCTTCCATTTTCGCCTATATAAAGCAATTTACGTTCTCCGTCTGCCTTGTCGGTAACTGTATAATTATTCAATATTTTTGGAGAAGCAGTTTGAGTATTTTTTGATATATTATCGATTTGCAATGTGTATGAAGATGGGCCAATGAAATCTTTTGAGATGACACGACGTTGTTGATATGTATCTCCATGAATCAATTTCATATATGATTGTAATATGCGTTCGCGTTCACTATATGCAATCGGATAATTTGTTCCTTGTAATGCCGATAAAACGATTCGAATACATTTACGAATTGCTTCTAATAATTTTGGAGTGGTATCATATTTAGTTCCAACACCGACTTTTGAATTATCAATTTCCAATTCAACTTCATAGGATTCTATATTTTCAAATACACCAGCCTCTTGAATCGTATATTCAGGAACAGGAACCCTGCCAATTTTCTTTGAACCTTTTAATATACTAATATCCGCAAATATTGGATATTCATCATGTGAAAATCGAACACGATTAATATGACGAAATATTTTTTTAGAATCGGACCATTTATTAATAATGTTTCGCGCAGTATTCGATTGAACAGTGTAATCTTGTTCCATTTGATAAGATGCACGGAAATTAAAATCTGTAAAATCTACTGGACGTAATGGTTTATCACTATTTATCATTGGTGGTGATTTTTGTGTAAATTTTATTTTTGGTCCTAATGCTGAAACAGTCGAAGGCATATCCAATAGTTTTTGAATGCTGTTTGACTTACAATATTCCTGTATCATATCTACACCAACAATTTCTGCACGAATATTGGATATTTTTGTAATTTCTTTACGAATGTCATAATATTCGTTTTGAATACGTAATATGTGCAATCCTTTCGAATCATTCGTTGTAAATCCACTTGAATATAATTGTTTCACTACGTTTTCATAGTCAATTTTTGAAATAGGTTTGGCTATTTTTGAATTTGTACCAAATCGAATTTCTAATTCGCTTGTTTTTCTATTTTGCGAAACGATTGGATTACTTGCTAAATAAAATTCTACCATATTTTCAAATTCTGCTTTGCTATTTTTAATAGATGGTTCTGGTTTATCATTTTTTAATTCTGGCGAATCACGGATTTCACCTTCTTCCAAACTATTCATTTTTACTTCCATTATAAGATATTATATAGTATTTTCATATATTATTTCTATTATATTTTCAATTTTCTTTTACTATTGTAACGTTTTCTTTCTATTATCAGTATAAAAGACGTTATTTGTTGTATGCCATTTGTAAATGATTCCAAATTTTTCCATATAATTCTGGTTTGTTCATCTGGTCATATTGAATTCCACATTTTTTCGCCAAATCTATTAATTCTGGCATTTTATAACTTGAAATACCTTTTAATGGTTTTTCGATATCTTCTAAACCTACACCATTCATTAATTCGTTTATTTTTTCATGGGTTATATCAATATATACTCCATAATTATTATTTCGAGTTTTTACAATAACCATTGGCAACATATCATTTTCTTCATTTCCTGATGAAAAATTTAAATATGTATTATTAATTTCATTGCAAACCATAATATTTTTTTTATAATATACACTAAATAATTGCAATAACTGTACTGATATTTTCGATGCTGACATTAATTCGGACATCCATTCTTGAATCATTACTTTCGTTACTTTTTTGTTTACTTCTTTTAGTTTGGAATAATTTTTCTTCAAAAATTCTATCATTTTTTGTTTTTCTTCTAATTCTGCATTACCATATTTATTGGATATTTGCATGTAATTTTCATAGCCGTAAATATTTATATAAACAGCCCAAAAAAGAGGATTTTGTTTATTTGAAAAATAAATCTCTGCGTTTTCGTTTGTTTCATTAGTCTGTTTTTGAGGTTTATCATTATTGGTAACTGGTTTATCAGTTTCGTTAAATGTATCTAATATGTTTTGTTTTAGCATAGATGTAAGCATAAATTCATTCAATATTGATAAACTTGCTTCATTATCAAATTTGTTATAATTATAAAAAATTTGATGTAAATATGTAGACATTATTTTGATATACTACTATAACATAGCATATCGTCTTTAACTTCTTTTTCAATAAAGAAACTGTTTTTAAATTCTTCTTTTTGGTTTTCAAGTATTATCAATGACGTTTCCTGGTCTTCTATATAATTCAAATAATATTCTAATTCAGAAATGGTATCCTTGGGCAAAAAAGAAAGATTTACGTATACGCCGCTTTTATTTTCATTTAGTTTTACATTTCCATTTTTTTTTAATATTTTTAAAATTTCTATATGATGCATTTTTGACATTTTTTCTATTTTTGTTTTCAATATTTCTAAATCCATTGATTCCGATGATTTATATTATAAAATATCTATATATCATTTTATAATTTAATCATTTTATTCAAATCCATCAAGGTTCTCCATTATCGTGAGTTTTGGCATTTCACTCCCACCCCTTCTAAATTCATCGCGATTTTGAAGTAATTTTGCAATAACACAAATAAATGGGTCATTCAATTCAAATCGAACTCCTATTACACGTACTGTTATTTTCATATTTTCTTTTATTGTTGCAAAATACGCATCATTATAATTATGGTCTCTTGCAACAAATACAGTTACAGGTATAACATCATCATCAGTCTTTACAACTGCATGAATACCGGCCTTTGTTACCGTTCTTACATCACATTCAATTAACATTCCTTCGACTGGATGACAAATCATACATTCAAATACTACTTCAAATTCAATATACGATAAATTCACTAATCCACTTGAATAACTTACAATTTTCACAGAATTTGGTTTAATAAAACCTTCTTTTATACATTTACCTTCTATTTTTGAAGTTATTTTTTTTTCTAAATTCTGTTTTATATTTTTTCCAACTTCATTCATTGATATTACTATTTTTTGTGTCAATAACGAAGAAATGTAAACACCATAAATTTTTGATTTTTCTGCGTTATGTAATTTAATATTAGTTTGTTCCATTGTTAATATAATAAATGTAGATTTTATATTATTATGAATATATCTTTTTATAATCAATTTTTTATACACATTCTAATATCTTACATTTTTTAAATTTTTCAACATAATTTTCAAATTTCGCATAAAATTTTTAAATATTTTTTTATCGTAACCCACTATCTCGCATTCTACTTGTCTTCTTTCTTCCAATACATAGTAATCTATATCACTGTCGTTCCATAGATTTGGAAAATTATATAATGTATAATTTAATTTGGATGATTCATCAATAATAGATGAAATATATTGTTCTACATTGTTTGCAGTTTTACAATAAAATTTGAATTGTTTATAATCTGTTTTATTTGAATCGCGAACGCCTGTAATGTAATATTCTTCTTCATGTTCATCAAATACGATAAAAATTTGCAAATCTATTTTTGAATCTTCATTTATTTCTTCAAAATAAAATACTAATTTATCATTTTGAAATTCACTCATAATATCAGTATAAAATATATATAATATATTTATTATATTGTTTTATAAATATATTATTCTAAAATGAGAACTTTACAATTTGTGTAATTGCTGTCTGCTCTGGGTTCAAGAAGAATACCTTTCCTTTTTTGTTTACTACATTCAAACGACGCATAATGAATTCCAATATTACACATAGTCCAATTTGCGTGATTTTTTCCGTGTTCTCGTCATTGTATTTATTTTCTTCTAATATTATGTTCAAAAATTTTATTATTTTTTCTTTTCCTGCATCATCTGCACGAGCTCCTGTATTATTTCGTTTCTGCGTCAAATCTTTGATTTTAAATACCATTTCTTTTTGGTTTGATTTTTTTGATGTAAATAAATTCACAAACCCAACCATATTATTCAATGTATTTTTTTTAACATCAAACCTTACCAAATCTTTTACAAATAATTGATAGTCATCCGCATCGACTTCTACTAATTCATTGTTTTCCGATTTTGTAAAAATCTTTAATATGTCATCTTTCATGAGAACAATTCCCCAATAATTACCAGAACGAACAATTCTTTTATCCAAATATTGTTGTATTAATTCTTCATTCAATCCATTTGGTTCATTATTCTCAATATAAAAATGTTTTATTAAAATCATCTTATCCGAGAACAATAACATATCCAATATATGTTCCATCATATATTCGCGAATGTTCTCATTTGTAAACCCAAAATCATTAATCAGCATTTGTATTACCAACGCAGAATGTTTATACCAATTTTTCTCCCCTTTGGATAATTTTTTAGTGTTATATACAAAATCTAATAATTGTTCTATTTCACTCATTAACATTGCAAATGTTTTTGAATCCTTTTTCGTTTCTGGTGATTTTTGAGAACCTTGTGATTGTTCTCTATTTTGGGTTATTTTTTTATCTTTTTTATTCACAACTAAGGGTTCTTCTACTTC
>Ga0214921_10002739_pt1 | contig 28087 bp, 29 predicted proteins | sample LL1505_MetaG_FD_177992 | JGI IMG/M metagenome (GOLD analysis project Ga0214921, IMG submission 177992) | Freshwater microbial communities from Lake Lanier, Atlanta, Georgia, United States - LL-1505 | ecosystem: Environmental > Aquatic > Freshwater > Lake | place: USA: Georgia | collected...
AAGTGCAAAGGCAATTTGCTCTTCCGTAAATCTGCTCTTTTTCACGGTATGTCCCCTTTTTAATAGGTGAAATATCATGCCGGATTTTTCTACTTTTAAATGGTTAGATTTTTCGGGTCAGGGTCACGCCATGTTGCAGGATTCATGGTTTTTCTATGACCAAAAGTAATTGATGCACTCAAAATACTTTCTAGACGCCCCCTCAGGGGAGAGGCTGTAACAGTTTTACTCAACCAGATGGGCTTCAATAGCGACAAAACATGTTCGGTTTGAATTTCATCCAAACGCATTTGCCCAATAAAAGGATTTGCATATCGCTCTATCGTGCTAACCCACTGCTCGGCATGCTTTGGATTGCGCCATCTTGGACGCATTGTCTCGATGTATTCCAAAGCGAATTCTCTAAAAATAGGAGACTTAGCTTTTAAAACTTCGGCCTTAGAGGCATTTTTTTCGTCAATTGGGCTACGCCCTTTGTTTAGTAGATTCCTAGCCTCTACCGCCCTTTCTCGAGCCTGCTTAAGTCCAATCTCAGGATACGCACCTAGACTAATGTTGTGCCTTTTACTCTCTACGGTAAATCTAAATATCCAGTACTTCCTTTGATTCGCCTTAATCCAGAGATGCAACCCTTTTGTCTGGTCATCAGTATGACGTCCAACTTCTTTTAGGTTTTTTAATACAAATTCGTTCAGTAGCATTTTTAACTCCTTCAATTACCACAGTAGTTACTCCAATAAGACCTTAATAAGCGTTACTAGGTCTTGATGAGGGAAGGTACGGTCTTGGAAACGTAAGGAAAAGGCGAAAAGGGGTTTCCCACTACAATAAGATTCTTATCAGGCTTAAATGCTTGGCTTAAGCAGTATCAAGGCTTCACAATGCTTTCCAAAAACGAACATTGGTAGTTTGAGACACCGCTTCCGCCAAGAATACTCAAAATGAAACATTGGTTGCGCACAAGCCTGTTGGCGATTTTCTTGATCGGATTGGTTGCTTGCGGCGGCGGTAGTTCTACGGCTACCACCAGCAGCAGTTCAAGCAGCACTTCTACCAGCACGCTACCCGAAACCCCTACAAGCTCTACGGCCACGCTGAGCTATGCCACACCAGCCAACTTTGCAACATTGGTGGCCAAAAGCTACACACCCAGCACATCGCTTGTGGCGGTTAGCACAGCCACCAACAGATCACGCTACATGTTGTCCGATGCGGCAACCGCCAGTAGTTCTTCCAATTACATGGGCATTGGCACCAGTTACAGCGACAGCAGCACTGCGGGTTACACCGTCACTGCGAGCACCCTGACCAGCACCTCGACATACAACACTTATTTGGCAAAAACCATCCAACTGGTGACCGCCAGTGATGGCTATTTCAGGCTCGATTCGCACTTGCACCCCAATCAATCGGTGGATGTAGATGCCAGCACTGCCGTCTTGAAATTCAGAAATAATTTTGGCAAAACGTCCGCCACCGCCAATGGCTATGTCACTTTTGCCTACGACTCAAGCACCCATTTGCTTCAAGCCAAAAACAGATACATCTACGCTTATGCCGCGGCCACGGCAGCTATCCCCTATGCGGCCACTTACACCCTCGACACCAGCTTTACGGGGGCGGGCAAGTACATCAATTTAAGTGCTGGTGCCTACACACTTTCCAGCACAGGTACTGCCCTGTACCTCTACCCCACGCCACTTGATTTTGGCATTCCAAGTTTTATGAATACCCAAGCCACGGCCATGGTGAGCAATGCCGCTGCGCCGTTTAAGTCAAAGATCAATTACACCTCCACTGAAGTGGTCGCCCGAATTTACAACAATGTGAAAGCAACATATAAAACACAAATAGCCAGTGTAGGAAGCGATGCCACCACCAAAACTGCAGCGGACGCATTGCTGGCCAGCATCAAAACCACGCTAGAAGCCAACGGTGAGAAATTGCGCTATGCACCCGCGCTTTACACCGCTTTTAGAGACGCTGCATTGAAGACCACCCTGGTCAGTGACGCCATATCCGATGGCACACCTGGTCAAAATTTGGTGCCTTATGTTTATTTCACCAATGAGCAAGACTCATCTGGAAAATACCACCCGTTCATGGTGGTCGTGAACTATGGCAACCCAGCCTCGCCCAATGGCTTGAAGGATATTCCTCGACCGCCTGGTGATGGATCAGGTTCTTATGCATCCTCCAAAGTGACGCGGTTTTCAAATTTAGACAATTATGTGTCCATGATTCCCATGAAAGATTATGGGCAGGTGACTGACGTGACAGAAAACACCTTCACCAAAACTTTGTGGAGTGATGTTGTGGGCACCACCAAGCCCAAAGACGTTTACAGCTACGCCGACACTGCAGACAACGGTATTTTGATTGACGGCTCGGTCATGTTTCCCATTTTTAACAACACCCTTCTGCCATCCACTGCCGTCGGCGAGCTGTCGGCCAGCGGTTGTCATGTGGGCCAAGGCGGCGGCGGGCCGCATTGCCACGCAGATGGCTACCAAGCCGGCGCGGCTTTGGGGCTTTACAACGATTCAGACTATGCTGGCGTAACCCACCCACCCTTGATTGGATTTGGCTACGACGGCATCGCATTGTTTGGAATTTATCGATCTGGCGATACGGCATTGCAGGGCTACAGCACACCCTTGGATGCGTTTGGCGGCCACAACCATGACGCCATGGGCTACCACTACCATGCACACACTGTGATTGACTATCAACCTTATGGTGAATCTACAAGCCTAAAGAGCACGCTTCACGTGCTGATGAAGGGCGCCTACATCGGTAAAACCAATCTGATCCCATGCTTCAGGGCAGGTGGCAATTTCAATTCCAACAAATACATGGGTGGTACGCCAACCACCACAGTCACTGGTTGTTCTCAATAAGCGTTCACATTGTTGAAATCGATTGACAAGCTTTTATGGGTGGCCGGTTGCTGTCTGTTCTTGAGTTTCGGTGCAGCCAGGGCGCAAGATCATGCCCATCAAAATTCTGTTGAGATCAAGCGCGTGTCACGGAGTCAAATCAGCTTTAACTTTGAGCTGAACTTACCCCCCTTGTTGCATCGCATGTTGGCACCTCAAACCAACTATGCGGTGTTTCTTAAAGACCAGGCAGTGCTGTCAGATGAAGCGCTAGACCGTCAAATGGCTTTGGTGGGCCATGCTTTTTCTGAGAAGGGATTTTTGATGCTCCCTTCAGGCGCCAAGTTAAGACTCCAGCAATGGATGTGGCCAGACAAAAAAAGTTTGCGTGACGCTTTCATGTCTAGCCTGATTTTGCTTGATTTGCCACAAAAATTAAATTTTCATGTAGATCCAGTGAGAGTGACAGCAAGCGTTCAAACCAAAACAGCCCTGAACAGAGTGCAGCTGCAACTGCCCTCCAGCTTGAATCCTATTTTGGTCGTCAACCAATCAGACCAATTTTGGCTGACAGATCACATTCCTTCAACCATCATTGAGTTGAAGTAGTTGAAACTGCGTGCACCATCAAATCCATTCACAAGATCAAGGCACCAAATCTTTGATCTCCAACTTCAAGCCTTGCGTCCCCACCTTGACTGGCCCCATGCTACCCACCAAATCGCCCGACTGAGGGATGGCATTGCCCGACTTAGACAACCGCACCTTCACCAACACGTCACCCGCAGCCGACAGTTTGCGCTCTGGCGTCATGGCAGAGCTATCGTCCAGCGTAAAGCTAAATGGCAGTTGCGCCACTGTTGATTTAAAAACGGCCAAAGGCATGCGCTCGCCATTGGTGGGCGTGGCATACACAAACACCACATCTGTAGGGCTGGCCTTGCTTTTGAGCGCGGCCGACAAACTGACTTGACCCGTGAGGTTCAAACCACTGACGGCTGCATTGGATTTTGAAACTTCAGGCTTCGAAACAGGCAGGCCTAGCTTTTGCTGGACCGCACCAATGGCTTCGTCAAGCCCAGCCACATCGGGGTTGTCGGGGGTGAGTGGCGCGCGGGCTTGTTGCCAATATTTCAGAGCATCGGCATATTTGGCATGCGCATAAGAAGCGCTTCCGGCCATGAGCAAGGCGCCGAAGTTTTGCGGGTCTTTTTGCAAAATGTCGCGAATCACTTGCCAAGGCTCGCCTTCAAAATTGCCTTGTCGTTGCATGGCCATCACCTCGACGCGCTCCAAGCGAAGGTCGTCGTCGGTCGACAACACCAGGGCTCGGTCGTAAGCCTTGATGGCCTTGTCGTAATTTTCCAAAGAGCGGTAGGTGCGGCCCAACATGACCCAGCCTTGAAGGTTGTCGGGTTTGGCTTGTAGTTTTTTGGCCAAGCCTTCGGCCATTTGGGCCAGTTCATTGGGATCGGCTTTGGCGCTATTGGGGTCCATGGTTCTGCTGGTGGCCATGGGGTCTAGCGCTTCTGGCTGTCCCAACCACATGTAGAGGCCCATGGCAGACAGCGGCAAGGCAAGCGCCAATACCACGGCCGTCCACATGGCCGGCTTCTCAATTTTGGCCACAGGGTCGTCGCTGGCTGAAGTGTCTTCTAACAGTCGAAGGCTCAATTCATCGCGCGATTGTTGCCATTCTTCTTGGCCAATATGGCCACTTTCATGCTCGCGGTCGAGGTCTTGAATTTGGCTACGGTACACCCTGGCGTTGGCCTTCGCTTGGCTGGCATGCGTTTTGACTTTTTGCTGTTTGAGCAAAACCCAAATTAGGACCACGGCCACACACAGCACCATGCCCAAGGCCAGTAACGCAAACAACACTTGGGCACTCATGGTGCATCTCCCGATTTCAACAGTTCCTGAACCTTGCGTCGGTCTTCTTCAGTGAGCACTTGTTTGCCCGATGAGCCAGATTGGCGTTGACGCAAATAAAATACCATTCCCACCACACCCGCTAGCAACAACAAAAATGGGCCAAACCACAACACCCAAGTGAGCGGTTTGACTTCGGGTCGGTACAACACAAAATCGCCGTAGCGCGTAACCAAGTACTCTTTAATTTGACTGTCACTTTTGTCTTGCCTGATGAGCTTGCGAACTTCTTCGCGCAGATCGTTGGCCAACTCTGCGCGCGACGAAGCCAGGGATTCGTTTTGGCAAACCAAACATCGAAGTTCTTCTGAAATGTGAATCAAGCGCTTTTCCACCACAGGGTCCTCAGCCATGAGCGCAGCTTCTTTTGCCTGCAATGAACCGCAGGTCAACAGCACTGCAAACAGGACGAGGCCCATGTACTTTGCACGCTTCAAAAAAGATGTCATGGTGTCTTTCTGAGCCTCACGAGGCGTTCAACTTTTGCACCAAAGGCAAGATGGTGGACTGCAACAATTCGGGGGTGACCACACCCACCCGCTTGTAACGAATGACGCCCTCTTTATCAATGAGGTAGGTCTCAGGCACACCATACACGCCATAGTCAATGCCCACACGGCCATCCAAATCGAGGGCCGACAGCACATACGGATTGCCATGACGCTTAAGCCAAAGCGCACTGCGCTCGCGCGCCATTTGAAGTTTCTCTTCGGGGCTCAGCTTGCGCCCTGCCGGTTCATCCTGCGCTTGAATTTCTTTGTAACTCAAACCCACAATGGGCAATTGGTTGGCTTTAGAAAAAGCCACCAACACCGGATGCTCTTCGCGGCAAGCCATGCACCACGTGGCCCAAACGTTCAGCATCCACACCTTGCCCTTCATGTCTTGCGGGCCAAACAGAGGGGCATTGGGATCTAGGGTGTGCAATGAAAAAGCAGGCGCAGACTTGCCCACCAAAGGCGATGGAATTTCATGCGGATCACGGTTCAGACCCACGGCCAAAAATATGACCAGGCCAAAAAACATGGCCAGTGGAATTAAAAACTTTTTCATAGAAACCGATCAAAGTCTTTAAGCAACACTGGCCGCGCTGTTGCGATAGCGTCTATCACTGACAGCAAACAACCCACCCAGCACCATCAAAATAGCGCCATACCAAATCCAGGAAACAAAGGGTTTGTAAAACACCCGCACACTCCACTGAGGGGTGCTGCCCTCAATGGCTTCGCCCAAAGACAGATACAAATCTCGGAACAAGCCGGTGTCAATGGCGGCTTCCGTCATGGGCATCGCCGACGAAAAATACTTGCGCTTTTCGGGCTTCATGAGCTCTAAAAATTGACCATCTTTGCTCACTTTGAATTCAGCGCGAATGGCCTTGTAGTTAGGGCCATCCACCTGAGACACACCTGTCAACTCAAAGCTGTAGTTTTCAATGCTGACAGTGTCGTTCAAGCCCATGCGCACATCGCGTTCTACTTCATAGCCCTTGACCATGGTGATGCCCACCACCACCACCGCAATGCCCAAGTGCGCCAGGTGCATGCCCCAAAAAGACGGCGCAATGCGGCCAGGTTTTTGGAGGCGCGCCACAATTTGCATGACCAAACCCACCACCACCCAAACGGCCAATGCGGTGCCCATGGCGGTCAGCCAACTACCTCGCTCTGTCAAGGTCCATACGGCCAAGCCAGCCAGCACTGCAGCAATGGCCGGCACAAGCATGTCTTGGCCCAACTCTTTCAATCGCGATTCACGCCAATGCGAAATACCGCCGGGCACCATCAAGAACACCACAGGCACCATGAGCGGCACAAACACAGCATTGAAATACGGCGCTCCCACCGACAACTTACCCAGGTTAAGCGCGTCCACAATGAGGGGGTAAACCGTGCCCAACAAGACGGCACCTGTGGCCACCACCAAGAGCACACTGTTGACCAACAACATGGACTCGCGCGAGACCAAACCAATCTTGCCTCCCAAGGTGGCTTTGGGCGCGCGCCATGCAAACAGCGTGAGAGAAATGCCCACCACCAGCGCTAAGAAAATCAAAATAAAGACACCGCGTTTGGGGTCGGAGGCGAAGGCATGAACCGAGGTCAGAACGCCCGAACGCACCAAAAATGTACCGAGCAGTGACAATGAAAATGCGCCAATGGCCAACAGCACCGACCAAGCTTTAAAGCCGCCGCGTTTGTCGGTCACCATGAGGGCATGAATGAGCGCCGTGCCAAACAACCAAGGCATGAGCGAAGCGTTTTCAACAGGGTCCCAAAACCACCAACCACCCCAGCCCAATTCGTAGTAAGCCCACCATGAGCCCAAGGCAATGCCAGCCGTCATGAAGATCCAGGCCACCACCGTCCAAGGACGTGACCAGCGGGCCCAGGCCGCATCCATGCGACCCGACATGAGGGCCGCCACCGAAAAAGCAAACGCCACAGAAAAACCCACATAGCCCATGTAGAGCATGGGCGGGTGGATAACCAGGCCAGGATCTTGAAGCAAAGGGTTTAAATCGCGGCCATCAGGTGCAGCAGGTAGCAAGCGTTCAAACGGGCTTGAGGTGGTGAGGATGAACATCAAGAACCCGGTAGACACCAGGCCCAAAATACCAATCACACGCGCCACCATGGCCAAAGGCAAAGTGCGAGAAAACAGCGCAACAGAAACTGTCCAACCCGACAACATGAGCATCCACAGGAGCAAAGAACCTTCGTGTCCACCCCACACTGAAGCAAACTTGTATTGGGCCGGCAGCAAGGAGTTGGAGTGCTCGGCAATGTACTTGATGGAAAAGTCGTCGGTGAGCGCGCCATGCGCGAGCACGCCAAACGAAAAAGCAATGAGCAAAAACTGAACTGCGGCACTGGGCCTTGCCAAGGCCTGCCATCTTTGATGATCGAATGCCGTACCCGCCAAAGGCAAGACGCCTTGCACCAACGCCACACATGCCGCAAGGATCAAAGCAAAGTGGCCAATTTCAACAATCATTCAAAACTCTTTTCTAGGAATGTCATTTACAAGGATTTCATTTATTTGGAAGGCATGACGGATTTGGCAGCCCTTGAAGCCGCAGCCTCGTCTAATGCATGCTTGGCTTCGGGCGGCATGTAGTTTTCATCGTGCTTGGCCAAAACCTCTGAAGCAGCAAACCCATTGTCTTGCGACAACTTACCCTGCGCCACCACGCCTTTGCCCTCTTTGAACAAATCGGGCAGCAATCCTTTGTACACCACAGGCACATCGTGCGCAAAGTCGGTTATCACAAACTGTACGTTCTCGCCATCTTTCACCAAGCTGCCCTCTTTCACCATGCCGCCCACGCGAAACGCACGGCCCTTGGGTGCTTCACCGTTTGACACTTGAGTGGGTGTGAAGAAGAAAACCAAATTGCTTTGGAATGCATTGAGCACAAACATACCCGCAACGGCCAATGCGGCCACGCCCAAAGTTATCAGTAAAAATCGTTGGTGTCTGGGTTTCATGAATGCCATTCTTTCGCAGGCGTTTGTGCCGCCTCAATTTCAAGCGCAACTTGCTTCAGGGCTTGAGCGCGAGCCTGCTTGACCCAAAGCATTTCAAGCGCCATCAGGCCAAAAGTCATGCCCATGCTACCCCACACATAAAGCCCATAACCGCCCATGGCCCAAAAATCGGCTGCGCTGTTCCAAATCATGATTGAGCCTCTAAGGCATGCGCACGCATGGCCTGAACTTCTGGCAAATCTGCCACCCACTGCACGTGTCGTTCGCGAACCAAGATGATGCTGCGAACCCTGTAAAGGGCCATGGCAATGGCGTACAACCAAAATGCCATACCCATGATGAGCATGGCCTCCAACATGGTTTGCGCCATGCTGGAGCCTTTGGTCATGGACACCGATGCCCCTTGGTGCAAGGTGTTCCACCACTTCACAGAAAAATAAATGATGGGCACATTGAGGGCGCCCACCAAGGCCAATATACCGCCCGCTTTGTCGGCACGGCGCGCATCGTCGATGGCACTTGTTAAAGCGATATACCCCAAGTACAAGAAAAACAAAATAAGCTCCGATGTCAGGCGAGCATCCCAGACCCACCAAGCACCCCACATGGGCTTACCCCAAAGCGCACCCGTCCAGAGCGACAAAAATGCAAAGATGGCACCGGTGGGCGCCAAGGCGCGGCACATCATGCCTGACAAGCGGGTGTTGAAGGTGAGCCCGAGCAAGGCCCAAAAAGCCATGGCCAAATAAATGACCATGGACATCCATGAGGCTGGCACATGGACAAAAATGATTCGGTAGCCCTCACCCTGCTGAAAATCCGTGGGTGCCACAAACATGCCTAGCCACATGCCCCAAGCCGTGAGCGCGGTGCCTGCCAAGGCAAACAAAGGCCACAGCCTTCCAGCCAAGGGATAGAAGCTTTGGGGTGAGGCGTAAAAAAATAGTTTTTGGAACATGAGAAAAAACTTAAGACTCAAGGGCAATGCGAAGCGAGGCTGCGCTGGCCCAAGGACTGAACACAGCCGCCACCAAACCCATGGCCGCCAAAATAGACAAATGTGCCGAGGCGCCCAAGCCGCTGATTTCGGCTTCTACGGCACCGGCCCCAAACACCAAAGCCGGCACATACAAAGGCAGCACCAACAAGGAGAGCAACACATCGCCGCCCCGCACGCCCAAAGTCAGGGCCGCACCAATGGCGCCAATCAAGGACAACAAAGGGGTTCCCAGCAACAAACTCAAAGTGAGTATCCACAAAGCATTGGTTGATAAATCAAACTGCAGCCCCATAAGTGGTGCCAACAGCACCAGGGGCAGGCCTGAGAGTAACCAATGGGCCAAAATTTTGGCGGCCACCAGCACAGATAAACTGTTGGGCGATAGGGCCATTTGCTCCAGCGTGCCATCGGCGTGATCTGCGGCAAACATGCGCCCAAGTGACAGCATGCTGGCCAACAAGGCCCCCACCCACAAAATGCCGGGAGCCACCAAGCGCAGGGTGTTTAACTCGGGCCCAATCCCGAGCGGAAACAAAGCCGCCACCACCACAAAAAAGAACACCGCCGTGATGACCTCGTTTTTGCGCCGCAGGGCCAAGGTCAGGTCGCGCTTCACAATGGCCACAAATGCGCTCATGCTGACAACTTGTACGAAAGGCCTTGGCCTTGAAGCGACACCGCTTGGTGACTGGTGAGCAGCACCATGCCTTGCTGATTCAAATGTTGGTTGATGACATTAGAAAGCGCATTTTGAGCGGCGCCATCCAAGGCCACAAAGGGTTCGTCCAAAACCCAAAGCTTGGCATGGCTCAGGGCCAAGCGCGACAATGCTGTGCGCCTCTTTTGCCCCTGCGACAACACACGGACGGGCAAATGCTCGCGGCCCCGCAAGCCCAATTGAGCCAAGGCGGCCATTGCCTCAAAAACTGAGACGGTGCGACCCGCCACTGCCGCATCGGCCTGCAAATTTTCAAGGGGGGTGAGGTCTTCTTTAAGGGCCAGCTGGTGGCCCAAGTAGGCCAAATTGGCTCTGAATTCTTCTGGATTGTGCGCCACCGACAGGTTTTGCCATTGGATCTGGCCCTGCTCTAATGAACTCAAGCCACACACCAACCTCAGCAGGCTGGTTTTGCCCACCCCGTTGTCGCCCTCTAGGTGCAGCCACTGCCCTGGCGCCAATGTGAAAGAAACGTCTGAAAACAGACGCTTATCGCCGCGGGTACAAGAAAGGTGGGAGACACTGAGCATGTGAGTGGATCATCGCAGAACCAGCACCCACAATTGGGCACCAAGTCAAAAAAGGTGAGGAAAACTGACAAACGCGAATTTAAGTTTCCACAGGCTCTTTGGCCGCAGCTTCAGCAGCCTTTTCAGCTTCGTATTTTCTGTAAAGCCCCACCAAATTGGGCAAGCGATCACTCAGTTCAGCCCACTCAAACTCAAAAGGTATACCCACCCAGTGACCGTTGGCCTTGAGGGAGGCAATGTCTTTTTGAATTTGATTTCGAGACGTCACGAAAGTTTTGATCTCATCTTCTGTGAGCGATTCGCGATGGTATTTAGAAATTTCGGCTTCTAGCAACACCAGCTTGTCGTGGTTCGCGGCCATATCGCGTTTTAGGGTTTCGGCGGGCAACTTACTGACATTCTGTTCCTGCATTTCGTGAAGTTCATCCCTGATTTCAGACAAGCTTTGCTGAGTTTGGAGATAAAAAATCAGCATGCATGCCAGCACAATGAAAATGGCGCATACCGTCAAAAGTAAAAAATTTTCCATGCCAGTCTCCGAGCATCAATATCCTCCAATGTTAATCATCTGTCACAAAGGCGGCAACTGAAGCAGGGATCAGCCCCTTGGTTTCTGCAAAAACTTGGCTTCAAAGCTACACTTCTAAGCAGTTTTGCTTGATTTCGATTCTCAATTACAACAAACACCTTTTTAAACATGTCCGCACAAACATCCACAGAACAAAATCTAGAGACAAGCCGCTTTGGAAGTGGTCAAGCAGTCAAAAGGTTGGAGGACGACCAATTGCTCAAGGGCGCTGGCCAATACGCCAACGATTTCACCTTGCCCAAACAAAGCCACTTGGTGTTTTTGCGTTCTCCCTACCCCCATGCCCGCATCAAGTCCATTGACACCCAACAAGCCCTGGCAATGCCGGGTGTGTTGTGCGTCTTGACCGGCCCCGATTTGGTGGCTGCGGGCTTAAAGCCCATGGGCAAGGCGGCCAATTTCAAACGTGCAGACGGTTCGACGCTGGCCACCACCACTCGATTTCCCTTGGCCACCGACACCGTGCGATTTGTGGGCGAGCCCATCGCCGCAGTCGTGGCCAGCAGCGAAGAGCAAGCCAAAAACGCTGCAGAACTTGTCCAAATTGATTTTGAGTCCCTGCCCAGCGCCACCCACCTGGCTGATGCATTGGCGTCCCATGCGCCCTTGTTTACCGACGCGCCAGACAACCGCGTGGCCGAAACCCGTTACGGCAACCCCGAAGCAACCCAAGCGGCTTTTGACCAAGCTGCCCATGTGGTGCACTTGGACATCGTCAACCAACGATTGGCGGCCTTGTCCATTGAGCCTCGCAGCGTGTTGGCGTATCCTGAAAATGGCCGATTGATCATTCGCCTCAGCAGCCAAATGCCCACAGCGGTTCGCAACACTGTGGCCGACTCCTTGGGCTTGGAAAAAGAACATGTGCGTGTGTTGGTGGGCGATGTGGGCGGCGGCTTTGGCATGAAAACCGGGTGCTACGCCGAGGACGTCGTCACGGCGTATTGCGCCCATTTTTTGGGCCAGCCCGTGAAGTGGATTGCCGATCGCTCTGAAGAATTTTTGAGCAGCTCACACGGGCGCGACATTCAAACGCAAGCATCCTTGGCCTTGGCAGCCGATGGCAAAATTTTGGCATTGCGCATCGAAACCTTGGCCAATGTGGGCGCCTATCCCACCATGTCGGGTTTGGCCATCCAAATGCTCATTGGCCCATGGGTACAAAACAGTGTGTATGACATTCAAACCATCGACTATCACTTTACTGGCGTCATGACCCACACCGCCAGTACTGGCGCCTACCGCGGTGCGGGTCGCCCCGAAGCCATCTTCAACATTGAACGCTTGATGGACGAGGCCGCCCGTGTCTCAGGCATTGACCGCATCGCACTGCGGCGCACCAACTTTGTGCAACCCTCTCAGATGCCCTACAAAAACCCCATGGGGCAGGTCTACGACGTGGGTGCATTTGAGATGATCATGAACGAGGCTCTGGACAAAGCCGATTGGCACAACTTTGCATCCCGCGAAGCCCAGTCCAAGGCCAAAGGCTTGTGGCGAGGTTTAGGCATTGCCACTTTCTTGGAATGGACTGGCGGCAATGCCTTGGAAGAAACCGTGCAAGTTCAAATATTGGCTGATGGCTTGATTGAAGTGTCTTCTGCCGTCAACAGCATGGGTCAAGGCATTGCCACTTCTTTGGCGCAGTTGGTGGTCGATGTGTTTGGCGTGGACATTGCGCAAGTGCGCGTGGTGCTGGGCGACACCGACAGGGCCAATGGCTTTGGCAGTGCGGGATCACGCTCCCTCTTCACAGGTGGCTCGGCCATGCGTGTAGGCGCTGAGAAAACATTGGACAAAGCGCGTGAATTGGCGAGCCATGCACTGGAGGCATCCCCTGCCGATCTGGCCTACCAAAGCGGCCGCTTCAGCGTGAAGGGCACCGACTTGCAAATTACGTTGGCCGATTTGGCCAAGCGCCAGCCTGAAGCCCGCATTGAGTTGCAATCGAGCACCACAGCCAGTGGCCCCACGTGGCCCAATGGTTGCCATATTTGCGAGGTGGAAGTGAACCCGCTGACCGGCGAAACACGCGTGGTGTCTTACACATCCATGAACGATGTGGGCCGCATTGTGAACCCCATGATTGTGGAGGGCCAACTCGATGGTGGTGCCGTTCAGGGCATGGGTCAGGCCTTGCTAGAAGCCTTGGTCTATGACGCCGAAAGTGGTCAATTGGTGACTGGCAGTTTGATGGACTATGCCGCGCCTCGCGCAGACATCATGCCGCAAATGTTTCAGACATTCACAAACCAAACTGTGCCCAGTACCAACAACGTGCTGGGTGTCAAAGGGGTGGGTGAACTGGGCACCATTGGCGCAACGCCCTGCGTGGTCAATGCGGTGGCCGATGCCTTGGCGCGTAATGGGCTTGCGGCCAAGGCGCCATTGTTGCAAATGCCCTTAACGCCTTTCAGGCTGTGGAAAACGATGCAAACCGTTTAAAGGGTTTACGTGACTTATTTTTCATAAAATTGTAAGTGAAAATATTGTTTCTACTATTGATAACAGGCTTCATTCACTTAGAATCATCGCATGACCAAAAGCAGCAGTACCCCCTCCGCCAACGCTTACATGCGTTTTTTGAAGCTGTCCAAGGCCATTCAGCAATTGCCGGATGCGCCCCTTCTGGATGCCAACGAAAACGCCTTGCTCGAAGAAATTGCTTTGCGCTGGTTTGAGAAGAGCTCCATGACCGTACGAGAAGCCATCAGCTTGGCGCACTTGGGTTCGCCCGCCACCCTGCACAAACGCATCACACGCTTGCGCCAACGCGATTTGCTGCTCACCTTCAATCAGCCTGACGACAAGCGCGCCAAATACCTTTTGCCATCAGAAAAAACCTTGGCCATGTTTGCCGACTTGGGCAAAAAGATGAATGTGGTGTGCGCCAACGGCGCTTAAAGCTCTGTCAAAAACATTTCTTGCAAGTCGCTTAAAAAGTCAAAGCCCCGCTCAGTGGGCCAAACCCGCAACAAGTCCCTACCAAGCAAGCCCTTTGCTTCTGCCATGGCCAAGCCCTTTTGAAGGGATGAGAGGGCCAAGCCTGTGCGGGCCATGAAGTCGGTCAAGGCAAAACCCTCTTTGAGCCGAAGTGCATTCAACATGTACTCAAACGGCAACTGATCTCGGCTTACTTCTTCCTGCTGCGTAGCGGGTTCGCCCTTGAAAGCCTGGGTCATGTAAAGCTGCGGCTCTCGAAAGCGCACCTGCCTGGTGATGCGATGCGCAAAGCTCAGTTTGCTGTGAGCGCCCGCGCCAATCCCCAAGTAATCGCCAAACTGCCAATAGTTCAGGTTGTGCCAGCAGCGGTGGCCTGGCTTGGCATAGGCAGACACTTCATAGCGTTGCATGCCCTCTTGGCCCGTCATGTGAGTGATGAGGTCCATCATGGCATAGGCATCGTCATCCTCGGGCAACACCGGCGGGTGTTTGGCAAACAAGGTGTTGGGCTCAATGGTGAGTTGATAGATGGAAATATGCGGTGGCTTGAAACTCAAAGCCGTTTGAATATCTTGCGTTAAATCGGCCAAGCTTTGGCCGGGCAAAGCGTACATCAAATCCAAATTGAAGGTGTCAAAGCTGGCTTGTGCTTCTGCCACAGCAGCCAAGGCTTGGTCTGCGTTGTGAACTCGGCCCAAGGCTTTGAGGTGCGCATCGTTAAAGCTTTGAACGCCCACCGACAAGCGCGTAACGCCTGCCGCCCGAAAGGCCTTGAAGCGATCTTTCTCAAAGGTACCGGGGTTGGCTTCCAAGGTGATTTCGGCTTCGGCTTCCAAAGGCAAACGGGCTCGAATGCCACTGATCAAACGATCGATGCTTTGCGGCTCAAACAAACTGGGCGTACCGCCGCCTATGAACACACTGTGAACAGGCCGCCCCCAAATGAGCGGCAAGCTGGTTTCTAAATCAAGCAGCAGTGCATCGATGTAACGGGCCTCGGGCAATGCTTGTTGTGGCAATGCCTGTGCCGGGGTCTGCGAAGGGTTGCGCCACTCGTGCGAATTGAAATCGCAATACGGGCATTTTTTAATGCACCAAGGCAAATGCACATACAAGGACAAGGGCGGCAAAGACTGCAATTGCAGCAAGCCAGGCCGCATGGCGTGCACCACATCAAAGGCTTGGCTCATGCGTTTAAAGCCCCCATCGTTCACGCATGAGCGCCACCATGATTCGCGAAGATCGTCCGCGGTGGCTGTGGGTGTTTTTCACTTCAAGTGGCAATTGCGCAAAGGTTTTGCCAAACTCTGGCAAGCACAAAACAGGGTCAAATCCAAAACCATTTTGGCCCACAGGTTCGCGTGCAATGTCGACCACCACGCGGCCCACTGCAATCAAGGGCTCGGGGTCCAATGCGCTTCGAAGGGCCACCAAGGTGCTCACCATGGCGGCTCGGCGGTTGTCGATCTGGGTCATTTGCTCTAGCACCGCACGCACGTTGTTGGCATCCGATTTGTCATACCCAAATTGGGTGCAATAAAACGCCGTGTCGACACCGGGCAGACCACCAAAAGCATCGATGCACAAACCTGCATCATCGGCCACAGCGGGCAAGCCACTGTGCCATGCGGCATGCCGAGCCTTGGCCAATGCGTTTTCTACAAACGTTTTGAAGGGTTCCTCGGCTTCAGAAATATTCAGGTCAGACTGCCGGACCAGTTGCACATTGAGCGGCGCAAACATGGTTTGCAATTCACCCAATTTGCCCGCATTGTTAGAGGCCAAAACAATTTTCATGGCATCAAGCGGCGGCATGCAGGTGTGTCTGGCGTGATTGCTTTTGCAACACCACCAACTCGGCAATGCCCTTCTCGGCCAAGGCCAACAAGCTGTCCATTTCTTTGCGCGTAAAGGCCACACCCTCTGCCGTGCCTTGCACTTCGACAAAGTTGCCTGCACCTGTCATGACCACATTCATGTCGGTGTCACACGATGTGTCTTCGTTGTAATCTAAATCGAGCAAGGCCACGCCTTCTTTCAAGCCTACAGAAATAGCGGCCACCGAATCCAAAATGGGCGACTCACTTAATTTGCCGTGATGCATGAGCCAATCGACAGCATCTTGCGCGGCCACAAAAGCCCCTGTGATGCTGGCGGTGCGTGTGCCGCCATCGGCTTGCAATACATCACAGTCTAAGTGGATGGTTCGCTCGCCCAGCTTTTTCAAATCGAACACCGCGCGCATGGAGCGGCCAATGAGCCGCTGAATTTCTTGGGTGCGTCCACTTTGCTTGCCTCTTGCGGCCTCCCGGTCGCCCCGAGTGTGTGTGGCGCGAGGCAACATGCCGTATTCGGCGGTGACCCAACCTTCGCCACTGCCCTTTTTGTGAGAAGGTACTTTTTCTTCGACAGAGGCCGTGCACAAAACGCGCGTGTGGCCAAACTCAATGAGCACAGAACCTTCGGCATGCACGGTGAAGCCACGAGTGATGCGCACATTGCGCAATTGGTCATGACTGCGGTCTTGCGCGCGGACAGTATGGGGGGTTGTGCTTGTCATAGAGGGTATTGCCAGATGTAGAGAATAAGTTTGAGATAATTTAATCTGAGCTCACTGAAGCTCAAGAGTAGCCCAAAGAACAGACCGAAAGAATCCATGGCAGTTTACAGTATGACCGGGTATGCCAGTGTGCAATCCAGCACGTCCAGCACAGGCAGCAACCCCGACACTTCGGCCTCACCCGCCACTCGCTTTGGCTTGGAAATTCGGTCTGTCAACAGCCGCTTTTTAGACCTCAGTTTTCGCTTGCCCGACGAGTTAAGGCATGCCGAACCAGCACTGCGCGACCACATCACGCAGCACATCAAGCGCGGCAAAGTGGAAGTACGGGCGCATTATTACAATGGTCATGAAGGCGAGTTGGTCGACCCTTCGGTGGGTTCACTGCAGAAGCTTCTGGGGCTGCAAAACAAAATCCAAAGCTGGTTGCCCGAAGCCACGCACCTGAGTGTGGCTGACGTCATCAAGCTGGCCTCTCACGAAAAATCGGGTTCGGGCCTGCAAGAAGCCGACCTCTTGCCCTTGGCCACCCAAGCCGTGAAAGCGCTCAAAGATGCGCGTGCCCGTGAAGGCGCTCGCTTGGCCGAGATGCTGCAAGACCGCATTGCCCAGCTGCGCACTTTGGCCGAGCAAGCGGGTCCATTGTTACCCAAATTGGTGGAACAACAGCGCCAGCGCTTTCTTGATCGATGGAACGAAGCACTGGCTTTGTCTGATGGCAACATCTCTGCCGATGTGGCCAAAGACCGTGCCCTCACAGAAGCTACTGCCTTTGCCATTCGAATTGATGTGGCGGAAGAGCTTACCCGCCTGGCCTCTCACTTGGACGAAATCAGCCGGCTGATCAAAAAAGGCGGCGAGATTGGCAAACGCCTTGATTTTCTCATTCAAGAATTGCACCGAGAAGCCAACACCTTGGGCTCCAAATCGGCAGCCCTCGACCTCACCAAAATTTCAGTTGACATGAAGGTTTTGATTGAGCAAATGCGCGAGCAAGTTCAAAACATTGAGTAGGTCGTTCAAATCAAGCGACAAAACTCTGCACAAAACTCTGCACAAAACCTGCACTCGCCTTTACACTCCTTGCCATGGAATATCCTGGAAACCTCTACGTTGTGGCCGCACCCAGTGGTGCAGGCAAGTCGAGTTTGGTCAAGGCCCTCATGGAGCTTGACGCTCGTGTGCTGCCCTCGGTCTCGCACACCACCCGGGCACCGCGCGGGCAAGAAAAGCATGGCCGCGAATACTTTTTTGTCTCTGAACAAGAATTTGACGCCATGGTGGCCACCAACGCCTTTGTAGAATGGGCTTGTGTTCACAGTCACCGCTATGGCACCTCCAAGAAGATGCTTGAAGAGCGCATGACGCAAGGCTCCGACGTCATTTTGGAAATTGACTACCAAGGCGCCATCCAAATTCAGCAGATGTACGCCAACGCCATCCTTATTTTTATCCTGCCGCCCAGCTGGGAAGAGCTGCGCAGCCGCTTGGAGCGCAGGGGCGAAGACAGCACCGAAACCATCGAATTGCGACTTCAAAATGCCGCCACGGAGCTGGCTCAGGTCAAGGCTTTTGACTTCGTTATAATCAACGAAGTTTTTGATCGCGCCTTGTTTGACCTTAAGGCCATCGTGCACGCTCAGCGGCTGAAGTACGCAGCCCAGCACCGTGCCCGCGCTGAAACTTTCGAATCCCTCCACATCACCTGATTTTTTACCGGAGACCGTCATGGCCCGCATTACTGTTGAAGATTGCTTGGAACAAATCCCTAACCGCTTCCAATTGGTGCTTGCCGCCACTTACCGCGCCCGCATGTTGAGCCAAGGCCATACGCCCCGCGTTGAGAGCAAAAACAAGCCTGGCGTGACGGCCCTGCGCGAAATTGCAGCTGGCAAAGTGGGCTTGGAAATGCTTAAAAAAGTAAACTAATTGACACGCCCTTCAAAGTTGTCAGGCTTGTCTCGGCCTGCCAGCCAAAGCCCCAAGGTGCGTGCACTTGGGGCTTTTTAACGCCCTCTATGGCTTGAAAAAAAAGCTGGCGAATTTTCGCCAGATTCATTGGGGCTTTATCTAGGCAGCCCTCTCGCGGTACATTTAAGGCATGCGCGCTGCCTTTTCATCACTTTTTCACAAACCCGCAAGGTCATTCTTAGCGGGTGAGCGCGGCAGTGCCCAGGATGTTCGGGCAGGCAGCCCCTCCGCCAATGCGGCCAACGCCGCTGCAGCCAGTTTTGCAGCCTTGGTGGCACAGTTGAGCTACCTCACCGCCGCTGAAATTGAATGGGTCCGCAAGGCCTATAAATTTGCCGATGAAGCGCACTTGGGTCAGCTTCGCAAAAACGGCGAGCCCTACATCACCCACCCGATTGCGGTGGCCACCCAATGCACCGAATGGAAACTCGACGCGCAAGCCCTGATGGCCGCTTTGATGCACGACGTGATGGAAGACTGCGGCATTACCAAAGCCGACTTGATTGAAAAATTTGGTTCTTCCGTGGCCGATTTGGTCGATGGCCTTACCAAGTTAGAAAAGCTCGAATTCAATACGCACGAAGAAAACCAAGCCGAGTCATTCCGCAAAATGCTTTTGGCCATGGCCCGCGATGTGCGGGTCATCCTCATCAAGCTGGCCGATCGCACCCACAACATGCGCACCATGTCCGACATGCCGCGCGAAAAGTGGGCTCGCATCTCATCAGAAACCATCGAAATTTATGCACCCATTGCACACCGATTGGGCCTTAATCAAACCTATCGCGAATTGCAAGATTTAGCTTTCCAACACTTAAAGCCTTGGCGTTACGCCATCTTGTCCAAGGCGGTGGCCAAAGCGCGCAATCGGCGCCGAGATTTGATTCAAAAAGTACAAGGCGAACTGGAATCCACCTTTTCGCAATCGGGCATTCAAGCCCAAATTTCGGGCCGCGAAAAAACGCTCTATTCCATCTACAAAAAAATGGAAGGCAAGCATTTGAGCTTTGCCCAAGTGACCGACATTTATGGCTTCAGGCTGATCGTGCCATCGGTCATCGATTGTTATACCGCCTTGGGCATCTTGCACCAAATGTACAAGCCGGTTCCGGGTCGCTTCAAAGATCACATTGCCATTGGCAAGGTCAATGGTTATCAGTCTTTGCACACCACCTTGGTGGGGCCCTCTGGCGTCAATGTTGAATTTCAAATGCGCACCGAAGCCATGAACATGGTGGCCGAGTCGGGCGTGGCGGCACATTGGCTTTACAAAGACGACCCTCACAGCACCGAAGACTCCGAGCGTTTGGGTACCCAGTGGTTGCAGTCTCTGCTCGACATCCAAAAAGAAACTCGCGATGCCTCTGAATTTTGGGATCACGTCAAGGTCGATTTGTTTCCTGATGCGGTCTATGTGTTTACGCCCAAGAGCCAAATCATGTCGTTGCCGCGAGGTGCGACTGTGGTTGATTTTGCTTACATGATCCACAGCAACATTGGCGATCACATGGTCGGTGCCAAAATCAATAATTTTCAAGTGCCGCTTCGCACCGAGTTGAAAAACGGCGATGTGGTGCAGGTGATCACAGAACCGCAAGCGGCGCCCAATCCCTCATGGCTGGGCTTTGTCAGAACAGGTCGCGCTCGCTCGCACATCAGGCATTACCTCAAAACCATGGCACAGGGTGAATCCATGGACTTGGGATTGAAACTGCTCACACAAGCATTGCGCGCAGAAGGCATTGAAAACATGCCCGCCAACATGGCGCGTTATCAGCCGTTATGGGAGAAATTGCTGCGTTTCACGGGTAACAAAAACCGCAACGATTTGCTGGTTGACCTTGGACTGGGCAAGCGCATTGCCAGCATCGTGGCCAAGAGAATGGCCGGCATGTTGTCTGAAATGGGGGAAAAACCAGATCCCCTCCTCATGACCAGAGAACGCTTCATGGCGCACGAATCGGTGTCGCAAGGCGCCATCATGCTCGATGGGTCAGAGAATGCTTCGGTGGTATATGCCCCATGTTGCCGCCCTATTCCTGGCGACAAAATTATTGGCTACTTGGGCCGCGGCGAGGGCTTGGCGGTTCATACCGCCACTTGCAGCGTGGGTGCCAAACTCAAGCAAAAAGACAGCGAACGTTTCATTGGTGTCGAATGGTCAGACGAACCCGTCCGCAGTTTTGACACCAGCATCAGCGTCACGGTGGTCAACACCAAAGGTGTGTTGGCGCGCGTCGCCGGCACCTTGGCCGACTCCGAAGTGGACATTGTGCATGTGGAAATGGGCCAGGCCGGCGCGCAAGACGCCGCCGAAAACACATTCATCATTTCGGTGCGCGATTTGAACCACCTTGACATGGTTTTGCGCAATTTAAAACGCGCACCGGCCGTGTTAAATGCAGAACGCAGCTTGCACCGAGGCCGAGGGCAGGGCCCAGTGGCCTCCTAAACGTGCTGGCCTCTTTCAGGCAATGCTTGCCGCTTTATGCTTCCGGTTTAGGATAACTGACCGCCAAAACTTCTATCTCGCGCCAGCCATGGGGCGTGACCAACTTGAGCACATCACCTGTGCTCGACTTCAGCAGGGTTCTACCGATGGGTGAGACCCAACTGACCTCACCCTTCAGGCTGTCGGCCTCGTCAATTCCCAAGATGGTGACTGTTCTTTCATCGCCATTTTCTTCGACATACGTCACGGTAGCGCCAAAAAAGACTTGGTCTTTGCCATGGTGGACGCTAGGGTCTGTCACTTCGGCCAATTCCAAACGCTTGCTCAAAAAACGAATGCGCTTGTCTATTTCTCTGAGGCGTTTTTTGCCATAGATGTAATCGCCGTTTTCTGAGCGATCACCGTTGCTGGCGGCCCAATGCACAATGTCCACCACTTTGGGACGCTCATCGTCCATGAGTGAAAAAAGCTCTGCTCGCAAATGGGCATAGCCTTGGGGGGTCATGTAGTTGCGTGCGCCCGCAGGCAATGGCGGCAGACTGGGATCTTCGCCATCGTCTTCGGCCTCAGGCAGGCGGGTCAATGCATTGCTCATGGTGTCTATAAAGAAAAACAGCCTAGAGGGGTAAGCCTCTAAGCTGTGTTCTAGTTTCGAAAATCGAAATCTGGTGCGGCTGGCAGGAATCGAACCCACGACCCCTTGGTTCGTAGCCAAGTACTCTATCCAGCTGAGCTACAGCCGCGAAGCTTTGGATTGTAGCACGGGATTTTTTGCACTGGCCAGGTTCTCCAAAATCTTACCAAAGACACCCGCTCAATCGTGCCCAGCGGGCTATGTTGGGACGCCCTCGCATGTCTTGACATTAAATCAAGGTAATATCTTTTGATGCTCAAACAACCCAATGATGATCTCTCCAAAAGGCACATCCCCCTCAAAGGCGCGTCCAACTTTCGCGATTTAGGTGGCTATGTGGGTCATGCGGGCCGGCCAGTCCAGTGGCGAAGAATTTTTCGCTCGGATCATCTTGCTTTTCTTGATGAACAAGATCTTTCAGAACTCAAAATGCTGGGCATTCAAACAAGTCTAGATTTTAGAGGTGAGAGAGAAAGCCAATCGCAAGCATACGCATGGCCAGGCATCAAGCGTCACAGTCTCAGCATTGAACCCACGGTGGTTCAACGGCTGCAATCTCAGCACCTCTTGGGTCGCCCGTTGTCAGCGGCCGACGCTTTGGACGCCATGCAAACCACCTACCGAGACTTTGTGAGACTAGATTCACATCGGTTTGCAGAGATGTTTGAACATTTGCTGACCACACCCGAGCCTTTGCTCATTCATTGCACAGCAGGCAAAGACCGAACAGGTCTGGCAGGTGCATTGATCTTGTCTGCTTTGGGTGTTTCTGAGGAAGACATTTGGAAAGATTACTTGCTGACCAACCAACTCTACAAACGGAACAGCACGGGTGCCAGCACACTCTCGCCCGAGGTTTTAAAGATTGTTTGGGAAGTACAGGCAAGCTTCCTTGAAGCTGCATTGGAAGTCATTCAAGCTGAGCATGGCGGCATGCAAAACTACTTGACCCAGCAACTAGGGCTGACGCCCATCGCACACCAAAAGTTGAGGCAGCTTTACTTAGCCTAACTAATCGGGGTCAGGCAATTGGGGTCCTGGCAATTGGGGTCAGATGAACATTAATTTGGTTGACCAAATTAATGTTCATCTGACCCCAATTGCCAGGACCCCAATTGCCTGACCCCAATTACTTTATGGCGCCACAGCCGCGCCTTCTATGTTGTGACGCGCCAAAGAGGCCGCTACAAAGCCTGAAGTTTTCATGTCTTCGACAAATTGCTTCAGATACAGCTGTGCTTCTGCGCTGCGTGTTTTAGGCAAACCCATGGCTTGCTCAATCACCATGAAGCGACCAGGCAACAAGCGCAAACCTGGCAAGCGCTTGGCGTCCATTTCGAGTTGCTGTTTGACCCCTGCTGCCACTTCAAGTTTTTCTGAGACAAAAAAATCAACCGTGGTCGGTGAGGTGGGCGCGCGGTGCAATTCAGCATTTTTAATTTCACGCGTGAGAAATAAGTCGTAGGCACTGCCCTTGCCCACCGCAATTCGAATCCCTTTTTTGTCGACCTGATCGTTGCTGGTTAAGGGCGAATTGTTGGCTACCAAATAACTGCCTTCAATCAGCACATAGGGCCCGGTAAAGGCAATACCTTGGCCACGGACTGGGTCGATGGCAAAGAAGCCAAAGTCGGCTTTGTCTTGTGTCACGGCTTCCACCGATTTGCCTGCGGCATCAAACACCACAAGGCTGAGTGGCACTCCCAATCGTTTGGCCAGCTCGGTGGCCAGATCTACAGACACGCCCACAGGCAACCCTTTGGCGTCTTTGTTGGCCAAGATGGGGTTGCCCAAATTGATCGAGGCGCGGAGCGTGCCGGTTGGCGCAAATGCTTGGGATAAGGCTGACAAATTTTGTGCGTGGGTGGTCATGGTTGTGAAGCAATATAACAAAGCGACAACATGCATCAAAGACATTCGAACAGAAAATTTCATCAGTGACTCCAAGTGAATGAATCGAGAGAAACCCTAGTGACTCTGACAGCAATCCAAACTAGGATGCAGTTTATGTCATTGGAGAAAAAATGTTTTTACGCACACCCAAACTGATTTCTGGCTTTCAGGCTGACTTCAAAATTTCGGCATATTTGAGCTTGGCCAAACTCAGCATTTTCGGCATGGGCTTGAGCCTTCTCCTAGGTCTGTTGGCCCTAGCGCCACAGGGCGCATCGGCGCAAACGGCCACTGGCAAAACAGAGTTGTATTGGTTTGGCCAAGCCGGCTTCAAAATCAAAACGCCTGGCGGCAAAACCATCGTGATCGACCCTTGGCTCACCGGCGGGCCCAAAACACCCGCCCCCTACAAAACAGACATTTCTGCCCTAGGCAAGGTTGATTTATTGTTGGTCACCCATGCCCACGTCGACCACATTGGCGATGCGCCTGCCATTGCAAAGGCACAAAACACCGTTTTGTATGGCCCAGCCGACATGGTCACACCGCTCATCACCTTGGGCATTTTGCCAGCCAACTTAGGCCATCGCTTTAACAAAACCGGACATGTCACCCCCTTGCCCGGCATCAAAGTAACGGCAGTTCAAGCCGAACACTCTTCTTTGTTGGTTCACAACAATCCCGCCACTGGAAAGAATGAATCGCACCCAGCGGGCGAGGCTGTGGGTTACATCATTCAAATGGAGAATGGCTTCAAAATTTGGCACATGGGCGATACCGGTTTGTTTGGCGACATGAAGTTTATTTATGACCGCTACAAACCCGACTTGGTTCTGATTCCCATTGGTGGCAATTTCACCATGGACCCTGAAGATGCGGCATGGGGCATGAAAAACTGGATACCCGCCAAGATGGTCATCCCCATTCACCACGGCTCCAACCCCTTGGCAAAAGGCACAGCCGCAGAGTTTGTAGAAGCCATGAAGGGCTCTAGCACCAAAGTGATTGTGATGACGGAAGGTCAAACCCTGGAGTTTTAATTCAAGGGGTTGATGCAGTCGTTTGATTCCTTTTTCTTGAAGCAAGAACAGCTCAAGCTATAGGACTTCAGAGTGCCTTTTTGCACGAGCATGCTGGCATTGCGAGTAAGCTTGGCCGGAATGCCAAGCTTGGGCACAAAGACCTTTCCCACTGTTTGGCCGTTCAAGAGTTCTGCGTTGGCGGCCCCGCATTGAATGGGGCCTTTCAAGCCATTGCTAACTTCAAAAATGAGGGTTTGATCATTGCCCTTGGGCCAGCCTGCATTGACCTTCACCCTTTGCAACTCTGCCCTAGAAAGAGGGACATCCAGGATCTCCTCTTTGGCAAAAGGATTCCAAGCCATTGCATGGGTTGAAAGCAAAAGCGTCAAAAAAAAAGGCACACCGCGCATGCCTTTGATTTTAAGTGAGCTTTAAACCAAAGGCGTAAAAAAAGGCCCGCAGAGCGGGCCTTTGAAATTACCTTGGAAACCTTAAAAATTAGAACTTGTAACGCAAGCCAAACTGTGTGTTCTTCTGGTCAGCCTTCACTGTGTAAGTGGGGTGGCTGGCAGACTCTGTACCGTAAGCAACGTACAAAGTGGTGTCTTTGGCCAATGTGTACAAAGCAGACAATTGCAATGCCTTCAAGTCAACCTTGGTAGCGGATGTGAGCAATTGAGCTTTGCCAGAACCAGACTCAGCCACATAAGTGAAGCTGCCAACGGGAACGCGCAAACCAACGGTTTGTGTGTCAAATTTGCTCATGGCTGTGGAAATACCTTGCTCCATCTTGGTGTCCACGTAGAACAACTTCACGAAGCCGAGGTCGTATGTCGCGCCCAATGAAGAGTTTTTACGTGAAGGTGAAGCGGCTGCAGTGGATGCTGGAGCACCCATGCTGGTGCCGGCAGCAGAAACAGCAGAACCGTAGTTCTTGATGGATTCATTCACCCATTTCACAGTCAAAGGACCGTTGGCGTAGTTCAAACCAACAGAGTTGGCATCACCAGATTTACCGTCTTGTGTAATCACGCCAACAGCGCTGGTGTTGCGTGAGGCTGAACCAAAGCTCAACTGCACGTCAGCAGAGAAACCAGCCACTGCAGGTGTGGAGAAAGTCATCATGTCGTCGCGACGTGAATCACGGGCGTTGTCACCCAAGAAACCGATGGTGTTGATGCCATCACCAGCGTCTGTGGCGTCAATGGCGGCTTTCACCAAAGTGGTTCTACGGCCGAAAGTCACGGCACCGTAGCCGCCTGCCAAACCAACCAAGCCAGCGCGTGTTTTAACAATACCAGCGTTGGTTGTGGGGTCCACTTCGAATTCGAATTGGAAAGTGGCTTTCATGCCAGGAGCAATTTCACGGTCGCCACGGAAACCAACGTTGCTGGTAGACAAACCACCGGCAACAATGTTGTTGTCTTCAACTTTGGTACCAGCAGTTGCTGTGGTGATCAAGTTGTTGTAAGCAATATCGGCATTGCCATAAACAGTGATGGAAGTTTGCGCTTGGGCAGACATGGCGGCCAACAAGGCAGAGGCCAACAAGGTGTGTTGAATTTTCATGGTGTGTATATAAAAAGTTAAGAAAAAAATTAACTTCCAAATAGAAGCTGACTCGATTTCAAACCATACGCATGACACTTCTGTGAAATGTTGCTGCAGTGCAACCACAACATTTTTGTCACATCCATGAAACAATAAAGCATTAATTTAAATTCTTACTTTTAGACTTTCTTACCGATTCACATCCATGAAAATCAAACAAATCTTCAAAACTGCAATGCTTGTGGTCACTTGTGTGTCGGCAGTGTCTGCCAACGCAGCATCGTTTTCTTTTGGCCTGTGGGGAGATATGCCTTATGCCAAGGCTGGCGACATGGCCAAAATGCCCGCCGTTTTGAAAAGCATCAATTCGGCCAAAATTGACTTCACAATCTACGTAGGTGACATCAAAGACGGCAGCTCACAATGCACCGACGATGTGTACACCAACGCCATCAGCATGTTTGAAAGCATGGCCAAACCTGTGGTCTACATTCCTGGTGACAACGAATGGACAGACTGCCACCGCCTCAACAACGGGGGCTACGACTCTCAAGAGCGTTTGGCCCACATCCGCAAAGTGATGTTTACCAAGCCCGTTGCTTTTGGCCCTAAAGGTTTTGCACTTGAGAGCGCCACCGGTGCCGACAGCTACTACATTGAAAACAAGCGCTTTAGCAAAAACAAGGTGATGTTTGTGACCTTGAACATTCCAGGCAGCAACAACAACAAAATCCTGGACGAAAAAGATTGCAAAAATAAGAGTGCTCGTACAACTTTGCAGTGTGAACAGGGCAATGCCGAGTACGCTGCGCGTGACGCTGCCAACATTGCTTGGATGCAATCGAGTTTCCAAAAAGCAAAAGAGCAAAAGGCCCGCGGCATTTTGTTAGCCTTCCAAGCCGACCCTGGCTTTGATTTGCCAGAAACAGAAGGCGTTGACGAAAGCAAAGATGCTAAGGTCAGTGGCTATCAAGACTTCCTGCAAGCGGTTGTAAAGGAAGCTGAAAGCTTCAATGGTCAAGTGCTGTTAGTTCATGGCGACACACACTTCTTCAAAATTGACAAACCCCTTTACAGTCCTGGCAAAACATTGCTAAACCTCACTCGTTTGCAAACTTTTGGCAGCCCTTCTTTGCATTGGGTCAAGGTGACTGTGGATGACAAGCGCGAATCTGTGTTTGACATTGAGCCCGTCATGGTCCAGCACAGCGCTAAGTAAAATTTCGAGTGGCGCTGCGCAGCCACAAGCTGCCTGCAAAAGCAATGTAAAGGTGACAGAAGAATCATTCTGTCACCTTTTTTTTGAACTATATTAGGACCCACCAACGTCATTTTTTCTAGCGCACACCATTTTTTTAAAACCATGTCCAAAGATAAATTACTTGCCATCTTAGACAAGCAAAAACTGGTGGATGTCCTTGTGAGGAAGCAATCTTCAGTGCACCACGATCGTGTTGAAAACGTGGTCCTAAAGCAGCACGATGCTGAACTCCTCCATTACATCAACACACAGAGCTCCTTTGAAATGGCGACTGCTCTTGAGCAAATCAACATCGAGCAAGCGCAATGGGTTTGGGGCAAAATTCCAGAACGTAAACAAAATGAAATTTTGTGGGAATTGTCCAACGAGCGACGAGACTTATTGGCACAAGGCAAAGAGCCAGACTTTGAAAGCGCCAAAGTCAGTGTCTTTGAACTGCACGACGGCCGCCTGAACCAAGTTCCCATTCAGGGCAGAAAAGACCTTGAAAACATCAAGCCCATCTGGATCGATTTAATCAATACCACCAAGGCTGAAAGAGCATTCATTGGATCCCATTTCAAAATTGAACTGCCCGACCCCATAGACGAAACCGAACTCGAGGTCTCCTCGCGTTTTTTCATCGATGCGGGCGACGCCATCCACTTGCACTCCAATTTTT
>Ga0214921_10002740_pt1 | contig 28080 bp, 25 predicted proteins | sample LL1505_MetaG_FD_177992 | JGI IMG/M metagenome (GOLD analysis project Ga0214921, IMG submission 177992) | Freshwater microbial communities from Lake Lanier, Atlanta, Georgia, United States - LL-1505 | ecosystem: Environmental > Aquatic > Freshwater > Lake | place: USA: Georgia | collected...
GATCCTTGCGCTCGGCCTTGCGATCCTTGCGCTCGGCCTTGCGGGAGCGCTTGCCACCGGCCATGTTGTTGCGGCGGGAGGCCTTGCGGGACTTGCGCTCAGCCTTGCGGGACTTGCGCTCGGCCTTGCGGGACTTGCGCTCAACTTTGCGATTCGCACGGCGGGAATTCTTACGCGTAGGGTGAACCATTTCTAACAAACGCAGCGATTTTCTTTTTCCTCCGATGGATTTACCCTCTGGAATGCGAATTGCCGGAATGTAGTAATTTTGAGGCGCCGGGCGAATTTCCTTGCCAGAGTTGAGTTCTGCCATCGCATGATAAAAACGCAAAGATGCCTCTCGCTCGGGGTTGCTTCTTGTGTCTATCCATGCAGGGACGACAGGGACAACAGAGGCAGCAGAGGCCGGAGAGGGAGGAATACCTTGAATTTTACCAACACCTGTGCCAATCGGAATCTCTCCACCGGGAACAATATTGGGTGCCACCGCCCCAAAATTCTCGATCTCATGATTCATAAACCGCTCCGTTGTCGGGATACGAACAGCGTTACCGGGTCCATAATACAGCAAAATATCATTTGGACCATCACCGCCTCCTGTATACTCTTCCAACCATTGAAAAAAGAGATCCGTCTTTCCATCATGTTCATCCTTACCCAAAAAACGACCGGATAAATATATATTTGAATTTGTCGGAGAAGCAATTTCATACACTTTTCCAACAACTAATTGATCATGTCCCACTTCTTTTGTGGCATCAAATGCTTTTTGTACATGAGGCATGATAGCGTTCTTGTCTACTTAGGCTACCTGTTTCCACCCACGTGTAGCAAAGTCATTCAGATCCATGAGTGCAAAGATGGCCTTGTTACTGAGTCCAGGTGCCGTCTTCCGCGTGTGAACCGACAGCGCTGTAATACGCCGCTTCAGATCCACGCCCCAATCCGCCGTAGACAGAATACCAGATGCACTATAGCACATATTGGCAAGGCAGTCAATGTACTCCTCGCCCATTAGCGTCTTGTCTGCGTTGCTACAAGTCGTCTCAATGACGCCCACAATCTGCTGAATGAGAGCAGCAAATGCCGGAACGTCAACCTCACCCAGCTTCGCAAGCTCAGCCACAAACTGGCTGTAGCCACGTCGGGCGCGCTTGCGCTCCTGGGACTCCTTGAACGCTACATAATCGCTGCTAGACGGATCAGGTTCCGTGCCGGCATCCACTTCTGCGAACGTCGTGACATAGTCGCGGAAGATAGTCTGCGCCACTTCACGGAATCGGGGATACTCGTCACCCAGTTCGTGAATGAGTTTCGCATACAGAGGACAATAGGCGGGCTCCGTAGATGCCTTGGAGAAGATGTACTTCATCAGTTCATCTAGGAAATCCGTATCATCGCTGCTTAGAATCTGCTCCATAAACACCTTTGTTGCATCATACGTGCCGAAGCCCATCTTGTTAATCTTGCCCTTCACACGGGCAAGCTTGCGATCCTCGGTATCCACTGAGGCTCGAAGAGCCGCACTGCTGAAGCGTGCCACAGGCTCCTCTACTGCTGCAGGAGTCGCAACCACTACAGAAGTCGCAGGCGCGGCAGCATCAGGAGCAGTAGCAGCAGAGACTTCGTGTGCAGAAACAGGAGCCGCGGAAGCAGAGGCACCAGAGGCTTCATACCTGTTTGAAGGCGTAGAATGGTGGGAAGACCCGTAATGCGAAGATCCGTGATGAGAGGAACCTCCATAATGCGAAGAATGCGAAGAGTTGTGATACCTAGAACCACCGCCACCGCCACCGCCGCCACCAGCACCACCGCTCCGATTGTTTCGCCGACCCGTATAAACCTCAAACCCGTCCTCAGAAGGGCGGGACGTCGCGGGACGGAATCCGCCGAAACGACCCGAATCGGCTCCAGCACCAATGCCACTACCACCACGGGAAGCACCGCCACCACCAAGTCCACCAAATCGAGGTGCAGCAGAACTCGAAGTAGACCCAGTCGTGCCTGGCGCGCCGCGGCGCCGAAAGAAAGGAATGCTTGAAAGCATTGCTGCGACATCCACAGGCGGTGCCGTGTGAGTCGCACGAAGTGCGAGAGCCGCAGTCAGCGGCTCCGGAAGAAGAGTACGAGAGTTAGCTGCCATGATAGAAAGAAAGATTTGTCGTTAAGAAGATAAACGCGACACGGGTTTAAAAGGTGCGAAAGAGGGCGTTCAATTTTTTGCGAGTATGTAAGAAATGCTCGGTGCACAGATATTTCGTGATTTTCAAGTTGATCAAGTATGTGACGCGCTTCCGACCCAGACTCTGTGGGGCAAGGAAGCCTTTCGTAAAGGCATGGCATCTCCAAGCAGTGACATAAAAACAATCAAACAAAAACAATTGCCGCTTTTGGCGCTAGGAAGTGAGCCAAGTGTGCGCGATGCAGTTCGAAAAGAATTAGGAACCTTGAACTCTATGTCATCTTCCTTCCAATCCAATATTTCCAACAGCGATCCTATGGCGCAGGAAAGTTTCAAGCAAGTTTTTTGGGCAAAAGACTCGTTTGGGGCATCTTTTAATACACATTCTTCAGTGCTGAACGGCCTTGTCTTCTGGAAATCAATTATCTTGCCAGGTTTTGCAATTTTGACGCCAATGCTGGGTCTTATTTTACCCTTCTTTGTAATGAAATTCATACGGGCAGATATCAGTGTTTCTGAATATTTAGAACATGTCAAAGTCGCCCTTATGAAACAAATCAGCATTCCAAGTTTTTTGAAATCAAAAGGTGACGGAGATACATTTGGATACATTTTGGAATCGTTGTTTGTTGGCTTGACGCTGGTCATGTTTATTAGCGGATTGTGGAATCAGGTGAACGCGGCGCTTCACTTGCGCTCCATTTGGTCAGAAATAGAGCGTCGTGGCACTGAATTCCAGACACTTGTGCGTAGTGCTCAATCCATTTTATCGATGTTTCACAATTTGCCGTTGAAAAAACAGCGTGCTATGCGCGTTCTTTTGAAAGAAGGGGATGCAGCGCTTTTGAAGACACGTGCTCTTCTAAGCATGAAACCTGCAGCGGCTTTTGGCGCCTTGTGGAACGAAGAAACCTATTTGGATGATTTGGTTGCCTGGATCGGCAGCGTGGATGTTTTAACGTCGATAGTTGCTCAGGACTTCATTTGTTTGCCGACGGCAACGGCAACAGCAACAGCAACAGCAACACTTGATATCAGTGGTGTATATCATCCAATGCTACCCGAATGCATAAAAAACGATTATTCTTCCTCTGGACACGTAATTCTAACAGGTCCAAATCGGGGAGGTAAATCCACTTATTGTCGTTCCATCGGTCTTGCTGTCTTGACGGCGCAGAGTTGGGGATTTGCTTGGGCCGATGCCATGAAATTTACACCCTTCGGTGCTTTTTTGAGCGCTTTAGAGCCTAATTCGCAACTTGGTGAAATGAGCACGTTTGAAGCCGAAATTGAGTTTGCGAAACAAGTGTTGGCGCTGCCGAGTGAAGCACCTGCATTTGTCATGATGGACGAGATCTTCCACTCCACGAACGCCATGGATGGACTTGCTGCAAGCAAAGTCTTTTTGGAACAGCTGTACGAAAAACAGGGATGCATCAGTCTTATTTCGACTCATTACAAAGATTTGGCGTCGCACTTTTCGAAGCAGGCAACTGCACTTCAAATGATCGCAGATGGAGATATTCGTTTGAAGTATACCTACAAAGTCGGCGCCGGCATCAGTGAAAAGAGCAGCGTTATGGAAATCTTGGAAGAGCGTGGATTGCTGCACAGCTGCAACGCGGCAAAGTAAGAAAAAAACCTTTGATTGACACAACAGAGCAAATGAATTTATCGGACACGTTCTACATTGCGCTGTGTATGACGGTGCTCATTTTGGGCGTTGTGTATTGGTTCTGGACTCAGAATCAATTCATCCTGCGCAAACTGAATTTGCTGGAGAACATCGTTTATGAAATGAAATCCGCACTCCCGTCATCCCCGGACAACGGAGTAGGAGCTGCTTTGAGTGCCGCTGCTGCTGCCGCTGCTGCCGCTGCTGCCGCTTCTACATCCAATGCTGCGACTCCCGCCATTTATTCGGCGCCGATTGACTTGGGCGACCTCGATGATGATCTTTTACATGACGACCTTAGCGACGAATTTGCCACCCTTCATCACGCACCAATGACCCTATCGTCGCCGCCGTCGCCTTCGAAGAAGGTAGAAGCGGTTGCTGCCGATGACAACATACAGGAGGAACATGAAGTACCTGGCGGCACCTATGGATTTCTAACAGAGGACATTGGCGTAGGAGGCAGTAGCGAAGACGATCTTCAGCCCGGCGGCATCGGCAGCGGCATCCAGGGTCCCGATGAGCCTGATGCCACGGCCAAGGGTGCCGTTCTAGACGGCATGACTCTAAAAGAGTTGCGTCGTCTGGCAGAACAAAAGGGTCTGAATCTCCCGAAAAGTGCACGGAAACAGGAATTGATCGATGCTATTCGTGCTGCGAAGGCGACCATTACACCCTTTGACATTTCCGAGGGCAAGACGCTGGATTTTACTATGTAAAAAAATCGCAGCCAACAGCAAATGAGTACTGCTCTTTCTCTTGGATATGCTCCAGTAACGCCAAATCCGTCTGGCGATGCTTGTTTTACAACAAACGATCCCCATTATGTACGCACCGGTGCGCCGGCGCGGATGGCAGATGGTCGCATTATGACCGATTACCGCCCGCGATGCTTCCAGTACCCTTATGCCGCCGCGGCGCAGTGGGGCGACAACGAGGCGCGCAATCGCATGACGTCCGGTGCTCTGGAACTCATGGAAGTTGCGCGTCAAGTGAATAATCGCAAAGTCCTGCCCACGTCCTGCGTGGACACCATGGTTCCCGAGTTGTACAAACGCGTCTGTACATGGAAGGGGTGCAAAACGATTCCCGGCAATTTCATGGGAGTAGGAACAGGTCGCATTTATGTTCCGGGCGCCGAGGCCGCGGCGGCGGATCCTCAGGCGCTGAGCGATGTTTCCGTGCCCAAGATCCCGCAGACATGGGCGCGCCAGGCGCCGCGCATTCCGTCCATGTGCGCCGTCGGAGATCCCGAGACGATGTGGATGGAAAAGGGCGCTGCTGCCGTGTATGGAGGTGCCGCGAAATCGCACCCGTATTCTGCGCCTCGCATGTAAATTTTTTGGTTTTTTTGACGAATTTGGAACTATTGGATTTCAAACACGCGATCGCACGAACACATGTTTGAAATAAAGAGATGTAATAGAAGAAATGGAGCATCCCTCTATAGGTGACGGCGTTGAAGCCGTTGTTCGTCGCAATCCTAGCGACGGATCTGTATCCGTCGTAGGTCGTGTTCTAGGATTAGGTTCTGCGCCTCAAACGATTTATTGGATTGGTGCTGCGCCCGTGACGCGTGGAATTGGATTTAGCGGATCTGGTCAGCCCTATCCTTCACGCGAAATTGCAATGGAAGGCACACCCCATCGCGGCATCGTGGAAAGCATAGACGGCTCGTTTTCCATTAAACTAGTCGGAATTCCCGCGGGCTATTTTTCGGGATTGGGTTCCGTCTATGTCCCGCCTGTCGTGGAATTTACTTCCATTACAAAGCCTGTTCCTGTGGCACCCAATGCGCTTGCTGCTGCTGCTGCTGCTACTGCCGCTGCCGGCATGCAAAAGCGATTTCATGCATCGTTGTGGATCAATGACACTGCTGCACCTTATCGTTGGATCAGTGGTGCACCAGCGACGCTGCGTGCAGAAGCGCCCGATCCAGAATCCATGGGACGTGCCATGTATTATTTTGGTCGTGAACAGATGCCGCTGTTTGATAACCAGGAGGCGCAACTGCGTGCCAAAGGCTATCCTGGTGAAATGACGGCGCGTGGTTGGCCTGAACCTGTGGATGCGAAGCCGTGGGCGTCCATGCCGCCGCCGGCATAAACTCTTTTGTTAGGGATGTTTTTGGTGTTTGATTTCGTGTATTTTAGTGAAAGACACAAAATCAAAAAATAAAAGAACCGGCGATAACCCAGCAACCGGAGTCCCATTGATCTAAGCCGACAGACCAATCGCCTCGCCAATCTGGTAAAGTGCAGTTCCATCGGAAACAAAGGAAAATGTACACAAAGATGCGTTAATGGTACGCACACCCGCATTCAACGTCCGGAACTGCGTGTTAAAATCAATCGTACGACCACCCGCGTCACCATTGACAATGATATAGACAACAGCACCTGCCGCCAGATTTGACGCGGTCACCGTCGCATTTGCATTTGTTGTGAGTGTGAACACTTGTCCAAGAGAGCAATTGATTACGAAGGTAGAGCCTGTTCCGAGCGCAGTGACCGTTGAAGAACGAATCTGCTTTCCAGCAACGATCGTTCCTCCTGTGATAGTCGACTGTGCAGAAGTGATATTGCCGACAGACGTCACAATGTTTCCAAGCGTCACCGTCAGATCGCCCGAATTGATCACCGCGCCATTGTAAACACCCAGTGTGCTGTAGATCGTGGCGCCGTCGTGAATCGTCGCGGAACCATAAATGTTCGCGTAACCACTGATATCAAGATTTCCTTCTGCAAGTAAATCACCCGCCGTGTACACGGAGGGACCCAGATCCGTGGCAGAACCACTGGGCTCTACGCCATCAGCAAGAAAGTTGGGCTTATCGGTATTGTAGATCTGGAAGACCCTGGCGTTAGGATCAATGAAACCGCTCAGCATGCTCTGTGCATCGTAGACACCCACAAGGTAGGTGGTGATGCCAGGGTTCGCATCGGGATACAGCTTGCGGCCGTTCTCGCGAAGCACGCGGCCCTGAGGGCAGGTGAACGCGGTCGCGCCGGAAACAACCGACAGGGTGCCGATCGTCTGTAGACTCGCATTCAGGCTTGTAGAGTACGAATAGAAATAGGTATTGAAAGGCGCCGTGGAAATGTACTGAAGGCGAGGGGTATTTGTGAAGGAGGCGCCGTTTGTGCGTCCGATGGTGGCCATTTGTTTCTAGTTAGTGAAAACAAAAATTTGATTCCATGTTCTTTAAATGACTAGAAATTAGATGCTTACGCCCGGAACGAGTGTAAGCCTTTGTGGGATCCGAAGTGAAGATCGCAAAAATATTGAAAAACAACTTGTGAAAGAAAAATGTGTTAAAATCGTTCCATGGAGTCCTGCTCTTCAAACACTGATCGTAGGATGTGACTATGAAGGTAAATGGAAATATGCTGCGGCGTTAAAAGCCGGCATTCGTATTCTTTCTGTGGAGGACGCGTTGGCTTTGCCTTTGCCTTTGCCTTTGCCAATGCAAGAGTATGTGCCGCCGCCACCACTTTGGACTGAAAAGTATAGACCAACTTGTGTCCGCGAGATTATTGGAAATGGAGATGCGATCGCAACGCTTCAATCGTGGCTTGCACGATTCGCAGCTGGTAAATGCGACAAGGATGAATGCAGTGCACTGATCACGGGTCCTCCTGGAATCGGGAAAACAACTGCAGTTCACAACGTTGCCAAGGAAGCCGGCTACGAAATAGTGGAAATGAATGCGAGCGATGAACGATCGGCGCTCGCAATTCGGCGCGTGTTTCAAAATGCAGTTGGAAGTGGATGTGTTGGGAAAAAACGCGTCATCATCATGGACGAAGTGGACGGCATGAGCAGCGGGGATCGTGGTGGAATTGGGGAACTTGCTCGTGTTATTCGTGAATCGGCAACCTTTCCAATCCTTTGTATTGCGAACGACCGCGGATCGCCGCGACTGCGTCCATTGGCAGCCGTTTGCGCCGATATTCGGTTTCAGCGCCCTTACAAATCTGTAATAGCACGTGGACTTCTTACAGGTGTATGTCGCAAAGAAAACGTCCGTATTTCACAAGCAGAGTTGGAAACGCTGTGTGAAAAGAATGGAAACGATCTTCGGCAAATTCTGAATTTCCTACAATTTGGCGGCGTTGCTCCTGCTAGAGAAGCAGCAGGAACAAAGGATGAAACGCTACGACTCGATGCCTTTTCATCTACAAAACTCCTTTTCTCCTCCTCATCCAATTCATCCATAGAGAAAAAGACGGATTATGTGTTTGTAGATCACAGCATGGTTCCGCTCATGGTCGCAGAAGGATATTTGGCCGCGTCTGCTGCAGGGCGCGGGAATGATCTACAGAAGTTGGAATGCGTTGTATCCGCTGCCGATCATCTTGGAGCATGGGACATGATAGATCATCGCATTCATCGGAACCAGGCATGGGGGTTGTTGCCTGCAGCCTGTACTGAAATTGTCGGTGCTGCTTCTGCATCTGGCGGCCCTGCGCCCTTTCAAATCTTTCCGTCGTGGCTGGGAAAGCAGTCACGACGCACAAAAATGCGGCGCATGATGAAAGATATGCGCACGCGTTGCAGATTTACGAATGAAGAAATGCTGGATTGTCGCGATTTACTGCGCAACCAATTGTTTATGCTAAACGATGCGTCCACGATTTGTGACACGCTAGAATCACATCATCTGACGCGTGATAATATGATGGAAGCCTTGGCAGAAAGTACATTCAAGGATTCAGAGGAGGCAGCACTTGTTAAGAAAATGGATTCCAAACTCAAAGGGGCCTTGACACGCGAATGGAAGAAACGAGGTGCTGCTACTGCCACAGCCACGGCTATAGCCGAAAGCGAGGACGTTGTGGATGGGGATGAAGATGACGAATATGAAGAAGAAATGTCCTTTTAGTGCATGCATTTGGGATTTGGGGTTTGTTTTTTAGTATCTAGTTTTTGCCAGTGCTTGTTGATTAAGTATCTAGAAAAACCGCATTGCGGTTTTCCTAGATACTTAATCAACAAGAACCGGATAACCAGTACGAACCGCTACTGGCAACAAAAGGTGTAATTACGTGTACCATTTCAGCATAACTATACCTGATCCGCCTGCATTTCCATTCGCAAAACTATTGAGTGTGGCACCAGTGCCCATTCCACCTCTTCCCAGATTCACAGGAGCAATATCTGTATTGATCGTGTTGGGCACGCCGCCTGCGCCACCTGTAGCAAAGAACTTTGCGCCAGTGCCATCAAAATTCAAATACGTACCGGTTCCGCCTGCACCGCCGCTATTGAATGCTCCATAATTGCTGGGTGCAGCAGACAATCCGTCGCCACCCTTCCCGCCAAAGAAATTGCCCCCACCTTGACCACCAGTTCCACCATTCTTATAACCATTTGTACTTATGCCGCCGCGAGAGAAATTGCCGCCTGATCCACCAGCAGAAGAAATAGAGTCAAACGACGAAGCACCGCCAGGACTGCCTGCCGTTTCAACGCCTGCCGAGGCGGTTCCACCAGCTCCACCTGCACCGACAACGATCGTATAGGTCGCGCCAGGCGTAACGACATATGTTGTAGTTCCACTAATGGTTCTCACTTGTCCTCCTGCACCGCCACCGCCACCACCGCTAATATTGTTACACCGCGTTGTGTTGATCGTATATGGCGAAAAATAGTTGGTTGTGTTTGGAACGGAATACGAAGGTCCGTATGTAAGCTGATCGGCGTACCATTTGTTGTAGGGGTACGAAGTGCCGTTCGGTGTAATCGTCGGCGGTACATTGCTGAGAATTGAAAACACAGACGCTTGGAAATTTTTGGTAACGTTTGCATAAAAATTCCCCTTCCAGAAAGTGCCGTATAATGTACCAGGATTCTTATTAATCCAATATGCCGTTGGACCCGGCGATGCAAAGACGAATGGCAGGTCGCCAATGACCAAAATATCAGAATAACAAGCACCTCCGCCGCCTCCGCCTGCAACTACCAAGTACTGGACAAACGTAACACCTGCCGGCGCTGTCCACGTTGTGCTTCCCACCGACGTGAATGCCTGAATGTTCATCGTTGTATAGGTTGTCACAGATATCGTATTCGATGCAAGGCTGTCGCCATTCGCATTCGTAGCTTTTAGTGCAATCGTATATGCTGTGTTGGACGACAAGCCGTTGATCAACACAGGCGACGTAGCATCCGCGGGCGACAACGACGTGAAAGGACCGCCATTCAAGCTATATCTGTAATTGGTGATAGCCGATGTACTATTGCTTGCCTGTGTGAAAGAAAGAGTCACATCATTGACGGTGGGAAACGTCGTTGTCAGCACTGGCGCAAGTGGCGCACCTGCCGTAATAAGATTGGATACTGCTGGATTACTGCTTCCGTTGATGTTGGATGCAACGATGCTAAACGTGTAGTTAGTTCCATTTGTTAATCCTGTAATAGTAATGGGTGACGAACCGCCTGATGCAGTAAATCCGCCAGGCGACGATGTGATAGTGTATCCTGTAATTGGCGATCCTCCGTCGTAAGCAGGCGCAGTGAAACTGATCGTCGCTTGCGTGTTTCCAGGAATGGCAGAAACATTCGTCGGTGCACCAGGAACCAAAGCGGCAATAGGTGTCACGGAATTGGATGCCGAAGACGATACTGAATTTCCAACACCATTCGTGGCAATAACGCTGAATGTGTAAGCCGTTCCGTTCGTCAAGCCCGTGACGGTGATCGGTGATGAACCGCCCGTTTTTGTGATTCCGCCTGGGCTGGACGTGACGGTGTAGGATGTCACAGCAGATCCGCCGTTGCTAGCGGGTGCCGTAAAGGACACAACCGCCTGTCCATTTCCACCCACGGCTGATACGGCAGTCGGTGCGCCAGGATTTGTTGCCGGCGTTGCAGAGTTGGAGGGGGTGGAGGCTGCTGAATTTCCTACAGAGTTTGTGGCGACGACGCTGAATGTGTAAGCGGTTCCATTTGTCAAGCCAGTGACAACAAGCGGCGACGAAGATCCGGTGGCAGTAAAACTGCCTGGAGACGAAGTCGCAGTATACGATGTGATTGCAGCGCCGCCATTGTTTAGTGGAGGAATGAATTCAACACTGACTTGTGTGTTTCCACGAATCGCTGTGACGTCCGTGGGTGCATCAGGAGTTGTCACGGGTGTGACTGCACTGGACGCCGCCGAGGGCGGTGATTCGCCGTTCGCATTGATCGCTACGACGCGGAATGTATAGGGTGTACCATTTGTCAGCCCCGTAATAACGATTGGGGAACTTACGGCGTCTGCTGTTATATTTCCAGGATCGGAGATGATCGTATAGGACATGATTGGCGCGCCGCCGTCATTCGTAGGAGGCGTGAAGGAAATCGTCGCTTGTGCATTTCCAGCAACGCCACTCACACCGGTCGGAGCAGAAGGTGTTCCAATTATATAAACCGGATTGGAGGGCTCGGATCTGAAGGAAGGGCCCGCTGCATTGTATGCCTCCATCGTAAATTCATAGGTTAAGCCCGTTTCCAGATTAGGGAATAGAACCGGGGAGGTCTCGGTATTTATCACAAAATTTCCAGGAGAAGACGAAATAACGTAGCGAGTAATTGGAAAAATTCCCTTGTAAATGGGCTCTGTAAAGTAGACTATCGCTTCTCCACCAGATCCGGTTGCCACAAGATATGTCGGCGGATCGGGTTCTCTGTTCGGAACCTCGCTCCTATAGCGTTCTACTTCGGTAGTCGTTGTCTCCGTTGTGCCGTCTCGCATGGAATCATAGGTCGGATACGTCATAGCACCCTGCTCGACACCCCCTTCATACGTAATTCGGTTTGTGTAACCCTTTTGAAAGTAGGTTTCTTGAATGACCTTGCTGGCATACAAGGTGCGCTGTTTGCGGCGCCGAATCGTGTCGGATGCATCGGACATTCTCTACTTTGAATTGAGCAAATAGTTCGGTATACTTTATACCGGGTAAAACCGCTTTGCGGTTTTATCCGATACTTTATCAGCAAGAACCAGTATAACCAGTACTAGCTGGCCTCTAAGCATGTTTTCGGCGTTGTGTTTTCCGTTTTTGTTGGCGACTTCGTTTATGACGAGTGCCGCCTATAGAAGCACGTCGTCCATATAAGATTTGCGATATTGTTGTCAAGAAAGGCGGTAAGTTATTTTTCACAGCACTCAACAAACGTGTCTTGTCCATTGCTTTTTCTTCGGCTGTCGCAGCAGCACCTTGTTTTGATTTCTCAAAATCAATAATTGTCGCAGACATTTGATCACATGACAACAAAATATTTTTCAGTTCCAAATCTCCATGGACAATGTCATGGTCGTGAAGCCATTTAATTTGACGCAGAATGCTTCGCGCAACTCCATCATAATTTTTAGGTTTCAGATCTTTCCACGGGCAACTCGGAAGTTCTGTTGTTACGATAATGCGATTCATACCTGTTGAACTCACAAAGGAATCAATATAGCGAATATTCCAAAAATCCGGTAGCATTTTCAAAACTGCCACTTCTGTTTCAAACGCGCGTTGTGCACGTTCCTCATTTGATGAATCTTCTGAATCAAACCAAACTGATTTTGCGATATAATGTGTACCATCCTTTGAAAGACGTATCACATTCGTGTGGGATGTAGAACCGACTTTTGAAATCGTAAAATCGGGATATTTTTCAATAACACTATCTTTGAAATCTTTTATAAGACTCATTCTATAATAGATTCACAAAAAATTAATCATTTTTCGTGAAAACAAATTGGAAACCGAATTCTATTCGGGTTTTTAAGCCGCCACCTTGAAGCCGCCGGCCAGCTGAGAGCCGAGAGCCAGACCAGCGCCCTGGCGAGACGTCAGGCCGATAGAGGGGGAGAGCAGATCCAGGATCGCGAAAACGACCGCGGCGGTCGCGGCGACCACAACGATCTCCTCGACGCTCGGGACCTTGCGGGGGATGATCACCATCGCAACCGCGACGGCGAGACCCTCCAGGAAATACTTGATCGCACGGGTGACCAGTTCAGAAGCAGAGAAGCCGTCCATTTGTATATGAGGGGCGGCGAATTTTTTTCCGCACATCGCCGGGATTAATGCTTTTATTAGCCGGATGCCGCCGCACCGCCCTGCTGCAACAGCCGGAAGTTCGGGGAAAAAGGCTCAGCGCGTTCAAACTTAAAGATTAATGTGCCTGGAATCCCTAGAACCATGGCGGACGACAAGAAGGAAGTTTTTCTAGAGGCCGACAAGGAAGTCCCTGGTCAGAAGTATGTGTGTCTGAGTTTCATCAGCCCTAACAAAGTTCTGGCGGACAAGAATCAGTACTTTTTTACAGAGTTCATGAAGGATTATGAGATCCAGTATCGCGTCAAGGCGACTGAGAGCTTTATCATGGCGCGCGCTGCGAAGGTTCAGGATCAGCTGGCGAAGGCACAGGATCTGCTCGACAATCTGCTGATCAAGAGCACGTCTGCTTCCGTGGAGGATCTGAGCGGCGTTGTTGCGACCATCAAGGAAATGCGCGTCGCGGCAACGGCGGAGACGTCTGCTGCACTGGAGGAGCACGTGCGCGCCAATCAGAGCGATTTCACTGCCACGGCGATTGAGGATGCCTACGAGACGTACATGTTCAAGAACAAGAAGAAGCTTGAGGAGCGCTTCTACGAGAAGAACGAGTTCCGCACGACCGTTCAGGGTCTGAAGGTTCGCGGATCCTACGACACGTACGGCGAGGCCACGGCACGCGCGAAGATGCTTCAGAAGCTGGATCCTGCCTTCAACGTGTATGTGGGGCAGGTCGGTTTCTGGCTGCCTTGGGATCCGAACCCGCACGATGTCGCTGATCAGGAGTATGCAGATGATCAGCTGAACCAGCTGATGAAGAAGTACAAGGAGAATGAGCAGACGCGCGACGAGCTCTACGCCCAGAACAAGATCAACAAGATGGGTTCAAAGGGCGCTACAGCAGAGCCGAAGGGCGTGAGTGCCGGCAGTGGTGGTGTTGCTGGCGGCGCTGCTGCTGCTATTGAGGGCATTCCTACGGATCTGTTTGGTGGTGATGATCTGGCAATTCGTAGGAAGCGCGAAGCCGCTGCCGCCGCCTCTTCTGCTGCAGGTGCGGCATCTGCCTCCAATACGATTTCTTACAACTAACTAAATGGACGCTAAACAATGCCCGTGGTGTGAACGCTGGGCTTTGAAAGATAATGCTTGTAACTACATTTTTGCATGTGGGTTACAAACAGCAGGTGGTGGATTTATGATTGGCGGCGGGTGTGGAAAATCATGGTGCTGGGAATGTGGCAAAAAATTCTGTGGAACGTATATTGATCCTGCCACAGGCAAAAAAACACAAAATGCGAAAGAATCTCACAATTTAGCGTGCTGTTGTTCGGAAAGTGGATTCGTGAAAGAAGACTATTGTTGCGGTGGACATAATTCACATTGCGATCGCCGATGGTAGACTGGCCAGTAGCGACTGAAAAAGAACCGACTAAATAGTCGGTTCTTTTTCGGTTCGTACTGGTTATACGGGTTCTTGTTGATTAAGTGTAAGTAAAACCGCAAAGCGGTTTTACATGATACTTAATCAACAAGGACTGGCGCAACACAAATCTAATCACTCAAAGGGGATTGATTGTCTAGGTTGTCATGTGTTTGTGTCTGTGTTTGTGCCTGCGGAAACATAGTACATGTGTAATGAAAGTAATTCAAATAACTTTCAATATACGGATCGGTATCAATTTGAACTTTCATGAGCACATTTCCACTAAAAAGCCTAGTAAGGATTTCATAACATACACCGCACCGCAAATCCATACATCCCAAGAAACTTGTAGCATGAAACAGACGAATCAATGTCTGAGCGCTCATAAGTTTGAAAAGATCGGCATTGTTACGTTTGATCAAATAACTCGGAATTGCATGATGTGTTGATGAAAGTGTAAGAATTGTTACAGGAGGAACACACTCAAAGGGTAGCTTTGATAAACTCTGAAGTTCGAACAGATGCCGAATCTGTACTAGAATTTTTGAATCGAATGCAGTAATGGGAAAGGGTTCACTAAATTCACCTGCATCCAATTCGGCTTGCGTTACAACATCCATGACATAAGGAATTTTCATGATTTCTTCCTTTCGAAAGGCGATAAGAATATCATCATTAGGTTGGAATAGAAACATTTTTCTTTTCAGGGTACACATTATTTTAGTGAAGTGTAGTGGTCAATTTTTTCTGACACGCGAAAAACGTATTTTTCGCTGCAAACGACGCGTGTGCCGCCGTTTCTTCCCTCCCCCCTTTATACCCGACAAACTTTGTAAAATATTTTGCAACTGAACATGAACATTGTGCTTACAAACAACAGACGGGTCGTCTGACGACCGATATGCATTTAGTTCTTGACTAACAGGAATAAAGGGTGATTCGGCTGTTAGAAGCCCTGCATTTAGCAAAGCACGCACATAACGTCCAAAATATTTAATTCCTTTTTTATCACACGACACATTTGAAGGATGATAATGTTCCAAATATCCCAGTTGCTCAATAGCAGATAATAAATATCCAAATTCATCAATTCCAATGCGTGCATTGTTCGCAAACCAGGACTCTGGCAGACCTCCCTGTCCACGACCAACGCGTTTTTGTTCCATTTCTACAACATGAATTGCCGTGGATGGCAGCACATAACTTTCTGCACGATGTAAATTGGCAATCATTAATGCATTAAATGTACGATATGCTATCATTTCTGCAGCAATACCTGACGCTTCCTCAAGCGCCACATTATTGCTTTCGGTAGCAGTAGCGCCCTCCAAATGTTTCAAAAAGGCAGAAATGAGAATTGAATCTTCTTCAATGGCACCCAACTGCTTGTAAAATTCTGCACGATTTAAGACGCCACCAGGTGCCTCTGTTTGCCAAGCATTATATGCATTCTGTACAAATACAGCATATACTTGTTTGCTATCATTAATAAGAGCAAGGCACTTGCGCACCAGAAATTCAACAGAAGGACTTATGGATGGCGAAGAAGCGGCTCCTTGTCCAGTTGACCTGAAATAACTCATAAGAGCAAATTTCAGTAAAGGTATACGAGCCAGTGATTTGAATTTTGACATATTTACAAACATAGATTGTAAGATATGAAAGTCTCCATAAAATTCAACATCCCAGCACCGAATCGGAATTTGCTCCTTTTCTGTCATATAAATAAACAAATCTTCAATGATTGAAATAAGAATAGATGCACGCGGTCCCTCAATGGTTATATCAATATCGCTTGTAAGTTTTGAACTTCCTACAATGGTAAAGGAGTGATTTTTAATATCAAAATCACTTGGCACTTTGCGATGGATTCCTTCTAAGAAACTCACATCTTCATGCTTTACTGAAAAAAAGGAGCCAATAAAGAGCATAGCACAAGCAAATACATATTCGCGGTATTTCCATACGTATGCTTGTTTATCAGAAGGCAAGGATGCCATATATTCAGACCATGTGGTACATGTATTAATTGGAATATCGTGCTCTATCGCAACGTTGCGCAAATGCGCGCATAAAACGTCTACAGATTTAAAAATCTGTTTGGGAAGAACTAGATCGGGGGTTGCTGTAGGAAAACTTTTAATTTTTGACATGTAGTATAAATTAACCGAATCGTAATCAAAGTGACGACCCACTTTCGGATCCTGCACAGCCATGCCTCTTCTATAGTCTGCTAAATTTTCTATTTCAGCAACCAAAATTGAGCACTCCCTTTTTTTCAAAGATCATCTGTATTCCTAACAGCAATTCAGATGTCTTCTTTCTCCTACGTTCTTTACATTTGCCCTACGAATGTGGAAGCCCGTGAGTTTTACAGCCGGACTGCTGCCGCTTACAATGCGCGCCCGTACGAAGAGCGCGACGCCGGATTTGATCTATATTGTGCAAACATGGAATTCGCTTCTTCATCTCCAAACGAACAGGTTGTTGAGCGTATTTCGCAGAATTGTTCGGCTGCCTTTTACGACACGGAGCGGGGTCTGTTCCGTGCTTTCTGGCTGCTGCCACGTTCCAGCATTTCTCGAACGTCTCTACGACTTGCGAATTCCGTTGGTCTGATTGATGCCGGCTACCGCGGCACGATTCAGGCAGCGACGGAATGGACGTCTCCTCCTGGAGCACTATGGACGTCTCCTCCTTCTGTGGATCATGAGGTGAATTCTGCTGTTCGTCGGTATCAGGTACATGACGGCGATCGCTATTTCCAGCTTGCTTCGCCGGATCTGCTGCCCTGGTCTCGCGTAGAGATCGTAGATACGATTCCTGGCGGTCCTACGCTGCGCGGCACTGGCGGGTTTGGTTCCACGGGTGTGCATGATAGCAATGCTTCTGCTACTGCTGCACATGTGGACGTGGATCTGAGCGGCGTGCCTGTAGTGCCCGCGGGTGGTGCAGGTGTAACACATAGCTAAACCACCTACAGGAATCTAAACAAGTTTTTGAATGTCCACACCAATTTGAGACGCCAAATGTGCTACCAATTCATCGTTTTTGTAATCATCAATATATTTGATTTCAGAAATCCCCGCTGCTAACAGAATACGAGCACAAATAATACACGGGTAATGCGTAATGTATGCCGTGGCTCCTACACATCTTACACCACGTTTGGCACAATCGGCTATGGCATTTTGCTCCGCGTGGACAGTCGCCTGCTCGTGTCCATCGCGCACGATGCTTGTATGAGTACATCCTGGCAAAAATCCATTGTATCCTTGGCTCACAATCCGATTGTTAGAAACTAAAAGGCATCCAACTTGAAGCCGTTCGCAGGGGCTTCGTTTCGCTGTTACTTGGACGATTTCTTTAAAATAATCGTCCCATGAGGGTCTTGTTATTGTTGCTGCTTTTGCGGTTGCCGTTGACATTCTTAGAAGTTCTTCAAGGATTTTTTTTAGACCGCGCAAATTTTACCTTGTACTGGTCTAGCGAAGAAGCATTTTTCCAATTTTTCCATGAACAGATACACATCGACCAGAAGCAGGATTTCGGATTTCGCCTGGGGGGCATTTCTTCATTGCTTTTGGTGCAGGAAGAGCGGCAGGAATTGCAGGAGCAGCAGCCTCCAAAAGTTTCTTTCCAATCGCACCATCCTGTTTAACACACCTTCCAGAAGCAGGATTTAGGATTTTGTCGGGTGGGCACGATAGCAGAGCACCTGCATTTTTCCTTGTCTTTCCTGCTGCTCCTGCTGCACCTGCGGCAGCAACAGCAGCAACAGCAGCGCGAGGTTTTCGTCGCGTAACACACCGCCTCGTTTTAGGATTCCGTACTTCTCCTTCAAGACACGGCACTCCTTCAAACGGCAACCCTGTGCGAAATCGGTTCATTTCTACCGAAACAACATTCGGCACACCTGCTGGTACAAACACATTGTGTCTATCCAAAAAATTGTACACAGATACCCAATTCTTCTTCAACCCGTGAATGGGACAATGCGACGGCATATTACAGGTCTTCGCCGGCCCCACATTTGCCAAGAGCATTTTAGACAAGTGTGCCACAAGTGTAGGACTCATCGTTTTATTGTGAATCTCCACCAAATAATAAATAAACTGCGATAAATCACGATCTTTTTTGAAGCACGGATCAGACGCGCGAAAATAGGCACCACCTTTGATTTGAAGTCCGTGCCATGTCAAACATGCCATTCCAAAATCAATAAGTTTGTAAAGACGATCATAGTGAGCAGGATTCTTTCTTACATACATTACATTGTCGCCTTTCATATCGCGATGATTAAAAGCAAGTTTTTCTCCAAAAAATTTCAAAATATGTGCTAATTGTTTTAGCATATCAGGGACAACTATGTCATTCTTTTCGGCATCCATTTCATATAACAATTTGTCAACACGTTTGTACATAGCCTGGATGCGTAAAAAGCCTATTTTAGTTGCCGGGTCGTATCCAAGTTCATAAAATTCAGGAACATAGGGTCCATTTACTTCGCCAGCACTTTCTTTCGCAAGCAGCAAATGAATGATGCTTTCGCGCACAAACATGTTTACATCAGTCGAAGTCGACAACGCACCCTTCAACACTTTAATGACGCTTTGATTGCCGTCCTTATCGGCAACAAGGTATGCTGCTCCATAGGATCCGCTTCCTTGATACGCAATTTCCGTATACGTCTTACCACCCATATGAAAAGTTTCCTTGCCACCCTCTTTCGTATTGTTGGCATATGCGAAAAGATGAACAGAAAATGTCGGAAGGGGATCTTTGGAATCAAGTGTATGATTGATTCCAAAAGGCCGTAAATCAAGTTTCATTCTTTCCTTGTTTAGGGAAGTCAATATTTCTTCACCATGACAACAGGACCCTTGGTTACACCTGCTCCCGTCGTCGTGAGACTTGCCCCCGTTTCACCCGCCGCCTCTGCAGCTTCCTTCATACGCTCATACTCTGCAGACCGCAGCCATTGTTCGCGCGACCCAATCTTGAAATCAGGATGCGGCGCGGCCTTGTACCAAAACACGCAATCTTCTAACCGATTCGTCTTGCTGCCGTTGTGAATCACCAGACATTCGTAATTCTCGGTACACTGATCCATGATCTGGCAAAACAATTCCATCGATGGGAAAATTCCTGCAAATTGTTCGTAAATGCGCTTGCGCGCCGATACCTGATTTTCACGCAAAATAAACACATAATCCACCTGACCACGCAACACCGGTGGGATACCCATCACATACTGAATCGCCAAAATATAAAGGAGGCCGTAATGACGGCCGTTCATGAAAAGAGAACGAATATACTTGTCGCCAATCCATTTATTGTCGTACAAACAATCATCCATACAAATGAACGCGCGACGATCGAGTGCTGAAGATCCACGCAACTCCTTTTCTTTGCGAATCTGTTTTGTGACGGCATCCTGACGTTTCAGTACATTGCTAATGATACTGGAATTGAATTCTTCGTGAATGAAAAGGCTGGGCACTATGGACGAATAAAAGCCGTTTGCAGATTCCGTTCCGCTGATCACCGTACCAATCGGGAACTTTTGTTTGTACCACAGCAAATCTTTAATGAGCCATGATTTACCCGTACCACGACGTCCAATAAACAACACAACGCAGTCATCGGGAATTAAGGCCATATTGAATTTCGAAAGCCGGAGATTAACGGTGGGACGTGCACCAACAGGTTCTGTTGCGATCGCAGGCATCATCGCTGACAAAGTCGCACCGCCGCCACCACCGGTTCCTGCTCCTCCTATAGGTACTAATGCCATCTCTTCTTGATACATAGCAAACGGAATTTATTCGGTGCCGCAATGCGCGGGTAAATGCTGGCGCCAGCCGCCAGCGCCGCGGCACGGAAAAAATCGCGAACCCGGTGCTGAAATGTAGAAAAATGGCACCACGTGGCGGCGGAAAAATAGGTCAACGCGGACGAGGTGGTGGCGGCAGAGGGCGCGGTGGTGGTCGTGCTACGAGTGTTGGTGGTGCCGGTGTCCCTGCTCATTATGTAGCTCGCCCTGCCGTGCGCGATCTTCCTGCCGCCCTCACTATTGATCCTCATTCCCAGTCACTCCCTTCTTTGTTCAGCAGCGCCTTTCCTGAATTCAAAAAACAACAATGTTTCTTTTCTGCGCTCGAACAACTTCGCCCCGAAATGGCAACAAATCCAGATTTCAAGCAACATTGTTGGTTTGGCATTGATGCATCGCAACTTGTTGGAATTCAGCGCCCTGAGGATGATATAAGTGGATTCTCTGCTAAGCTGACGTTGCGCGATGAAGGAGAAAAAGATGTGTTTGTAAAGCGTATTCACTTGCTGGATCCCATGTGTACGATGGAGGGTGATTATGTACTGCCCGAAGACGGGGCGCTGCCCGCGCCGTCCGAGCCATGGCGAACTGCCTTAAAAAAACTCAACGATCCGTTGAACGAGGCGTACGTGGACGCTATTTTTGCAGGCGTTGCCTCACGCCTTATTGAAAGCGAAACTTCGCCTCACTGGTGTCGCATGTATGGAACGTTTAGCGCCCGCGCTGAAAAGTACACATACAATGTTTCCGAGGAATATGATTCATTAAAACATAAGCCCTGGTTCAAGCGCAATCTACGTAAGGGTCTTTTCCAAATTCGCGAAGTTAGCGATAACAATTCCATAGGAAGTGGCGATGCCAAGCCCTCGCGGCTTTTGCTGGGTGAAGGAGAAGATTTGGCCGCCGATGATTTTCAAGAGTTGGATATTCTTTTATCTGCTCCTGCTGCTGCTGCTCCTGCTGCAGGCGAAGAATCCGAAGAACCCGAAGCAGATGAAAATGAAAATGAAGCACCTGTCCAACTTACAGCACCCAAGGTACGTCTTCAACGCATGTCCGATTCATCGTCTGATGAAGAGCATAGCAGCAGTATTTCGGAAGATGATGTGGATGACGATGATGACGATGATGACGATGATGACGAGGACGATGATGATGACGAGGACGATGATGATGACGATGACGAGAATGACGATGAGGATGAGGAGGACGAGGAAGAAGTGTATGCCGAGTTTTCCAATTTCCCAGTTCAAGTAACGTTGTTGGAAAAAGCCGAAGGTACACTTGATGAATTACTGGACGACGAAGACGATTTCATGGAAGCCGCTCTTTTGTCCGAAAATCAGGAAGCTCTTAAAAACGCTGCCGCTGAGAAAGAAGCCCATTGGAAGGCCTGGTTGTTCCAGATCATAGCAGCCTTGTGTGAAGCCCAGCATTACTTTGGATTTGTCCACAATGACCTTCACACAAACAACGTCATGTGGTCTTCTACGACGGAATCGCATGTGTATTATCGTACTCACAAAGGCAGAGAAACACAAATTTTGAAAGTCCCTACTTACGGCAAAATCATGAAGATCATTGATTTTGGTCGTGCTTCCTTCACACTTCCTGAACCTGCTGGGTTTTTTATTTCAGATGCCTTTTATCCAGGAAACGACGCCGGTACACAATACAATTGTGAACCTTTTTACGATGCATCCGAAGGCAAGAAGGTAGAACCGAATCCTTCGTTTGATCTTTGCCGACTTGCCGTTTCTCTTCTTGAATCTCTTTTCCCTGAACGCCCCGTCGCCCGCACACCCATTCGTACGATGAGCAAAGAGGGTGCCAAACTTTATACAGAAACAACATCCGATGTTTACAATCTGCTGTGGGAATGGCTTCAGGACGACCATGGAAAAAATATGTTGAGGAAACCCGATGGCGAAGAGCGGTATCCTGATTTTGATTTGTATCGTGCGATCTCAACGGATGTCCATCGTGCCGTTCCTGCACGCCAAATTGAGAAGGCACTCTTTGCTTCTTACAGGGTGGGTGCTTCGGTTGTACCTTCTGGCTCCAAGATTTATGATCTTCACATATAAACCAGTGTTTCCAGAATCGGCGTCATCTGTTTTAGTGCGCCATCATTGTCCACAATAACTTGCGTTTCATACAGATCAAGTTGATGTTCACTTGGATCTGTAAGAGGGACTATGCCTTTACGACGAACACGAATAGTGTGTATGTCTGCATGTGGAAATGCAGAAATCATAGTTTCGATTTCTGCCATATAACGCCAATCATGAATAATCCAATTTTCAACAAAAGCGTTTGCTTGGATTTTTTTGGCAACGATTTCTGCCCAGTATGCTGGAGTAAACTCAACCTTGCGTTGTGCGGAATGAAGAATCAACAGGTCTCGAATCGTCGGCGTTCCTTCACCTCCAATGCATGTTTTTTTGCCTTCCTGTGTATCACACAGGCTGCGATTGACGTTATAAATCGTTGCGACTTCGTCTTTCACTGCATCTCCAAACGCAATCGATGCCGTTGTGGCAGCAGCACCTTTCTCCGAAAGATGTGCACACAGCATGCTTCCGAATGTCGTTTTCCCCGATCCTGCATATCCACAAATAAGAAAGATGTGCATTTTGCCTCTTGCCTCTTATTGAAAAGAAGATTCTTGTATCATTTTTTAGCGCGCTAAAACCCAAACGGAATCCAGCGGTACGTGCATCCATAAAGCCCGCCCATGCATTCACGCTCCTCTAACTCTTTCGGGGATGGCACGTGGCTGGTTTCAAGTTGAACAATAGTACCCGTACTCGTAAACGCTTCCGATCCCTTCAAATATACCATCAATGTCAAAAGGGCAACGATCAAAACAACGATCGGGACATAACCTTGGTGGCGCATCATTTTCTGTTTCATAAGAAGAAAATATGGACACGCACTACTATCGCAAGAAGTTGTACATGTTTGCGGCTCTGCTCTTAGTCATCGGTGGCTTGAATTGGGGTGTCGTGGCACTGACGGGCGGCGATCTTGTTTCACGCATCTTTGGGCGCGGAAGTGTTGCCGCGCGTGGCATCTTTTTCGCCGTCGCCCTTGCCGCCGCGGCGTTCTTATTTCAGCGCAACTTCTACCTGCCGTTTCTGGGTGAAGCGCACATTCCCTGCTCTGTCCTGAAGGACATGACTCCCGAAGGCGCTAACACGTCCGTCAGTGTTCATGTTAGACCCGGTGCAAAGATTGTCTACTGGGCGGCGGAGCCTGCTAATGAAGACCTGAAATCTGTCGTGGATTACCGCGCGGCGTATTTGGAGTACAAGAATGCCGGTGTAACGACTGCAGATGCCGATGGCATGGCAGAACTCAAAGTCCGCACGCCCCAGGGCTACGTTGTACCCTTGAAGGGCATGCTGCCGCCCCACGTCCATTATCGCGTTTGTGGCGAGCGTCCTGGCTTCATGGGTCCCATAGTGACAATCACAATGGACGGCAAGGAGTATTTTGCCAACTACGTGTCCCGCGAGGAATCCGACGAACCCGTCACTGGAATTCCGGAATACGATTTCGTGAAACCCCGCAGTGCATTGGAGGAGGTCAATTCCGTCGCGCAAATGACGGCGCAAAAGTCCCTGATGCCGGAGAGCGGCGCGCCTGACGAGGCGCCGGCGCCTGGAGGCTACGATCTGGATGCAGCGTTTGCACCGCCGGCGGTGCAGCACCCTTTGATGCTAACGGGTTCTACACCGGATGGCGACCGGCTGCCTATGTAAATGTTAGTTTCATTGATCGCAAGATGTGGTTCTCATACGCACCACCTGTTGCTGCCCCTAAGCCAATATAATAATTTGTCGCATCAAATACAAATCCGGTAAGAGCAAAATTAGCAGATACTGGTTTTGTATTTGTTGTTGAAAAATAAATATTCATTGTGGAAGCACCATAGTTGTAATCGGCCCAATAAAATAAATTTCGATAGAAATCCTGATTCGTCTGTGTTGTTTGCACAACGTTGTTTTTGTACCACGTAAATTGTTTATTTGTATATGTAAGAAATGTTAATGCGTTTATTGTTGAAGCATCAGCAATTCGTGATACGCCTCCGCCCGGGAGACCTGTTAAATTGTTTGTTGTAGTCCATTGTAAACAGAATCCGTCGGCTGGTGGTACCGAACCACCCGAACAATCAAAATTCAATTGAAAACTAAAACTACGATTAAAACGAATCGCAGAAGATCTATATACATTTCCTGCTTGACCACCTGTAGCAGTAGTTATGTTAATAACCGATCCCGACTGCGCCGCATTTCCTACTAATGCTAAACCAGTCGTAGAGGCAAAATTTGGATAATCAAACTCAACGATGCTCCCTGGAGGCAATGTTGCGAAAGCATACACCCTTTCAACCGAATTCAAGAACGGCATCCTTACTTCATGCCTCAATATTTCAAACAATTAGTTAATGATTGTTTGAAATATAACGTACCTGTTTTTCAAGTATACGTCTTAGGAAGGGCTTTGTTCCCTTACAGATCCACAGGGTTCGTGCGATTGCCGCCGCGACCCGCGATCATGTCGCGCTGCTTGGCGGTCGTGCACACGCAGCCGCTGCCGCAGCTGAAGCTGGCAGGGCAGCACTCGGGCTTGCACTGATTGTTCTTGAAGATGAACAGATTGTCGGGACCGACTTCCACGTCGGGTCCCAGCAGGGGCTCGTTGGGAGCGGGGCCACGCCAGTTGCTCAGGCCATTGGCAGGGCGCTTCACGACATTATCGTAGGCACCGATCGCCTTGTAAGAGTCACCCTGCGGCGCGCCGCTCAGCACATAATCTGCAAAACCTTCCGCGCTCGGGAAATTGGCATAGCCCGCCAGCATCAAAAAGTTCGCAACCAGCAAAAGAGCCAGAGCCACTAAAACAAAGGTCATGCGAGGGGACATTTATCTCTGTTCTTAGTGTGTAAAATTACGCGCTGACAATTGATTGAGCACAAACTCATACGTTTGATCAATCTTGTCAGAGCCAACATCGCTAAAATCGCGCATGCGAATATGATGTCCGAACGTCTTCATGTGAGCCAATGTAAACGTTCCTGCATCCGTAAAAAGATTGTACCACAGAGCGCCTTCACTCTTGGCAGGAGCAGAAGCAGTACCGGAGTTGTCGGATGGCTGCTTCCAATCACATTCTTCGCTTTCTTGAATCCAAGACCCACATGAGATTTGTGCACCATCGCAGGAAGCGCTTCCTGAAACAGAATCACTTGAAAGACGAACAATACCATTCACGCGTGTTGGCCGATTGGCAGTGTCCAGCACATACATGCCGGGAAAGATTCCACGAATTTCCACGGGACCCAGTGGCGTCATGACTTTTGTAAAAGGCGAAACACATGCCTCTGATTCAAGCGAAGATGCTGTGGGATTTATAGGAACAGACGCAGGATTGAGTGCCGTTTGAACATGTTGATTCCATGTCTTCAGATCGTCATCATGCTCAATCTCCTCCCAATCAGCAAACGTCTTGATTCCGTCATGCGTCACGACATCAATCTTGTGATCGCTGGTGATCAAACAATACAACTTACATTTTTGTGGCATGAGTGGAACTGATAACGGATGGTCTGCCACAAGTAGTGGCATATTCTCATCGTCAAACAAAATGTGCGAACCGGAAACCTGAACTCCATACAGGCTGTGAAGTTCGTCTGTGAATGTATCAAATTCCATTACACCGGTTACTTTGGCTCCACGGAACGTTGTTTGACCGATTTGAACCCGTTCAATCGGAATGACGCTGTCTTTCATAACGATGCGCGTCCCTTTTCCAAAGCAGAAGGCCGATCCCATTCCGCCCACTGCGCCACCCATAGCAGTCCCAGCTATCACTGCGATTGTCGTCAAGATAAGGGGAATGAAAGGCGCAAGGACAAAAAAGAAGAAGATTGTCAATACAACAAGGCCGATCAAAATACCAATAGCAACTTTTATCATAAGTTGAAACGATGCATCAATGACATAATATGTGTTCAAACCGCTGTAAATAGCAGCAGTGGCTATACCAAAAGTCTTGTTCATAGAATCGTAGAGTTTCGTATACGTGATACGTAAAGCATGAAGCGTGCTTTGACTACGACGTTCAAAGATATTTGTTACGTCGCGCATCTTTTCGTACATGTTACCCACCAATCCACGCATATTCAAAGCGCCATTTGTGAGGGATTTGAGCGTATCTGCAAGTGCAAAAAAGAACTTGAAGAGCGGTTCTAAAAAGATATTCATGATGGACTGAATGCGCGCTTGAAGCACATCGGAAAAATTATCTGTTGCAAATTGAGCCGGGGTGCGTGGATCGTCGCTTGGTTTGAACATTGGCGCAGCAAACATGAAAAGGGGGTCGTCGCGATATTTTGACCAGTTGGCACTGATTTCGTCGCGCTTTGAATAAGCGGAAACGGCCACTAGTCCTACAAAAAGAACCGCCGTAATGATTCCGAAAGCAAGCATCCTCTTGTTTATAATACACAGATTCCTTACACACGTTTTCCCTACTACATAACAACTACGTCGGATATTTTAACAATCTTGTTATTGAATCGCGTGATACAACAAGGCCCCCTTTCTGTGAGTTCAATGCTGTAGGACCAAACATCGCGCGAAGATTTAACGGAGGAAATAGTCAGGCGATCTTTTCCATTAAACTTTTTGAATCCTTCGCGCCAATGGTCTGTGCCAATGTTGCGGGCTATTGGGGATGTCGGAGGAAAGGAAATAGACGACTGCGATGACGACATTGCCGTGTTCTTTTCAATGGCGGCGATAATCAATTTTCTTTTACAGAATAGGAAATGACGCCATTGACGCGCAAATGCGGTCGCGGAAAAATCTATCGCAAAACCTATACCCGCAAATTGAAAAGCGACAAGAAAGTTCGTGTGCCTGGAAGTTGTATCCGATCCCAATCGCCCTACGGATCTTCGCTGAAGGTAAGCAATAGCAAGAAACATATGCATGGCTACCGGTTGTCAAAACGTGCATTGCGCTCCTGCCCTTCCGGCTACATCAAGCGCAACGCCTTTATTCGCAGGAGCAAGACCAAATCGGGAAAGCCCAGCTACGTGCCTGAACATTGTATTCGTAATCTTGGTGCACCCGGCAAGGGACTGCGCGGTGCCACTGCAAAGAAACCTGGAATCGGTGCGCTTCGCAAGGGCGAATTGAGTAAATTTGGGTACGAGCATGTGACCTCCACGTCTTCTGAAGATCGCCAAGCAGCACTTGAAAAAGCGATCAAGGAATTTGGTTCTTTGAGCGTATGGCGTAAATTGAACGCGGTTCATGTCTACACGCGTCGCCTGTCGCCTGCTACAAGCCGCATCTTTAAGGAAGATATGAATTGGGTTAAAGGCAAGTATGGATTGAAAGCTTTTTAATCCACAGAGTAAATAGAAATGGGTAATTTTTTTTCGGTAAGCAATTGGAACAGCGAAAATGAAAGACACATTGGACTTGAAGAAGTTTCCCCGAACGCAATAGTGGAGGAGCCGGCACCCAATGCACCCAATGCACCCAATACACCCAACACAACACAGGAGGAAGCGCCTGCTACAAACACACCGGTTCCCAACACACTGCAGAAGGAGGAAGCGCCTGCTACAAACAGCACACCTGTCAACCAGGCCAATAACACCCGCAGAAACCGCCGAAATGTGCCTGTTGTCGTCGATGACGTGGATATGATCCCTGCCTTTCCTGAAATTTCCAATGTTGTCGAACCCACAGAGCCTGCCGCCCCTGCTCCTGCCGTGCCTGCTCCTGCTCCTGCCGTGCCTGCTCCTGCTCCTGCAGTGCCCGCTCCTGCACCGGTCGTGCCCGCCCCTGCACCGGTCGTGCCCGCCCCTGCACCGGTCGTGCCCGCCCCTGCACCGGTCGTGCC